>Ga0164290_1000035_pt1:217500-507280 | contig 507280 bp, 396 predicted proteins | sample Micstemetagenome_FD_108782 | JGI IMG/M metagenome (GOLD analysis project Ga0164290, IMG submission 108782) | Contaminated culture microbial community from soil near Moab, Utah, USA - Microcoleus steenstrupii SON62 (Illumina Assembly) | ecosystem: Environmental > Terrestrial >... | reverse complement strand
GGCGGCCGCCGGTGACGCGACGAAGTGCCCATCCAGCTTGTTGCGCGACAGCACCTCGAACGCGCGTCCTGCCTTCAGCACGATCGTCTCGCCCGACTCGCTCACGAAGTAGACCTTGCCGTCGCCGGCAATTGGCGACGCCGTGAACACACCGCCGACGCGCTCCTGCCACAACCGCTGACCGGTCGCGGCATCCACTGCCGAGAGGATGCCGTTCTCGCCGCTCATGTAGATCACGCCCTGGTAGTGGATCAGCGACGAGACGTACGGTCCGCCGGTCGGCACGCGCCACGCGACGTGGCTGCCCGTGATGTCGCCCTTGCCGCCCAGGCGAATGGCCATGTACGGGCTGCTGCGATAGCCGCGGCTCAGGTACAGCATGCCCTTGTCTTCCATCGCGACCGGGATCGGGAAGCGATTGACCTCGGGGTAATGCCACAACGATGCACCGGTCGCCGGGTTGAACGATTCCACTCCGGTGCTGGAGTTGACGATCAGTTCAGGACCGGCGGGCCCTGCGATCACGACCGGCGAGCTCCACGAGGCATTGCCGGACGGCTGGTCGACTTTCCACTTGACTGCGCCGGTGCGCTTGTCGAGCGCCAGCAAGTACGACATCCGCTCGTGGTAGCACAGCAGGATCAACGAATCGTTGAACAGCACCGGCGAGCTGGCGTGCCCCCAGTTGATCTCGAACGGCGCATACTCGCGCGCCAGGTTCTTGTTCCACAGCGGCTTGCCTGCCGCGTCAAGCGCCACGAGCTGACCCGTACCGAACCACGCGTAGACGCGCTCGCCGTCGGTCACGGGGCTCGCGCTCGACAGGTTGTGCTTGTCGTGTACGGGCGGCAGCTCGCCCTCGGCGCGCGTCTCGTGGCTCCACACCCGCTTGCCGCTGGCGCGATCGAACGCCTCGACAATGAACGTCACGGTATCGCGCTTGGTGCGCCGGGCCAGGGTGGCCTCGCCGGCAGCCGCGGGATCGACGCCCTGCGCCAGCGTGGGATGCCGGCCGTCCTGCCGGCGGCCGTCGCCGGCCTGCGACGTCACGTAGACGCGATTGGCCGTCACGACCGGTGACGAGACGCCGGAGCCTTCGAGCAGGGCCGACCACGCGACGTTCTGCGTGCCGGTCCACGTGGCCGGCAGCGTGCCGACGGCAATGCCACTGGAGGCAGGGCCGCGCCAATGCGGCCAGGTATCGGCGGACAACGACGCGGCGCCAACGACGAGCGCGAGAGCGACGACTACAGCACGCATGCGACGAACTCCTTAGTCAACGGTCTTCAGGAAGCGGCGAACATTGGAATAGGTGGCGGTGGCGACAATCTCGTCGAGCCCCAGGGCGGCCTTGTAGTACTCGTCCATCTGCGACGGCACCCAGAAGTCGAGCGCATCATCGCGCTTGAAGGTGACGGTGATGGCGCAGCGCACCGCCGGGTCGGCGGCGTTCAACTCCGACTTCACCACCGTACCGGTAAACGGCTCGATCCACAGGCGTCCGGTCAGAGCCAGGTCGCGCCCGCGGGTGGTCTTGATCAGCGTGGGCCGCGCGGCCTCGCGATAGGCGGCGCGCCGCAGCACGCGGCCATCGATGGTCTCCTCGCCCTCGTCTGTGAACTCGAACCGCTCGTTCACGCGTGGGTGCAGGAACATCATGGCCAGCGTCGGGATGTTGATGGTGCGCGCGACGTTGCCCAGGTTGTGCTTGGCCGTCTCTTCGCTGAGCCTGGCGCCCTTCTCGAACCGTTCCGCGTCGTTGCCCTGGAACAGCTTCAACAGGCGATCGTCGCGATTGCGCACCTTCGCGCCCTTCACCTCGAACACGTCGCGAAACGGCATCCAGCCTTCGCCGTCGCCCCCGAGCTGCACCAGTAGAAAGTCGGACTTGATGATCCTGCGTTCCATGGCGCCGCCAGCGCGCATGCCTCCGCCCGGATTGCGCTGGCTCAGGTTGTCGCCGGGGTTGGGCGGGCGCTGCAGTTCCTGGACGTAAGTTTCCTCGGCCACCAGGAACGCAAACTTCTGCTCGTAGGCCATGACGTACCGCATGGCGCTGCCGATGATAGTGGTGAAGCCGGAACCCGGCGTGTTGCCGACTTGACCCTGGACCACCACTGACAAGCCGAGTGCCAGGACGAGGATCTGCGTTCCAATGTGGCGTCCGGCTGCACCTATGTGCCGTCCGGCTGCACCAATGTGGCGTCCGGCTTTAGCCGGACCGTTCGTCACGCTACTTCGCATGGCTAGCTCCGGGAGCCATCCTACCGTAAGCTTGAAGATTCCCGTGCGCGCCGCCCTTCGCTCAGAACTGGTCCCGATGCTCCGCCTCGCCGTCCCGGTGGTGATGGCCGAGCTCGGCTGGATGGCCATGGGCGTGGTCGACACCCTGATGGTTGGCCCCCTCGGACCCGAGGCGATCAGCGCCGTCGGCGTGGGTTCGGCCATGCACATCGCGTTCGCCATCTTCGGGATGGGCGTGCTGCTGGGACTCGACACCCTGGTGTCGCAGTCATTTGGCGCCCGCGACATCCGGAACTGCCACCGTTGGCTGTTCGATGGCCTGACGCTGGCCGCGCTGATGACGATTCCCATCATGCTGGTGTGCGGCGTGCTGGCGTACTCGATCCCGTCGCTCGGGTTTCACGCCGCGATCGCACCGAAGCTGCAGTCGTATTTCACGATCCTGATCTGGAGCACACCGTTCCTGCTGGGCTACGCCGCGTGCCGCCGCTACCTGCAGGGCATGCACCTGGTGAAGCCGGTGATGTTCGCGCTGATCTCGGCGAACGTGCTGAACGCGTTGATGGACTGGGTGCTCATCTACGGGCAGTTCGGCTTTCCGGCGATGGGCGTTGCCGGGGCCGCGTACGCGACGCTCGGCTCTCGCATCTACATGTTTGCGGCGCTGGTCGTCGCCATCTGGTGGTCCACCTTCGCCAGGGCTTCGGCGGACAAGTCTGGCGAGGAACGCCATCGGGAGTTTTGGCCCCAGACCTGGTTTAATCCGGCGCGGCTCAAGCAGCTGCTCCTGCTCGGCCTACCCGCCGCATCGCAGGTGCTCGCGGAGGTCGGGGTATTTGCGCTGGCCACGGCCCTCGCCGGCACGCTCGACCCCATCTCGGCGGCGTCGCACCAGATTTCGCTCAACCTGGCCGGCGTCGCGTTCATGATTCCGCTTGGCGTCGGCGCGGCCGGCGCCGTGCGGGTGGGCCATGCGGTCGGCGCGGGCGATTCCGTACGCGCCGCGGCGGCGGGCTGGACCGCCATCCTGATCGGCGTGGTCTTCATGCTCAGCTCGGGAGCGCTGTTTGTCGCCATTCCGCGCACGTTGATCGGGCTGTTCAGCAGCGACCCCGCGGTACTCAGCGTCGGCACGTCGTTGCTCTACCTGGCCGCGATCTTTCAGCTGTTCGACGGCATCCAGGGCGTGATCACCGGCACGCTCCGGGGCATCGGCGACACGCGCACGCCGATGCTGGTCAACCTGGCGGCGCACTGGTTGTTGGGATTGCCGGTCAGCTACACGCTCTGCTTCATCGTCGGCTGGGGTGTGTGGGGATTGTGGGTCGGGTTGTCACTCGGCCTGATCGTCACCGGCGGAGTTCTGCTGTGGGCCTGGACCGTGAAGATCAAGCAATACCTGCAACGGCCTGACCGCGTCACTCCGGCCCCCATGAGTCACTGAGTTGCCATGATTTGCGATTCGCATGTGCATTTCTTCTCACCCGGCTTCTTCGCCGGCTTGGGCGCGTCAGCCGAAGCCGTGAAGACGCTCGGCTGGGACGATCCCGGTTCCGCCGAGGCCCTCGCCGGGCGCTGGGTGCTCGAGCTGGATCGTCACGGCGTCACCAAGGCCGCGCTGATCGCCAGCCTGCCGGGCGACGCCGACTCGGTGGCCAAGGCCATTGCGCTGCATCCGGCGCGCTTCGTCGGGTTCTTCATGCTCGATCCAACGCGGGACGATGCGCCGGCCTATGCGGAGCGGGCGCTCGGCAACGGCCTGCGCACCATCTGCCTGTTCCCGGCCATGCACAAGTACGCGCTTCATGATGAGCGCGTTGCCCGCGTATTTGAACTCGCGTCGAAGCTGCCGGGCACGTCGGTGTTCGCTCACTGCGGTGTCCTGTCAGTAGGCGTTCGCAAGAAACTCGGCTTGCCCAGTCCCTTCGACATCCGCTTCGGCAACCCGCTCGACCTCCACGGCGTGGCGCTAAAGTTCCCGGACGTGAACATCGTGATCCCGCACTTCGGTGCCGGCATGCTGAGGGAAGCGTTGATGGTCGCGAGCCTGTGCCCGAACGTCGTGCTCGACACGTCGAGCTCCAACTCGTGGATCACGCAGACGCCGGGACTGACACTCGACCAGGTGTTCCGCACCGCGCTTGACGTCGTCGGCGCTGATCGGCTGCTGTTCGGCACCGACTCGTCGTTCTTCCCGCGCGGATGGAATCGCGACGTTTACGTGCAACAGAAGGCCGCGCTCGACGGGCTCGGCGTGACGACGGACGACCAGGAGAAGATCTTCGCCGGCAACTTCGAGCGGCTGTTCCGGTAGGGGCGTATAGAATGCCCACAACTCAGTCACCCTAGAGGCACCGATGGCCAAGAAGAAATCGACTCCCAAGACGAAGGCACGCAAGGCTGCTCCGAAGAAGGTGGCCCGGAAGGTCCCGGCGAAAGCCGCCAAGAGGCCGGTCGCGAAGAAGAAGGTCGCGAAGAAGAAGGCCGCGCGCAAGCCTGCAACCAATCCGTTGTTCGCCACCGTCAAGGGCGCGGAGCGGCGCGATGTCGGGCGGGTGCGGCTGGAGGTCGGGCCGGCCGGCGCCGCACGCGTCAAGCGGATGATCTATCCACCCGGATTCCGCTGGTCGGTCGACATGCGGCCAGTAGTCGGCACCGACCTGTGCATGCACGCCCACGTCGGCTTTCTCGCTCACGGCGAGATCCACATCGAATACGCCGACGGCTGCGTCGTCGAGCACAAGGCTCCACAGATCATCGCCATTGACCCCGGGCACGACGGTTGGGTGGTCGGCAAGGAGCCGGTGGTCCTGATCGAGTTCGATTTCGGCGGCGACACCGTGGCGCGCCTTGGTATGCCCGATTCACACAAGCACTGACATGAAGAAACTGCTGCTCTCCGCTGTCCTCCTGCTGGCCTCGGCGGTTCCGGCCAGTGCGACCTTCTCGATTGTCGGCATCGATCCGGTGACCGGCGACCTCGGCATCGCGGTGGCCTCGCGCTACTTTGCGGTCGGCGCGGTCGTGCCTTGGGCCGACGCCGGTGTCGGCGCGGTCGCGACGCAGGCGGGCGTGAACGTGGGCTACGGCCCGCGCGCACTGGAGCTGCTGCGCCAGGGGCTCACGGCCCAGCAGGTCATGGACAAGCTGTTCGAGGAAGACACGTTCCCCGGCAAGACCGGGCGCCAACTCGCCATCGTCGACGCCAAGGGCAACATCGCGGTGTTCACGGGCGATGCCGCCAACGCGTGGCGGGGTCACGTGAAGGGCAAGACCTGGTCGGCGCAAGGCAACATCCTGGTCGGCCAGCACGTCGTCGAGGCCATGGGCCGGGCGTTCGATCAGACCAACGACGAGCTCGCAGAGAAGCTCTACGCCGCGCTCAAGGCGGGTGACGATGCGGGTGGGGACAGCCGCGGGAGGCAGTCGGCATCGATCCTGGTGGTGCGCAAGGCCGGCGGCCGCAACACCAACAACGATCGTTATGTGTTCGTGAACGTGGACGACCACGCGGATCCGATGAGCGAGCTGCGGCGGCTGATGAACATCCAGATGACCATCAACCACGGCGGCGCCATCAATCGCGCCCTCACCGCCAACGACTTCGCGAAGGCGCTGGCATCGGCCGACAAGGTGGCCGGCTACACGCCGACCGATGCCGCGGCCCACGTCCGTGCCGGCTTCATCGCCTATCTCGCCGGCAACCGCGAGCGCGCAACGGCTGCATTCACCCGCGCGAAGCAGCTGACGCTGCCGGCGCAGTTCAAGACGTTGTGGGATGGCCAGTCGTCGAGGACCCCGGCGTTTGCGAAGATCCTTGAAGACAAGGCGTTCGTCGCGGGTGTGCTCGGTCCTCAATAGCCTGGCTGTCGGGGCTACAATGCCCGGTATGCGCATCCTTGGCGGACTGGTGGCGGCTGCCCTTCTTTCGGCCGCGACGGTCGTCCCAGTTTCGTCCCAGTTCCGGGCCGGCACCGCCCTCGTCCTGGTGGATGTCGTCGCCACGCGCGCTGACGGCAGCCTGAACCATGACCTGAAGCGCGACGACTTCCAGATTTTCGAAGACGGCAAGCTGCAGGACGTCAGGCAGTTCCAGGTGGTGGATCTCGAGACCGTCGCCGCCGACGTCGTCGATCCGCCCGGCGTGTTCAGCAATCGGGCGGAGCCGGGCGCGGTGTTCGCGCTGGTGCTCGACGACATGAACATCGACGCCCGGCACACCGCGCTGTTGCAGACGACCGCCCGCAAGTTTGTCGACGAGCAGGTCCGGGTGGGCGACTACATCGGCGTGATGCGCACCGGCGTCAACTCGCCGCTGCTGCTGACGACCGATCGCGACCTGGTGCGGCCAACGATTGCGCAAACCATGGGGCGCCGGGACATCAATGATGTCGCGAGCCTCACCGGCGGCACCGGCGATACGCTGCCCACCCAGACCACCAACGCCTCGCAGATGCCCGACTTCAGTGCGCTCGGTCTGTTCGACACCTCGCCGGCCGCGCGCATCCAGGCCGAGCAGAGCCTCGTGATGCTGCAGAAAGTGGTCGAGTACCTCGCGCCCATTCCGGCGCGCCGGAAGGCCGTGCTGCTGTTCAGCCAGGGCGTGGCTTTCGACCTCGAGGCGTTCGCGGCCAACAGCAACTCGCGCAGCTTCGACACCATGCGGCGGCTGCTCGCGGCGGCGCGCGAGGGCAACGTGGCGGTGTACACGATCGATCCGCGTGGCCTGCAGGGCTCACAGGACCCGCCAATCGGCGCCGCACCCGCGCCGATTCCCGCCGATCGCGGCCTCGACACGCTTCGCGATCTGGCGACGGCCACTGGCGGCCGGGCAATCGTGAGCCGCAATGACATTCCCGGCGCGTTCGCCCGCATCGCGCGCGAGAACCGCTTCTATTACCTGCTGGGATACGAACCGGGCGACAGCGGCTCGAAGACACAGGCCCGGCGGATCGAGGTGAGGACGCGGGCACCGGGCACGACGCTGCTACATCGCCGTGCCTACGCGCCGGCAGCGGCTGCCGCTGTGGCGACGGTCGTCGACCGGACGCCGATTGCCTCGCCCCTGCCGGTGACGGGCTTACCCATTTCGATGGCACCCGTCGTCTACCCCGATCCGTCCGGCGGCGCATCGCTGGCGGTGCCGTTCGAAGTGGGCGGCAACCTGCCCGGCAACGACACGGTCAGGTACACCTTGATCGCGGTTGACGGCCGCGGGGTGCAGTCGGCGCGATTGTCGGGCACCGTCCGAGTGTCGGAGGGCGCCGCGAAGGGCATGGTGCGACAGAAGCTTGCACCGGGCCGCTACCAACTGCGGCTGCACGCCGAGATCGAGGGCCGTGGCACCGGCGTCACCATCGCCAACGTGGCCATGCTCGCGCCTGGCAGTGACGCTCTGGGCTGCGGCGGCTTCATGTTCCTGCAGCCAGAAGGCGGCACGCCCAGGCCCAATGTGACGCGATTCTTCCATCCCAACCAGCCGGTGATGGCCGCGTTCGTGCTGTCGGCCAGGAGTCTCGCCGGCGTCACGCTGGCGCTGGTGGCCCGGCGCGGCAACGCGCCCGAGGCCGAACTTCCGCTCGGCAAGCCGCAGTCGATCGGACGGGGACTGTGGCGTCTCGAATCAGGCATTCCCCCATCGACGTTTGCCGGCGATGTGGAGTTGATGCTGCTGGCCAACGAGCAGCCCGTGCCCGGATGTCGTACCGAACTGCACTTTGAGTGACGATAAGGACCTTATGGCCCTGAAGCTCCCAACGTGGATCGCCCTTGTCGTGGTTGGCCTGGTTTCGGCCGGCCAGCTGGGTGCGAACGGGCAACCGGGCGCACCAGGCGCCGGCAGCACCGCGCCGTTCTATGCCGGCGTCACCGACGCGGCGGCGGTCGCGCGAATTGGTAATGGTCACCTCGCGGCTGGCCGCGAGATGCTGACGCAGTTGACGACGGCCGGCAGTACGCGAACGGCCGAGCAGACGCTGCGTACCTACGACAACATCCAGCTCCATATCGATGCGGCCAAAGGCCTCGCGTCGATCGTCCGGCAACTGCACCCTGATGCGGCCATGCGAACGGCGGCAGAGACGCTCGCACAGGCGGCTGATGGCTTCGAGACCGAGCTGGCCTTGAATCCGGCGGCTTACGCCGCGCTCGCGGGCAACCTGGCCAAGGGGACAGCCGCCGATGTGGCGCGATATCTGGCCGTGGAACTGGACGACTATCGCCGCGAGGGCGTCGACAAGAATGCGGCCACCCGCGAGACCATCAACGGCTTGCGAGCCGAGCTGGTGCGCCTGCGCAACGAGTTCGATCGCAACGTCCGGGACGGCGGGCGCACGCTGACGGTGAAGGATGCCTCGGAGCTGGCCGGGCTGCCGCCCGACTTCATCGCCGCCCGCAAGCCTCAGCCCGACGGCAGCATTGCCCTGACCACCGCCGCGTCTGATTTGCAGCCGGTGATGCTCTACGCGAAGAACGACGACCTGCGGCGCCGCATGCTGCTGGAATCGCAGAACATCGCGCACCCCGCCAACCTCGCCGTACTGCAACGAACCCTCGAGACCCGGTCGACGCTGGCGCGGACGCTGGGGTTCAAGGACTGGGCGGCCTTCGATCTGTCGAACCGCATGGCGGCGACGCCGCAGAACGCCGCCGCGTTCATCGACCGCGTGGTCGCCGCCTCGGCGGCGAAGGCCAACAACGACTACCAGTTGATCCTGGCGCGCAAGCAACAGGACCAGCCGGGCGCGACGACGGTCGAGGCGTGGCAGCGCCGCTACTACATCGAGCTGGTGCGCCAGCAGAGTTTCAACTTCGACTCGCAGGCTATGCGGCCGTATCTCTCGTACGAGCGGGTCCGCGCCGGTGTGTTCGCGGTCAGCGGCCGTTTGTTCGGCCTGGAGTTCCGTCCGGCGCCCACACTGCCCGTGTGGCACTCGTCGGTCGAGCCCTACGAGGTCTTCGAAGGTGGTCAGCTGATTGGCCGCATCTACCTCGACATGCATCCGCGCGCGGGCAAGGCCGGCAGTGGCGCGACCGCCGCAACCGCCAGGGCTGGGATCCGCGATCGCCAGCTTCCCGAAGTGGTCTTGATCTGCCGCTTCCCCGGCGGTCAGTCAGGCGACCCTGGCCTGATGACGTTCGACCAGGTGACGACGTTCTTCCACGAGTTCGGCCACCTCGTCCACGCACTGTCGTCGGGCAAGCAGCAGCGGTGGGTCGGCCTCACGCGCATCGCCGAGCGCGACTTCATCGAGGCGCCGTCGCAGATGCTCGAGGAATGGGTGTCGGACCCGGCCACGCTCGCTACCTTCGCGCGGCACCACCAGACCAACGAGCCCATTCCGGCGGCACTGGTTCACCAGATGCGGCGAGCCAACGAACTGGGGCGCGGCTACGACATCCGTCAACAGATGGTGTTCGCCAAGCTGTCGCTGTCGCTGCACGATCGCGATCCGAAAGACGCGGACGCGATGGCAATCTACAAGGACCTGATGATCAAGTACCTGCCGACGGCCTATCCCGATGGCACGCATTTCCCCGGCACCTTCACGCAGCTGTCGAATCCGCAGTACACGGCGTCGTACTACACCTACATGTGGTCGCTGGTGATTGCGAAGGATCTGTTCAGCGGCTTTGATGCGAAGGACTTGCTGGCGCCGGGACCGGCGCGCCGCTTCCGCGACACCATCCTGTCGCAAGGCGGGGCCAAGCCTGCCGCCGACCAGGTGCGCGACTTCCTCGGCCGGCCCTACAGCGTCGATGCGTGGGCGGCCTGGCTGAACCAGGCGACGCCGGCGCCTTAGAAGGGCGCCTCACTGACGTTCGGCTGGGGCTCGCGGCGATGCCGCTCGTGGGGCGCCTCGCTCACGCTCGGCGTAGGGCTCGTGGCCTTGCGGCCACTCGTGCGGGTCGCTCGAGGTCGCTGGTTCAATCCCTGTTTGGTCCACCATCTCCAACCTGTTGATTCTTAGCGGCTTAAACCCAACCCAGAACACCGTCTCAAACCGCGCGCCCTGAATCCCGGTAGCTATTGAAAATCGAAGGCGACGATGGCATCGTCGTCCTCGTGTCGGCCAAGCGAGCAGGTACTCGTAGTCCAGTGCTCCGCAAAGGACCACTCAAGGGCAAGCGCATCAGCGGGCTTCGCGAGCACCGGCTCAGTGCCCGGAGAGACGAACGGGCTCACTAAACGTGTCGATCCCGAATGCCGATCGCGCGATTATCGCCGACGAGAAGTTGACGGGGTATCTGCTGAATGCCTCGCACAAGCGTGGTGGCGCAAAGGCGAGGCTGTTGCTGAGCCTCGGCTATCAAACAACTGTTCCCGAGCGCCTGGTGGCGGATCTTCGAGAACAGCATTTATCGATGGATGCGACGCGGACGTCCTTGAACGCATACGGTGTCAGTTACCGAATCGAGGGGGGAATCGCGACACCGAGCGGAAAGATCGTGCGGTTTTGCTCGATTTGGCAGATCGATACTGGAACAGATGCACCCCGATTCATTACGATGTACCCGAGGTAATGCATGGCCTTCGAGCTGTACTCCGAAGTAATCCTGACGCGCGATGTGGCAGAAGAGGGCCTGCGCGTCGGTGATGTCGGAACCGTCGTTGAGCGCCACGTCGCGCCACGCGCTGGCGACGAAGGCTATTCCATCGAGTTCTTCGATATGACCGGCAACACAGTCGCGGTGGCTGCGCTGCCGGCCGGCGCTTTGCGTCTCCCGACGCCGGCTGACCGGCCAGCCGTGCGCGCCCTCAGCGCGTAGGCGCGCTACTTCTCAGGACTGGTTCGCTCGCAGCTCTTCGATACGCCTCAGCCAGGACACAATTTGGTTCGAACCAGTCCGAGCCAGATCCACCACCCTCAAGGTGTGAGCACGGCGACTTCCCCAGGAGGAAGAGCGGTTCTGAGCAGGCACGGTTTCGACGGTCGCGAGTAGAATCGCCCGATGCGAGCGACGTTGTTTGCTGACCAGGTGCGCGATTTCCTGGGGCGTCCGTACAGCTTCGATGCGTGGGCGGCCTGGCTGGATCAGGCAACGCCGGCGGCTCCAGGGCACTGAGGCGCTCAAGTTGCTCGCTTCTCGGTGAACTGCGAGTTCGCTGATTGCGACGGTCTTGAAGCACGACGCTCACTGCTGCAGGAAGCCTAGCAAGGCGTACCCGGTGTTTGGAGTGATCGTCGGATTCACGAAGAGGAGGTCGCGATTGACCCCGTCAGTCTGTCCTTGCCAGACGTTGATGAATGACGCGCCCTGCGGCGGGTTCTCTCCCGGCGCGAAGAGATACCCGAAGAGGGCCATGCAGGGCTGCCTCCGAGTGCCGTAGAGCACGAAGTCATCGGTCGTCGCATCTTGACACTTCGGGGTGGTCTGCCACAGTGCGGCACGACCTGGTGCCAGCTCTGAGGTTGCGAAACCGCTGTTGCTCGCACTCCCCCCTCGGATAGTCGCATGCGTCCCCAGCATGAAGTGGTTAACACCGGGCTGGTGTCCGCTGTAGACCTGAAGCAGGCCTGGCGCAATGAATCCTCCAGTGTTCTGTCCTATGGCGGCCAGAGCAGTTCCGAAAAACAGGAGGAGTGCGGCGAAACGAAGGGTGTGCGGCGCCGATTTCATTAGTTGGAAGGTGAGCCCAGCCCCAAGCAACATAACGAAGGCGGATAGGGCAAGACGGTTGCTGCTGGCTGCCTGAAGAACCGCAGGAAGGCTCTTCAGCCCTTCGAGGTAGAACGCTGGAAGCTGCTGCATGGTCCGGCTCCTCGCCCGTAAGGACGCGCATATGGCGGTAACCAAAGGGCCCGGCCTGATCAGGCGGGTCACAGGATTAGACGGCCAAGCTTCTTGATGTTCTCGATGAATGAACTTCTCAGGCTCGCAGCCTTTGTCTTACCCGGCCCCCTCTGATGCGAGGGGCCAGGCTCAAGAGGTGCTCAGCCCCTAGGAGACGCCGAAGGCGACGACCCCTAGGAGCGAGCGTAGCGAGTGACCCCCACGCGGCGGCGTCGCCGTCGCGCCCTAGCCCTTCGGCACCGGCTTGATCGCCGGGAACAACGCCCCAGACCCAACCATCTCCTTGACGAGCCCGGGCACCTTGGCGACCACCGTGTTGGCTTGATCGATCAAGCCCGGTAGCGCCGCCTTCACTTCGCGAATCTGCATCAGCTGGGTGTTGGTCGGCACCGCGGTCGCGTTCATCACCGCGTTCTTCAGCTGGCCGATGCGGCCACGCACGTTCTCGGTGTTGCCACCGCCACCACCAAAGCCCTGCTGGCCGAGGCCGAGCCGGCGGCGAACCGCCTCGAACTCCTTTACGACCGCATCCAGCTGCTGCTTCACGTTTGGCGACAGCGTCGCGCCACGCGTCTGCTGCTGCAGCGTGCCCACCTGCGCGAAGGCGTTCTGCACCATCTCGGCCACTTCGTTGGCCTTGGCCTGCTGGGCGTGCAAGTCGCTGGCGGTGTCGAACCACATGCGCCGATCGGCGTCGGTGATCTGGATCTCGGCGTCGCCCCTGACCACAAGATCAATGGTCTGCACGTCGCGGCCGTTCACGCTCAACGTCGCCTTGTAGGTGCCGGGCAACACGTGCGGACCTTTGTTGCCGCCGCCACCAAATCCCCCACCGCCCCCACCAGCCCCACCCGCCCCAGGAGGCGGAGGAACGGGACGAAGCGGCTGCACCCGCAGATCCCACTTCACGATGTTCAGACCCGCCTTGTTGGCATCGCGGGTGTCGGGGCCCGACAGCTCGCGGACCACGTCGCCGCCGTTGTTCTTGATAGTGAACTTCACGTCCTTCGCATCGCCCTTGAGGCGATACGCCAGCGTGGCGCCCGCCACCGGGTTCTGGCCCAGGAACAAGCGATCGCCTTCGAAGCCTTTCATCTGGTCGTTCGCCCGATTCATGATCATGGCCGGCTCGGCGTCGAACAGGAACGCGTCGGTGCCTTCCGACTTCGCCCACTGCTGAATCGGCGTCACATCGTCGAGGATCCAGATGCCACGCGCGTGGCTGCCGAGAATGAGGTCGTTGTCGCGCGGATGCTGCTTGATCTCGTAGATCGGCATCGTCGGCAGGTTCGCCTTGAGGCGCGTCCACTGGCCGCCGCGGTTGAGCGACACCCACAGGCCGGTTTCCGTGCCCAGGTAGATGATCTCGGGGTTCTTGCGATCCTCGGCGAGACCGCGCACCACTTCGCCCTTCGGCAGGTTGCTGACGATCGAGCGCCAGGTCGCGCCGTAGTCAGTGGTGGCAAACACATAGGTGTTGAAGTCGCCGCCACGATGGCCGTCGAACGACACGTAGGCGGTGGCCGGCGCCGACCGCGACGGCACGACGTCGGACACGTAGGTCCACTTCGGCACGCCGGGAATCTTCGCCGTGACGTTGGTCCACGTCTTGCCGCCGTCCTGCGTCACGCTGACCACGCCGTCATCACTGCCCACCCACACGACGCCCTGCCGCGCCGCCGATTCCTCGAGCGTGACGATGTTCCCAAACGAGCCGACGCCGTCGTTCTTGGCGATGCGGACATCGGGACCGGCCACGCCCATGATCGACAGGGTCTCGCGATCGGTATTGGTCGTCAGGTCGGGACTGATCGGCTGGTACGAGCGGCCGCGGTCGGTCGACTTCAGCACCATGTTGGCGCCGATGTAAATGGTGGAGGCGTCGAACGGCGACAGTTGCATGGCCGTATCCCAGTTGAAGCGATACGGCTGCTCGCCCGGCTTCAGCTCCGCCGGCTCCGGCCGAATCACCTGGCGCTCGTTGGTCCGGCGATCGACGCGGTTCATCCGGCCATCCTGCGACTCGGCGTAGACGATGCGCGAGTCGGTCGGATCCATGAGCGGCTGGAAGCCGTCACCGCCGTTGATGACATACCAGTTGTCGTTGTGGATGCCGCTGTTGGTGCGCACCGCACTCGGGCCGCACCAGGTGTTGTTGTCCTGCAGGCCGGTGCAGACGTGGTACGGCGACTGCATGTCGAACTCGACGTGATACGACTGCGCGCCAAGCAGGTTCGGCATCCAGCCCCAGGTGGCGGAGCGGTCGTACGAAATGCTGACGCCGCCATCGTTGCCAATGGCGATGTGCTTCGGATTCGCCGGGTTAATCCACATGGCGTGATGATCCACGTGAATCTTGGCTGCCCCGTCGTTCCGGAAGGTACGACCGCCATCGTCGGAGATATGGAGCTGCACACCGAGCACGTAGATGCGCGAGTCGGTCTGCGGGTCGATGCGAATCTGGCTGAAGTACATCGGCCGAGGGTTGACGTCGCTCAACTTGCGCCAGCTCCCACCGGCATCGTCGGTGCGGTAGACGCCGTTGTCGCCGGGGATTTCGGCAACGGCATAGAGCACATTCGGATTGGCACGGTAGATGGCCAGGCCGATGCGCCCCTTGGGACCGGCCGGCAGGCCGCCTTCAACACGCGCCCAGGTCTGGCCGGCGTCGGTCGACTTCCAGATGCCGCTGCCGGGCCCGCCGCCGTTCATGCCCCACTGCTGACGCCGGCGCTGGTAGGTGGCGGCGTAGAGCGTCTTGTTGTTCAGCGGATCGATCACCAGGTCGGTGGCGCCGGTGTCGTCGTCCACGTGCAGTACGCGGGTCCAGGTCTGCCCGCCGTCGCTGGTCTTGAACACGCCACGGTCGCCGCCCGGGCCCCACAGGTCGCCGGTCGCGGCGACGTAGACGACGTTGAAGTCGATCGGGTCGATGATGATGCGCGCCACCTGCTTGCTGGTGGCGAGGCCCATATTCTTCCAGGTGCGGCCGCCGTCGGTGGTCTTGTAAACGCCGTCACCCCACGACGAGCTCTGGCGATTGTTGGCTTCGCCGGTGCCGGCCCACACCAGGTTCGGGTCGGTTTGCGAGATCGCGATCGCGCCGATGGAGCCGGAGCCGGCGTTGTCGAACACCGGCGTGAAGGTGGTGCCGGCGTTAGTGGTCTTGTAGATGCCGGATGTTGCCATGGCGACATAGAAGGTTGCCGGGTCGCTCTCGAGCACCGCCAGGTCGTCGACGCGGCCAGACGGCGTGGCCGGTCCAATCGATCGGAAGTACAGCCGATCGAGCGGCCCCGTGCCGGTCGAGTTGACGGTCGTGATCGGCGTGACCGGCGGCGGCGCCTGTTCGCCTTCGCGGCCGAAGGCCGCTTCGGCGGAATCCCGCCCTAGCTCGCCGCCAAGTTCGCGAGCGGAGGCGGAGGCGACGAGGGCGGCGGTGGTGAGCGCGAGAGCGAGTGCGAGCGAGGCGAGTCGTTTCATTTCCCGGTAACCTCGTCGTAGCAAATGCCGAGCACGAAGCCGAGCGTCAGGCGCGCGTTCGGCGACACGTTATCCTCGAAGCCCTTGAGGGCGGGCAACTTTTGCACTTCTTCTTTCGACTGTCCGGCCTTCGCGCCCGCGCGCGCGTGCTCGAGCACGGCGGTCAGATAGTTGCGGAAGTGCATGACCTCGGCTTTGCCATTGCGAACAACGTTGTCCTTGGCGTGGCCGGCAATGAAGATGGTGTCGCTGGAGGCGCGGTTGTGAACCGCCTCGAGCACCTTGATCCAGTTGGCGACGCTGGCGCCCTGCGCGCGGTCGATGTTCGGGTGCGCGCGATTGAACAGCAGATCGCCCATGTGCATGACGTTGGCCTGCTGGAAGTGATACACCGCGTCGCCACCGGTGTGGCCGGCGCCGTAGTAGCGGCCTTCGATGGTCTCGTCGCCGAACTTCTCGGTCCAGGTGTCGGTGAATGTCGCCGTGGCATAGGCCTGCTGATCAACCGTCTTGGCCTCTTCGGTCACGGCCTTGTGCGACTTCAGGCAGTTGGCGTGGGCGACGATCTTGCTGACACCGTAGGCCTTGTTGCCGCCGGTGTGGTCGCCGTGGTGATGCGTGTTCAGCAACATCGCAATGCCTTTCGGCGCGCGCTGCTTCAATCCCGCGACGCAGATCTCGGCAGTGTTCATGAACTGGCTATCGACCGCGACCGCGCCGTCGGCGTTGACGAGATAGCCAATGGTGCCGCCCGAGCCCATGAACATGCCGACGCCGCGCCGCAGCTCCGTGAACGACGTGACGGGCGGCGCCTGCGCGGCCTGCCCGCCGTAGCCCGCGGCGAAGGCGGGCTGGAAGGCGAAGGCGCGGTTGCCAAGTGTGAGACCGGCCACAGCGGCCGACGTGGTCGAAATAAACGATCTGCGGTTCATCACTTCCCTCCAAACAGATAGTCGAGCGCGAGGTTGGTCATCACCTTCACGCCAACCGGCAATGCCGACTCGTCTGCGAAGAAGAGCGGCGAATGATTCTGCGGTACTTTCGTGTGGTCCTGGTCACGCGGTGTCACGCCCAGGAAGACGAACAGGCCGGGCACCTGCTGTTGGAAGAACGAGAAGTCCTCGGCCGTGCCGGTCAGGGGACCCAGCCGCACGTTCTCGGCGCCGGCGGCGCGCCGCAGCGTAGGCAGCATGCGTTCGGTCAGCGCCGGGTTGTTGATGGTCACCGGGTAGTTGGCGCCGAACCCGATATCGACCGTCGCGGTCGCACCCGCGGCCTCGGCGTAGTGGGTGGCAATCGAGCGGATGCGGCTGTGGATGTCCTTGCGCACGCCTTCGTCGAAGGTGCGAATCGTCCCTTCCAGCTCCACCATCTCGGGCACGATGTTCGAGCGGTTGCCGCCGGTGAAGCGGCCGACGGTGACGACCGCCGGGGCTTCCGTGATGTTCACGGTGCGGCTGATGATCGTCTGCAGGCCCATCACGACCTGCGAGCCGATCACAATCGGATCGATGCCGCCCCACGGCACGGCGCCGTGGGTCTGGCGGCCCTTGATGCGAATCAGGAACGATTCGGCGCTCGCCATCAGCGGACCCGACCGGTAGACGATGGTGCCGGCGGGATAAGGAAACACGTGCAGCCCGAAGACGGCATCCACTTTCGGATTCTCGAGCACGTTCTCTTTCACCATCTGCTGGGCGCCGCCGGTCTCGCCGGGCGGCGGGCCCTCTTCAGCCGGCTGGAAGATCACCTTCACGGTGCCCGGCAGGCGATCCTTCATCCGTGCCAGCGCGGTGGCCGTGCCCAACAGGATGGCCATGTGGTTGTCGTGGCCACAGGCATGCATCACGCCCACTTCCTGGCCGTTCCACTGAGTCTTCGCCGTTGACCTGAACGGCAGGTCACCTTGTTCGGTCACCGGCAGGGCATCCATGTCGGCGCGCAAGGCCACGACCGGCCCCGGTAGTCCGCCCTTCAACACCCCGACGACGCCGGTGGTGGCCACGCCGGTGGTGACCTCGAAGCCGAGCTTTCGCAGTTCATCGGCAATGACCTTGGCGGTGCGGGTCTCGCGATTCCCCAGTTCCGGGTTCTGGTGAAAGTCGCGGCGCCACGCCACAACCTGGGGATTGAGCTCGACCGACAGCCGATCCGCTTCCGCTGCTAACGGATTGGCGGCTGGGGCCGTCTGAGCCTGCATCGGCACAGGCACGAACAACAACGCAGCGAGCAACAGGTTTCTCATGGTCACGGGGATTCTACCCTTATGAACGACATTCGCCTCGGCCTGCGGCTCTGCCTTCGGCACCCTGTGCTGTCGCTGGCGGCCATCTTCTCCCTGGCGCTCGGCATCGGGGCCAACACCGCCATCTTCACCGTGCTGAACGGCAGCGTGCTGCGGCCGCTGCCCTACAGCGACCCGGACCAGCTGATGATGGTCTGGGAGACGCGCGCCGATCAGCCGCGGCGCCCGGTCGCACCGGCCAACTTCCTCGACTGGCGGCGCAGTTCCCAATCCTTCACGGACCTCGCCGCCTTCGACGATTTCTCGGTCACGTTAACCGCCTACGGTGATGTGGCGTCCGGCTTCAGCCGGACCATCACGGCCGCCCAACGCCTGCGCGCGGTCTCGGCCTCAGCCAATTTCTTCGACGTCCTCGGTGTCACCGCGCAGGTCGGCCGTGCGATGGTGCCGGCAGACGATCAGCCCGGTGCCGAGCGGGTGGCGGTGCTGACCGACGGGCTATGGCATCGCCTGTTCGGCGGCCGTGCCAGTGCGCTTGGCCAGACGCTCGTCCTCAACGACATCCCCCACATCATCGTGGGGGTGCTGCCGGCGACATTCGATCTGCCGATGGCCGGCGGCGCCGAGGTGTGGATGACCGGCGACCGCGGCATTCCCCGCAGCTTTCCGTTCCCGGGTGACATCACCACCGTGCGCGATACGCACATCATCTCGGTGATTGGCCGGCTGGCGCCAGGCGTGTCGCGGCAACAGGCGCAGTCGCAGTTGTCGATCGTGATGGCGCAGCTCGCCGAGCAGTACCCAGAGAGCAATGCCGGCCTGGGCGTGAACGTGATGCCGCTGCACGAACAAGTCGTCGGCGACGTGCGGCCGCTCGTCATCCTGCTGCAGGGCGCGGTCGCGGTGCTGTTGCTGATCGCCTGCGCCAACGTCGCGCATCTGCTGCTGGGTCAGGCGGCCGGGCGGCAAGCCGAGATGTCGCTGCGGGTGGCGCTGGGGGCCGGGCGATCGCGGCTGGTGCGGCAGTTGCTGGCCGAGACGCTGTTGATCGCCATTCCAGGTGGGATTGCGGGTCTGGCGCTGGCGGCGCTTGGCGTGCGCGCACTCGTCGCGCTGGCACCAGCGAGCATCCCCCGCCTCGACGAGATCACCATCGACGGATCGGTGCTGGCGTTCTCGGTTGTCATGACTCTCGTCACCACGCTGGTGTTCGGCCTCGGCCCCGCCTTGCAGACGGCGCGCACCTCCGCGAACGATCTGGCTCAGGGCTGCCAGCGCGTCGCCGGCCAGCGCAGCGTGCGTCGCAGCCACCAGGCCGTGGTGATCGGGGAGCTGGCGCTGGCGCAGATGCTGCTGGTCGGCGCGGGCTTGTTACTAGTGAGCTTCGTGCAGGCGACGCGCGTCGACCTGGGCTTCGCCACCGCCGACCGCATCGCGGCGGAGATCAACCTGATGCCCGGCTATGTCACGCCCTCGGGCGAGGACGGCCGCATCGATCCGGCGCGAAAAATTCGCTACATCAACACGGTGCTCGAAAGCCTGCGGCAGGCGCCAGGCGTGCGGGCGGTGGCGGCGTCATTCACCGCGCCGTTGACGGGCGCGCCGAATCGCGGCATCCGCATCGAGGGCGACCCGCCGGGCCGGCCCGATGATCAGCCGAACGCGGACTTCCAGGTCGTCTCCGCCGACTTCTTCACGACGCTCGGCATTCCTTTGGTGGCCGGACGGGCGTTCGATGGCACCGATCGCATCAACACCCCGCCGGTGGCCATCATCAACCAGTCGCTCGCCGACCGCTACCTGGCCGGCCGCGATCCGATTGGGCAGGTGCTGCTGTTCGGCGGCAACCGCCGCCACCTGGTCGTCGGCGTGGTTGCCGACACGCGCTATCGCAGCGCCGAGCTGCCCGCCGATCCCACCTTTTACCTGCCGCTCAAGCAGAACGACGAGCGCTGGCCGTTTCTCGCCTTCACCGTGTGGATGAAGTCGAATGTGGCCTCCGGCGTTAGCCGGAGTTCCACCATCAGCCTGCTGCGTGCGGCGATCAGCAGCGCCGATCCCCTGCAGCCGGTCTCGCGCATCAGGAGCGTTGACGAGATTCTCGATGCGGCGATGGCGCCGCGCCGCTTCAACACCTGGGTGATCGGCCTGTTCGCGATCACCGCGCTGGTCCTGGCCGCGGTCGGCATCTACGGCGTGATGTCGTTCTCGGTGAGCCTGCGCACGCGCGAGCTCGGCGTGCGCGCGGCACTCGGGGCGACCCCGGAGAGCCTGGTCCGTCTGGTGATGGGGCAAGGCCTCCTGCTGACCGCCCTCGCCAGCGCCATCGGCCTGGGCGCCGCGGTCGTGATGACGCAGTTCATGGCGTCGATGCTCTACGGCGTCTCTGCCCGCGATCCATTGACGTTCCTGGTGGTGGCGGCGGTGCTGAGCCTGGTGGCGCTGATCGCCACGCTCGTTCCGGCGCGCCGGGCCCTGACGCTGAATCCGACGCAGGCCTTGCGAGGCTGACGGCCGGCACCCCATGAAGGGGTGCCCTACGCTTGCCGCCTGACAGGCTACCAGTCGAGCGGCACGAACTTCTGGTCGCGGATCACGGTCATCCACACCGCGTGGCTGCCCTGGTGCTCGGTCTCGGAATAGCGCAGGGGGGTGCCGATGCCGATGTCGAGCGGCGCGCTTTCCATGACGTCGATCAGCCGTTCTCGCGTGATGTTTGGCGAGGCGCGGCGCAGGCCTTCGACCAGCGCCTTCGCTGACAGGTAGCCTTCGAGCGCTATGAACGACGGCGGCACCGCCGGCGAATAGCGGGCGAGCGCCTGGCGGTACTCGCGGACACCAGGCAATGGCGAATCGTAGTGCGGCACGACCTGCGAGATGATCACGCCCTCGCCGTCGGGCCCCAGCGCCTGGTTGAGCGAAGCGGCACCGACAAACGATACGTTCAGGAACATGGCCGACGGCAGCAGTTGCCGGGCCAGCTTGATGAACCGGGCGTTGGCCGCATAGGTGCCCACCAGGATCACCGCCTTGGGGCGCACGCGGGCCTCGACCAGCGCCATCAGTCCACTCTCGACGGCGATGGTGCCGCGGTCGTAGCGGCCATGCACCAGGTTCTTCGTATCCTGGAACCCGGCTTCGTTGAGCGCGCGCACCGCGCCGGCGAAACCGGAGTCGCCGTAGCCGTCGTTCTGCGTGAAGAACGCGATCTCCTGCGGCTTGATGCCGCGCCGGAACAGGCCACGCACCATCACGCTGGTCTCTTCGGCGTAGCTGGCCCGCAGGTTCAGCACGTAGCGATCGGGCGGAATCTTGCGCAGCAGGTCGGCGCCCGAGTAGGTGCCAAACAGCAACACCTTGCGCTCGTTGGCGATCGGCACGGCGACGCCGGCGCCGGCGGTGCCCACGTTGCCAATCACGGCCACCACCCGCTCCTGATCGATCAGGCGCAGCATGTTGTCCTTGACCGGGTCGGCCTGGTACGAGTCGTCCAGGGCCACCAGCCGCAGGCGGCGGCCGCCAATGCCGCCGGCCTCGTTGACCCGCCGCAACATGAGCTCGATGCCGTTGCGCAGCTCCCGGCCCAAGTCGGCCGACGGGCCGCTGAACGCCGCCGACATGCCAAGGACAATGTCGTTCGCACCCTGGCCGGGCAACCGCACGGTCGCCAGCATGATCAGGACGCAGGCGACGACCAGAGGCGCCAGCGCGCGGCTAGTAAAAGATCGCAAGGGTAATCACCGTGAGTGCGACCAGGATCACTGGCCAGAACAGCAGTTTGGGCAGGAAATGCTCGCGCGCCTCGATCCGCGGAAACAGCCCGGGCCAGCCGTTGGTCAGCGTGGTCAAGGCCGCCGTCACGATCGCGCAGTACATCACGAAGTAGTAGTACTCGATGTAGAGGATGCTGGCGCCAGATACGCGGCGGCGCAGGTCCAGCTGCGACAGGATGATCACGAAGAACAACCCCGAGAACGCCGACAGCGTCTGCACCACGTTGCCGCGCGTGCTCTCCTTCACGATCAACAGCAGCGAGAACACCATGAAGCCCGAGACGGTCAGGGGCAGCAGGTTCGAGAACAACGGCTCGATGATGCGGCGGTTGATCACTACATCGAAGGCCAGCTCGGAGCCGGCATCGCCTTCGGTATCCAACCCGTAATTAGTGGTCCTGATCCGCGGGCTGCTGCCAAACTGCGTCCGGTTCACGGCCCAGCCTGGCAGGACGAAGTTCGAGTCGATACCCGCCCGGGCGAGCGGGTGGATGATCTTGTACGCCTCGAGGTCGGGCACCAGGACGATGCTGCGGTTGAGATCGCTGTGCCAGACCCGCAACCGAAACTCCTGCTGGTCGAGCGGATAGTTCGCGTAATCGAAACTCTGTCGGACCGTCGCCTTCACGTACCAGCCAATGGTCTCGCCGTCGGCGGTCGCGGTGCGATAGGCCTCGGTGATCTGCCGGTCCGAGGCATCGGGCAGCACGAATCCGCGGGCCACATCCTTCGGGATGTTGCGCGCGTACTTCTGCCAGACGTAGCCGGTCACCGCCACGTTATTGGGACTCAGGATCTCCATGGTCTGGATGAAGACGCCGGTCGGCACGAAGGTTGGCAGGCTGCCCGAACTGGCCAGCGACCCGCGCATGGTATCGAGGGTGAAACGTCGGACGCTGCCGTGGTCAACGAACACCGTCTCGGTTTCGTGCACGGGAGGACTGGCGCCGTAGCTGACCATCCACAAGAAGGCGATGCCGGCGACCAGCGCCAGCGACCCGGCGCCGGCGCCCAGCCACAGCGGCAGCGGTCCGCCCGATCGCCGGTACGGCTCGAGCACCAGGGCGATCAGCAGGCAGGCCGTGGCCAGCAGCGCCACCACGAAGTTGATCTGCTGGCGGCGCAGCTCCTGGCTGCGCGCCGTCTGATCCTTGAAGAAGACCACGCCGAGCGTCCACTCGGTGGCCGGCACCCGCTCGGTGAACAGCCACCCGGGTTCCCCGGTGACCGGATCGATGACGTCGACCACCTCGTCGTGCCGGTCAACCGGCATGTCGCTGAAGACCCGCATGCCGAGCGCGTACTCGTCGGCGAACGGATGCGAAATGACGAAGCCGCCCTTCGATACGAGAAAGCTGTAGCCGAACTCCCCCACATCCACCGACGAGACGATGTCGTTGACCTCGGTGAGCGACATGGTCCCGTGGATGACGCCAACCGGCGCGGAGCCGCCACGGGCAATCGGCGCCGAGAACTCCACGGCGGGCACGCCGAGCGTGTCGGCGACAGCCGGCTCGCTCCATACCGGCCTGCCTTCTTTCAGCGGCAGCTGGAACCAGTCGCGATTGCCTTGCGTGTAGTCGTAGATCGCGTCGAGCTGGATCTGCTCGACGACCTCGCCCTGCCGGCGCAGGTAGGGCGCGAACAGCCGCAGGTTGGGATCATGGCCCAGCGGCACGAAGGCCGCGCCAATGCCGGCCATCTGCGGCGTGCGATCGATGCCGGCCTGCAACTGCTCGAGCAAGGCGTCGGTATCGGGGCGGCCGGCGTTGACCGCGCCGGTGACGGTGTTGACGGCCTGCTCGAACCGGCGCAGTTCACCGTCGATAACCCCGGCTGCCCGATCGGCTTCGCTGCGGGCCTGGTTGCGAGCCTCGGTCAGGACCTGACCCAACGACCGCTGGTAGTTGATGCCGAACACCAGCGTGGCGATCGCTGACACGAGCAAGGCGGTGCCGACGGCAAGGCGCGCGGGACTGATCGGCGGCTCGAGGAACGCGGGACGTTGCAAGCGCGCTTAGGATAGCACCCTCCCTGCTGCTACAATCGCCCTCGCTGGAGGATCCATGCGCCGAATTGCCGTCGTCAACATGAAGGGCGGTGTGGGAAAGACCACCACCGCGGTGCAGATCGCGTCGGGACTGGCGGCGCGCGGCGCGCGGGTGCTGCTGGTCGACACCGATCCGCAGGGCAACGCCGGCCACATGCTTGGCGTCTCGTCGCCGCTGACCATTCACGAGCTGATGCTGGGATCGGCGGCGGTGAGTGACGTCATCCGGCGGCAGGTGCGGACCAACCTCGACATCGTCACCGCAACCCCAACGGCGTTTTCGCTGGAGACGCAGTTGGCCGGCACCGTGCAGCGCGAGACGCTGCTCGAGCGGCGGCTGCGGGGCGTGACCGGGGTCGACCTGATGGTGTTCGACACCTCGCCGGCGATGAGCCTGCTGACCTACAACGCGCTGCTGTGCGCCACCGAACTGGTCGTGCCGGTGGGCATGGACACGATGGCACTGGCCGGCGCGCGCCAGACCCTCGACGGCGTCAACGAGATTCGATCGCTGTGGCCGGGGCGTCCGCTCGAGCTGGTGGCGGTGGTGCCGACGGCCGTCAACACCCAGACCCACGCCAGCCGCGCCACGATCGAGGCGCTCGCCGCCGACACCGAGATGGCGCCGGTGCTCTTCAGCCGCGGCATCCGCCAGTGCATCGACTTGACCTACGCGGCGGCCGCGCACCAGACGATTTGGGAATATGCGCCGTCGAGCCGCGCCGCCGAGGACTACGGCGCACTGCTCGATCAGTTGGAGGGCCGGCCGAAGGCGCGCTCGCCCCACGAAGCGGAGCGAGCCCGACAAAACGAAGCGAGCCCCAGGAGCGCGCTTTAGGCGCGCGACCCCGGAGGCACTAGAACGTAATCAGCAAGCCGCTCGAGATCGTCGACTGGCTGCGTTTGTTGGCGAAGACGTTGAACGCGGCCTGCCCTGGAAACAGGGTATTGGCCGGAATCGGCGACTCGCGAAGGCCAATCGAGTTGTCGAGGTTGTAGGCCCACGTGATGTTGAAGCCGATCTTCTTGGTGACCATGCCCTTGAAGCCCACGCTCGACTCGATGCCGTAGTAGCGCGATTCGTTGAAAGCGCGATACGCGGTGATCTTCTGCTCGATCATCGAGACCGGGGTCAGCATCACCTGGAACACTTCCATCGCGCCACCACCGAGCAGCACCTCTTCATCGAACGAGGTGCCCTTCTTGTCGTACTGCATCGACAGCGCCGGCACGAGGTCGAGCTTCACCTTCGGCGTGTTGATGGTCTTGATGCCGACGCCGAGGATGGTCTGGTTCGAGAAGTCGATCTTCCTGACGCCGTCGCGGTACCAGGTGTGGCGCGCCAGGCCGTAGAACTTGTCGTTGCTGCCAATGCGGCGGTTGTAGCCGAGCGACACGCGCGGGTTGTCGGCCTGCTCGCCGGCGTTGTCGGCGTACGCGTAGGTCATCGACGCATCGAACGACACGATGTCGCGGTCGGAGGTGCGATAGAGGCTCAGCTGCGATTGCACCGAGTAGACGACGCCCGGCAGGCGAAGGGCCGCACCGGTCAGGCCTGGGTAGCGCGGGTCGAGCTCGCCCAGCACGTACGGCGACGTGACGTAGGTGCCCTGGGCGCCGAGCACGCGCGTGTAGACAACTTTGCCGGCCGGTGCGAAGGCGCCGAGGTTGCTCGGCGGCGGTGCCGGCGGCGCCGGTGCCTGGAACGCGGCGGCCACGGTGGCCGGCTCGAGCTGGCCTTCGACGTCGGCCTTCTTGACGGTCAGTTCGCCGAGTGCCCCGGCGGAGAACACGATGACATCGGCATCCTCGCGCACGATGTGCCCCATCAACAGCGTGTTGTCCTTGAGGCGCAACACGATCTGCTTGGGTGCCTCGGCAGGCTGCGCCGATGCGGCGGGCGCCGTCTGCGCGAACGCGTGGGCCGGCGCGGCAAAGGCCAGCGCGACGGTGAGGACGCCGGGTACGAGCGATAAGGTTTTGGGGAACACAGTCAGGCCGCAATTCTAGTGCGGCGCCCCGCTCGGGACGCCGCACCTTGGGTGTTGAAGGGTTTAGGCCGTGGCCGCAGCCGCGGTGCTCTTGGCCTTGCCCATCTGCTCGCGGAAGTAGCCGCGGACCTTGTCCGGGTCGAAATCGAGGAACGTTCCGCCCGAGGCGAAGTGCGTGATGAACACCTTGCCGATGGCGTAGGTGATGCCGCCGGCGAACAACGGCAGCGACGCGACGCTGACGAGCGGTCCGACGAGCGGCAGCTTGGCGATGGTGCCAACCATGCCGTAGCCGAGACGCGTCGACACCACACCACCGACCAGCGAGCTCAGGATGCTCTTGACGCGATCCTGCTGGAACGGCACGTCGTAGTGGGCAGCCAGTTCGCGCAGCATCTTGATCTGGAGGGCCGCAACCCCGGCGACGTTGACAACTGGGACGGCAAAAATGCCGACACCGGCTGAATACAATGAGTTGCGCTTGACGATCTCCATAGCGCCGAAATCTTTCTCAGACATACTGCGAGCCTCCTTGGCCGAAAAGTGAACGGATTATACAACAGTCGCTACTCATGAGCCTGCCGCTCATGTCAGGTGCTTTGCCACCAAGTCCGCCAAATTCTCGGCGTTCGAGGCGTCCAACATAGTTTCGTGGCTGCCAGCCGTCCATTCGACGGTCAGTTGGCTGACGTACGGCGTCCAGCCAAGGTCGAGCTGGGATGAAATCCGGGTGGCGCCCTCACGCGCCCTGATCAGGATCACCGGGAACCCATAAAACGTTTCGGGTGGCGCCAGGCGGGAATGGGCCTGGGTCACGGCCAGCACCCGCTCGAGCTGCTCAAAAGGTGTGCTCGCGGGAATCAGGTGCTGCGTAACGGCGGCGTCGTAGAGGTGCCGCGCCAGGTCCGATGCCGGCACGCGGCGCAGATCATCCAGTTGCAGCCCCAATCCGTGTCCGAACAGCGCGTGCAGCAGCGTCGCCGCGTCAGGATGCCGCTGCTCCTCCGGGATCACCGACGGATGCGGCACATCGAGCAACAGCACCCGAATGCCGGTCGCGCCTTCCCGCTGTACCCGTGCCGCCAGCTCCATCGCAATGTACCCGCCGTAAGAGTATCCAACCAGTGCGACGCCCTTAAGTCGGTCAGCCGGACCTTCACCAGTCAGCAGCGCCCAGTGGTGCCCGACGACCTCGTCCCAACTCGCGGCGGGCGCGTCGCCTTCGGTCAATCCCTTGGCCTGTAATCCCCACGCGGGGTGACGGCCATTCAGCCGGCGGCCGAGCGGCGCATAGCAGAGGACGTGCCCCCCCAGCGGATGCGGACAATAGACAGGACGGCCAGAGCCCTCCCTCGCCAGCAGCACCACCGGCGCATCGTCCCCCCCCGCAGGGCCTGCCGAGCCGGAGCCTTGACGATGGCTGGCGCAGGCGCGCGCGAGCTGCTCGATCGTGGTGTGGGAAACGAGGACCTGCAGGGGGAGCTCGACGCCGATGACCGCGCGCAGCTTTGCCGCCATCTGCAACACCAGCAGCGAGTGTCCGCCGAGCGAGAAGAAGTCGTCGAGCACGCCGATGGGGCTGACCTTGAACAGACCTTCCCAGATCGCCGCCAGCTCGTGCTCCACGCGCGTGCGCGGCGCGACGAACGGCGCGCGAACCGTGGACTCGACGACAACTGGGGGGGCCACCGCAACCGCCACGCGCTCGCGCCACGCGATGGTGGAGGCATCCAGTTCGCCCGGCAGCCGCAGGGCCAGCTGCTCGAGGCCCATCATCAACTCGCGCGCGACTGATGCCGGCACCGAACCGGGTTGATGGATCATGCGCAGGTGCGGCGCCGGCCCAGGGCTGATCAGCAAGGTGACCGGGTAGCCGGTACGCGCGCCGCGGACCCGTCGCCCCGCCTCCGACACGGTGGGCTCGGCCGCCGCCGCGTCACCGGAGCCGCGCAGGTTCTCGTAGACCAACAGGCTCTGACTGATCGCCTGGCCTGGTGGCAAATCGGACCACTCGTGGATCTGTCCGGCCGAGCAGTACTCGAACTCCGCCTGCTCGGCGCGCAACTCGTGGTGCTGCTGCAAACACGCCCGCAGGGTGCCGGCATCGTCAAACTGCACACGGATCGGCACGGTGTTGATGAAGCAGCCGACGAGCCGCTCGATGCCGGGGATGCCTGGCGGGCGGCCCGACACGGTCGCCGCGAACACCACGTCACTGGTGCGATAACGGCCCGCCAGCAGCACTGCCCACAGCACCTCGAACACCGCGGCCGGCGAGACGCGGCAAGCCTGCGCGGCAGCGGCGATGGCCGCACCCGCGGCAACACTCATGGCGTGCTCGGACTCCGCAGGCTCGTCGCCCACTGGCGCAACAACGCTGGCCAGCGGCACGGGGCTCCGAAAGCCGGCCAGCCGTGCACGCCAATAGCGTTCGCTCTCGGCATCGGAGTGCCGCCGCAGCCACTCGGCCACCTGGCTCTCGTCGGCGGCCGGCGCCAACTGTGCCGGCGTGCCCGCGAGCTCGGCCGCATAGAACGCCGCGGCTTCGGTCCACAAGATCAGCAGGCTCCAGCCATCGAGAATCACGTGGTGGAACGACACCACCAGCCACGCGCGCTCTTCGCGCACATTGAGCAGCGCGAAACGGATCAGCGGCGGCCGGTTGAGCGGGAAACCACGCGCGCGCTCGTCGGCCATCAGCGTTGCCAGGGCCGCGTCTTCGTCGCTGCCCGCGCTCACCTCGCGCAGGCTGACGCGCATCTCCTGCAGCACTGCCCGCACCGGCTGCAGTCCGCGCGCGAGAATCGACGATCGCAGCGCGCCGTGACGATCGACGACGCATTGCAGGGCGCGAGCGAGGGCGTCGCGGTTGACGCGGCCCTCGAGACAGAACGCCGCCTGTTCGATGAACCGGTCGTCGCCGCCCGCGACCGACTGCAGCCACATGCCGGTCTGCGAGGGCGTGAGGGGGTAGAGCGCTTCGACGCGTGGCGTGGCGCTCATGCGTCCGACAATCCGGACAGATCGAGGTCGCCGAGCAGCGCGTCGAGCTCCTGCTGATCGATTGGCACCGCGGCGAAGTCAGACGGCGTGTAGCGGGCGCCGTCAACCGACAGGCAGTGAGCGGTCAACTCGCGCAGCGTTGCCAGCGTGCGGTCGGCCACTTCCATCGCCCGCGCCTCGGGCACCACGGCCGCATCGAAGGAGTACTGGGTCACCAGCCGGCCGTCGATCACCGACGCGTTCAGCTCGAGGTGATAGCGCCGCGGCAGATCGGATGCGACGGTATCGCCGCCGGGTTCCGGCGCGAGGCTGCGGACCAGGCCGTCGCCGAGCAAGGTGCCGGCCTGGCCGAGGAAGTTGAACGACACGTCGGTCACCGGCGCAGAGCCGTGTCGAAGCCCGAAACCAATACCGCCATTGGGAACTGATCGGCTCGACTCCTTCACCGCGCGAATCAGCGTGGCGGCGTCGCTCGTGCCGGGGCCCGTGACGCGCACCGGGTAGAGCGTGGTGAACCAGCCGACTGAGCGACTGAGGTCCACGTCGTGCAGCGCGTCGCGCCCGTGGCCTTCCACGTCCACCAGGAACGCGTCTCGACCGGCGACCACACCCAGCGCGCGGGCAAACGCCGCCAGCAGCACATCGGCCGTCGTCGTGTTGTAGGCGCGATGCGCAGCGCCCAGCAACGGCCGGGTCTCGTCTTCGTCGAGCGATCGCGTCAACACTGCGGTGACCGGGGCAAGCTGCGGGCGCGCGGTAAACAACGGACCAGCCGCCGAGGCCACCTCCTCCCAATACCGGGTCTGATCCGTTGCAACTGGGCTGTCGATCCAGTCGCGGGCCAGTTTGCGGAACATCGACGGACTGCAGTGTTCGGCCGGCAACGCGGGCGGCTGTCCACGACGCGCCTGCGCGTAGGCCGCTTCGAGGTCCGCGAGGATGATGCGCCACGACACGGCGTCCACGACAAGGTGGTGCGCCACAAGGAACAGGCGTGATCCCGAATCGCCACAGTCCACGAGCACGGCCTTGAACACCGGACCATGGACGATGTCGAGGCTGCGCTGGGCTGCCTGGCAGATGGCTTCGACCTCGTAGGGCACCCCTTTGTGGGGTGCCGCCTCGCATCGCTCCATCACGACATCCGGCGCCGGGTGAACGTGTTCCTCCCAACCGTTCGCGCCGGCGCGGAAGCGGCTGCGTAGCGCCGGGTGCGCGCGTTGCACCTCGGTCACGGCCGCCTGCAGATCGGCAACCACGACATCGGGCGTCACCACCAGCAGCAACGACTGATTGAAGTGATTCGGTGTCGGCGGCTTCAGGTCGAAGAACAGCCGCTGCATGGGCGAGAGCGGGAAGGGACCGGCCGGCTCTTCGATGGCCACGGTGGCCGCTGCGACGGGCTCGGCCACCGCCGCGAGCGCGCGGATGGTCTGGTGCCGGAAGATCTGCCGCGGATCGACGCGCCAGCCGCGATCGCGGAGCTGCGCGATCACCTGGATGCTGACAATGGAATCGCCGCCCACCTCGAAGAAGTTGTCGGTGACGCGGACCTCGTCCAGGCGAAGCACCTGGCGCCAGATCTCGGCGAGCGCAGTCTCGATCGGCGTCGCGGGCTGTCCGCCGCGCGGACCTGCCGCGGTCTCGTCTGGGTTGCTGATGGCAACCGCCGCGATTGGAGCGGGCGACAGGTTGGAGGTCCGCCTGAAGGCGGACGCCACATCAACCAGTGGTGCGTTTGGCGCTTCCAGGCCGTGTCGCAGTGCGTCTGCGTAGTCGGCGGCGAAGCGTTCGATCGTCGCGGCGTCGAACAGGGCGCGGTCGTACTCGATGCTGACCGACAGCCCGCCATCGCGTTCGGCCACCGCCAGGGTCAGATCGAACTTCGCCGTTCCGGATTCGCGGTTCGGGATTGGCTCTGCGCGCAGGCCCGCGGGCAGCGCCGGTGCGGTGGCCGCCTGTTGTGAAATGAACATGACCTGGAACAGCGGCGACCACGCCAGGCTGCGGGCCACGCCGAGCTCGTCGACCAGCTTCTCGAAGGGCACGTCCTGGTGGGTCAGCGCCTCGACGGTTCGCGTCTTCACCTGCGCGAGTAGCGAAGCGAAGCTGCTGCCGGCGGGGATTCGCAGGCGAATCGGCACGGTGTTGACGAACATGCCGATCAGCGGCTCGAGCTCGCTGCGGCTGCGGCCCGCCGCCGGGAAGCCAATCACCATGTCGTCCTGGCCAGACCAGCGGTTGAGGACCACGCCAAACGCGGCCAGCAGCGTCATGAACGAGGTGACCCCCGACTCGCGCGAGCGCTGCGACACCAACCCGGCCAGCGATGACTCCAGCGTCACGGCGTACGCGGCGCCCTCGTAGCTTTGCGCCTCGGGGCGCGGCCGGTCGGCCGGCAACTCGAGCACCGCCGGCGCGCCGGCCAGCGTGTTGCGCCAATAGGCGAGCTGCGGCGTCAGCGAGCCCGTCGCAAAGCGCGCCCGTTGCCACGCGGCGAAATCCAGGTACTGCACGGCGAGCGGCGCGAGCGCGGCAGAGTTGCCGTTGACCTGGGCCGCATAGAACCGGCACAGCTCGTCGAGGAACACCTCGATTGACCACCCATCCGAAATGATGTGGTGCATCGTGACCGCGAGCACGGTCTCGTCTGGCGACACGCGAACGGCCGAGACGCGAATCAGCGGACCAGTGGCCAGGGTAAAGGGACGCGCCTGTTCTTCTGCCAGAAACGCATCCACGTCGGCCGTGGCAATCTCGCGGAGCACGGGGCGTTGCAATGCCGGCGTTGCGTAGCCACGGCCCTCGATGGTGGGGAACACCGTCCGCAACGACTCCTGGCGTTCGACAACCAGGTCGAAGGCGGCACGTAAGGCCTCGAGGTCAACAAATCCTCGCAAGCGAATGGCCCCGGCCATGTTGTAGGCCACGTTGCCGGGCTCGAGCTGATCGAGAAACCACAGCCGTTCTTGCGCGAACGACAACGGCATGCGCGCCTCGCGCGGCACGACTGGAATGGTCTCTTGATCGTAGAGGCGGGTCTTCCCTGTCCGCCGTAGCGCTTCGCGCGAAGGCGGAAGACCCGCCTGCATGTCTGCCTGCAACACAGCGATCGCCGCCGCCTGTGCGCGCAGGGTGGGATGCTCGAAGATGGCGCGCAGAGGCAGGTCCACCTGGTAGCTGTCGCGGATGCGCGCGCCGAGCTTGGCGGCCAGCAGCGAATGGCCGCCCAGTCCGAAAAAGTCGTCGTGCGGTCGGACTCGCTCCACCGTCATCAGCGACTGCCACAACGCAGCCAGCCTGGCTTCGTCTGGGCTCAGCGGTCCGGCATCTGCGGCAGCTTGCCGCTGGCCGGGCGATGGCAATGCCTTGCGATCGATCTTGCCGTTGGGTGTCAGCGGAAGCTGCTCGAGGACCACCAGGGCCGGCGGCACCATGTACTCGGGTAACCGGCTGCGCAGGTGCGCGTGCAGTTCGTCGGCAATCGCCTGTCCGCGCGGATGCGACGCATACGCCACCAGCCGCTGGGTACCAGCGTTGCTCTGCTCCACCGTCACGACGCACTGGCCAACGTCGGGAAAGGCACGAGCGATCGACTCGATCTCGCCGAGCTCGATGCGAAAGCCGCGCAGCTTCACCTGGTGATCGAACCGGCCGAGAAACTCGACGTTGCCATCGTCTCGGAAGCGCGCGCGGTCACCGGTTCGGTAGAGCCGATCGACACCAGTAAAAGGGCTTGGGATGAAGCGCTCGCTCGTCAGATCGGGCCGGCCCAAGTACCCGCGTGCCAACCCCTGCCCCGCCAGGAAGATCTCACCCGGCACACCGACCGGCACCGGCTGCATCGCTTTGTCGAGAATGTAGAGCCGCGTGTTGGCAATGGGCCGGCCAATCGAAGGCGGGTCGCCCCGGCGGCGCTGGATGAACGTGGAGTAGGTGGTGTCTTCTGACGGCCCGTAGAGATCGTAGACCTTCTCCACGGTCGGCACGTCGTAGATGCGGTCGGCCAGTTCGGTGGTGAGCGGCTCGCCGGCCAGATTGACGATGCGCACGGATGACGGGAGCGCGCGCTGCATCAACAACGCGTCAATCGCTGACGGGACGGTGTTGATCAGAGTGACGTGTGCGCGATCAGCCAGGGTTGGCAGTTCCAGCACGTTGCTGGCGAGCACCACCGCGCCACCGATCGACAGCGGCAGGAAGATCTCGAATACCGACAGGTCGAAGCAGATCGACGTGCCGGCCAGCACGCCGCTCAGCTCGGCAGGCGACCACACCGTCTGCGCCCATGCAATCAATGCGGCGGGGCTGCGGTGCTCAATTGCTACACCCTTAGGCTGGCCCGTAGAGCCAGATGTATAGAGCACGTAGGCCAGGTTCGATGGCGTGATGGCGGGCGGCACGAACCCGCCCGAATGTGGGGACAAACCTTTAGGTTTGTCCTGAGACATCGCGTCGAGATCGCCGTCCCGGAGCACGATCGTCGCGCCGCTGTCGGCGATGACGTACTCGGTGCGAGCAGCCGGATAGGCCGGGTCGAGCGCGACGTATGCGCCACCCGCCTTGAGCACGCCGAGCAGCGCCACCACCATGTCGGGCGTCCGGCTCATGCAGACGCCGACCAGCGTCTCGGTGCCGACACCTTTCTGCTGCAGCAGCAGCGCCGCGCGATCCACTCGCGTCATCAACTGCGCGTAGGTCCACGCGGTGCCGTTCCATCGCAGCGCGATCGCGTCCGGTGTGCGTGCCGCCTGGTCCTCGACCAGTTGATGCAGGCAGCGCGCCCTGAACGGCATGTCGGTGCGGTTCCACTCGACCAGCAGGCGGTGGCGCTCGCCGTAACCCAGGTAGTCGAGCTGCGACAGCGCCGTGGCGGGCTGGCGCACGGCCGCCTCCACCATGTTGCGGATGTGCTCGGCGAAGCGCTGCGCCGTCTCGGTGCGGAACAGCGCGGTCGAGTACTCAAGACAGCCCGCGAATCCGTCGCTGGTTTCCTGGATGGACAGCGTGACGTCGAGGCGGGCCGCGCCGGTCGCGAGCGGCACGGCCTCGATCTGCAGGCCGTCGAGGGCGACATCCTGCAGAGCGCCGCTCTGCATGGCGAACATCACCTGGAAGAACGGCTGGCGGTTGAGACGACGTTCGGGGTTGAGCTTCTCGACGACCAGCTCGAAGGGCAGTTCGGCGTGCGCGTAGCCCTCGAGCGCGGTGGCGCGCACGCGCGCGACGAGCGCCAGGAAATCGGGGTCGCCGTCGGCGTTGACGCGCAGCGCCAGCGTGTTGACGAAGAAGCCAATCAGACCCTCGAGTTCCTTGCGAGGACGGTTGGCGATGGGTGATCCCACGGTGAGATCGACCTCGCCGGACCAGCGGTGCAGCAGCGCCATGAACGCGGCCAGCAGCACCATGTAGGCGCTCGAGTCAGTTTGGCGCGCGAGGGCATTGACCGCTTCCGCGACTGCCGCGTCGATGCGGAAGTAGACCGCTTCTCCCGCCGACGCGCTCATGGCTTCGCGGGGCGCGCTTTGGCGGGGTAAACCATTGTTCTGACTTCCGTCGCTCGGCAGATTGATCACGCCCGGGGCATCAGCCAGCTGTGTGCGCCAGTAGTCCAGGTGGGGTCGGGTGACCTCGTCTGCCTCCACTTGCCCACGCTGCCACTGCGCGAAGTCGGCGTATTGAACAGCCAGGGGTGCCAACGGTGCCGAGGGTGCCAAGGGTGCCTCGGGTGAGGTCCCGGCGGTTCGAAGAGAGTTGTACAGCGCGGCAAATTCCCGGACCAGTACGCCGGTGGACCAGCCGTCTGAGGCCGCGTGATGCAGCGTCACGGCGAGCACGTGCTCATCCCCTCCGAGGTGAATCAGCAGCGCGCGAATGGGATGTTCGCTCGCCAGGTCGAAGACATGGCCCGCCTCGTCTTGCAGCGTGGCGCGCAGCGCGTCATCGCGTTCGGCGGGTGGCGCGCCTGCCAGCGACAGCGTTCGGCACAACGACGCGCCGGGCTCCGCATCGATCTGCTGGATCGGCTCGCCGTCCCGATCGACCAGGCGGGTCCGGAGCACTTCGTGCCGCCGCGCGATCGCGTGCAGGGCGGCCGCCACCGCGGCCGTATCGAGACGGCCCAGCAAGCGGAAGGCCGCGGGCATGTTGTACGCGGCCGAGCGGCCCTCGAGTCGCTCCAGGAACCAGATACGCCGCTGGGCGAACGACAGGGGCAGGGGCCGGCTGCGATCGGCGGCGGGGATGTAACTGGCTGTTGCACCTTCACCAGCCGGGTCGCCGGCAGGGCGCTCTTTGCGCACTCGGTCGAGCAGCCGGGCGCGCTGATCGGGGCTGAGCGCGGCCAGGCGGTTGCGCAGATCGTTCACGCGGGTGCCCCGTGCTTGTTGGATTTCGCCGCCAGTTGGCGTACCTTTGCGTTCAATTCCATGACGTCACTAGACCGCATCGACTTCGCTACGCTCACGCCCGAGCGGTTTCACACCTTCTACCGGTCGCGGAGCAAGCCCTTCATCATCACGGGCGCCTTCGAGGGGGTAAAGGACTGGACCCTGGACGTGATTTCTGACCTGCTGGGGACAAGCGCATACAACGTGCGCGTTTACGGTAAGGACTATCGTAGCCGACCCAAGCGGGAATGGAAGAAGTACAGCGAGATTGAGTCGCACACGCCCCAGGCGTATGTCGAATTACTGCGCAACCGCACCGCTCACGAGAACAGCATGTACATGGCGCAGGTCGCCTTCGGGCAGACGCCGCTGGCCGCGACCATCCGCGACCGCGTGCTCCAGCTCGAGCAGAAGTGCGACATGGAGACCATCCATCCGATGATGGACCTCAACCTGTGGCTGGGCCCCGCCGGGCACACCGAGCCGCTGCACTTCGACACCGGCGATGGCACGCTGATGCAGTTGCACGGTTCCAAGAAGGTCACGCTGTTTCCACCGTGGGAAACGGCCAACCTCTACCCGTTCGAGTTCTACCGCGAGATCCCGCCCTGGTTCAGCCAGGTCGACACCGACAATCCCGACCCCGCGATCTTCCCGCGTTACGCTGACGCGCAGGCCAGCCGCATCGAGGTGATCGTCGAGCAGGGCGAGATCCTTTACATCCCCGTCAGCTGGTGGCACGAAGTCACGGCGCTCGGCGACGATTACGTGTGCTCGGTGAACCGCTTCTGGAAGGTGAAGCCGGTCGAGCGCAACTTCTCGCACGGCCGCTCGTCGGTGTTCTGGCTGATGAACAAGGTGCCGTGGTCGGTGGTGATGAAGGTCGACGGGACGATGAGGAAGTTGCTTGGCCGTCCGAGCTAGCGGCTTGGTGGAGGCACCCCCTTCCTTGGGGTTGCCTACGCACCGACAAGGACTGAGACCTGGCCCTGAGGCTTCCGCGTGGGTTTCACCCTGATCTCGATGTCGTGACCGAGGTCCGTCAGGAACTCCATGAGGCGTTCAACAGAGAAGCTTCCCGAGCGATTCCGCATTAACAGCGACACATGGGGCTGCTTGATGCCCAGCAGTTCTGCCGCGCGAGCCTGTGTCAACTTGCGAGCCTTGACGACCTTGTAGATTTCAAAAGTCAGATAGGCCTTGATCAGTTCCTGCTCGGGATTCGCAAACCCTAGATCTGCGAACACATTGCCACTGCCGTCTTCGACCTTGATCTTGCTGTTCTTCTTGCCTCCCGTCACTATACAAATATACAACTTTACGTATACGATTCGATCGCGCTTGTCGGCGAATCCTTGCCAGCAGCTTGGAATCCACGAACGTCGTCTGCTCGCCATCGGTTGACAGAAATACTTCGTCGTATTTCTGTCAAAGGTCCAGCTGAGGGATCTTGGCTGCATCCAATTTCCAATACATCAAAGCGGACATTCGCTGGCAGATAGGGCGGCTGAAGATTGCCCCATCTGCTGTCAAACATAGAGTTGTTGGTAGTGGCGATGCGGACATCGAAGCGGACATTGTGGTGGTCGAAGACGGGCGTGAGATGCCGTCTGTGCGTAGATCGGCGCACCTAATCTACGCACTACTTACGAAAATACGCGTTTGATTTTGCGTCGAATAGAGGCCACAATCTACGCAGTATCAGCGTCGAATGACCACATACATCCACCAGCTTCCGGATTGGCCCCATTTCCTATGGGATCAAGAGGCCCTCGCCACCGCTCTCGCCGGCATCCGCCATCGGCAGGGCCGGCTGATCGGGCGGATGGAGGCACTGGGCTTTGCCCGGCAGCAAGAGGCCGAACTCGGGACCCTGACGCTCGACGTCCTGAAGTCCAGCGAGATCGAAGGCGAGACGCTTGATCCCGAGCAGGTGCGATCGTCCATTGCCCGCCGCCTCGGCATGGACGCCGGCGGGACCGCGCGCGCTGATCGCAAGGTCGAAGGCGTCGTCGAGATGACACTCGACGCCACGCAGAACTTCGCCGAGCCACTGACCGGCGAGCGCCTCTTCAGCTGGCAGGCCGCGCTGTTCCCGGCAGGCCAACCTGGCATGAGCTCGATCGTCGTCGGCGCGTGGCGCAACGATGCGAGCGGGCCGATGCAGGTGGTGTCCGGCCCGGTGGGCAAGCAGCAGGTGCACTACGAGGCGCCCGCAGCATCGCGCGTGCCCGGCGAGATGGCGAGCTTCTTGGCCTGGGTGAACGAAGGCGGTCGCATCGACCCCGTCCTGAAGGCGGCACTCGCCCACCTGTGGTTTGTGACCGTTCATCCGTTCGACGACGGCAACGGCCGTATTGCGCGCGCGATCACCGACTGGCAACTCGCCCGCTCAGAGAACAGCGCTCAACGCTTCTACAGCATGTCGGCGCAGATCAGGCTCGAGCGCAACGAGTACTACAACATTCTCGAGCGGACCCAGAAGGGCACGCTCGACGTGACGCCGTGGCTGCAGTGGTTCCTCGGTTGCCTGGGTCGCTCCTTCGATGGCACCGAGGCGACATTGAGCGCCGTGCTGCGCAAGGCACGATTCTGGGAGCGGGCGGCACCGTTGGCCCTCAACGAGCGCCAGCGACTCGTGTTGAATCAGTTGCTCGACGGCTTCACCGGCAATCTGACGACGAAGAAGTGGGCAGCGCTGGCGAAGTGTTCGCACGACACGGCGCTGCGCGACATCCACAGCCTGATCGAGCGGGGTCTACTGAAAAAGGACGAGGGAGGCGGCCGCAGCACGAGCTACTCGATTGCCCACTGACGCCGAAGGACTCAGGCTGTTTGACCGGCAGGACAGGCTACACCCCCAGCGCACCGCTCCATAGCTGCTCGAGAAACGTCAGCCACGGCAGCACCTCGATGCCAGGGGCGGCCATCCTCGGCTGGCGCTCCAGCGACACGACGATTGATCGCTTCACGCGATGGTCCTCGCGCAGGGCGCGCAGGCCGGCCAGGTCGCCGTCGTGGACGCGCGTGCCGCCCTTGACCTCGATGGCCACCTGCATCTCGCCGAGCACGAAGTCAACCTCGAACCCGCTCGCCGTGCGCCAGAAGCGGATGTCGAGCTCCGGCCGGCGGTACGCCTGGTAGGCCTTCAGCTCCATGAGGATCAACTGCTCGAACGCCTTGCCGAACTCGGCGCTGCCGGGGCGCGCCTGCCGCCTGGCCAGGTAGTTCGTGACGCCGACATCAAACAGATAGAACTTCTCGGTCAGGATCATCCGCCGTGACCGAACCCTGGTCCACGGCGCGATGCGATAGCCAAGATAGGTGTCTTCCAGGATCTCGAAGTAGTTACGAACCACCTTGGCCGAGACGCCGCTTTCGCGAGCGACGTTGGTGTAGTTCAGCAGTTCGCTGCTCGTGACGGCAGCGACCCGCAGGAACTCGGCAAACGCCGGAATGTTGGCGGTCAGCGATTCGGCGGCAATCTCTTCCTTGAGGTAGTCACCGACGTACGCGCGCAGGTCTTCTACGGGGTCGGCTGACAGGAAATGGGGTGGCAGCAATCCGCTGGTCATGACGCGCTCGAGGTCGACGCGATCGACTTCGGCGACGGTGAGCGGCATCATCTGCCGGCGCCAGGCCCGTCCGGCCAACAGGTTGGCATGGCCACGCCGCAGCTTGCGGGCGCTCGAACCCGTCAACAGGAACCCCTGCCGGCGGTTCTCAATCAGCCAATGCACTTCGTCGAGCAGCGCCGGCACCTTCTGCACTTCGTCGATGACCACCAGGGGGTGGCCGGCTTCGGCCACGCGCTCGCGAAGCAGTGCCGGACGCGCGGCGTACTCGCCGTAGACGTCGGACTGCAGCAAGTCGATGAGGAAGGCTCCGGGAAACTGCTCGCGAATCCAGTAACTCTTGCCGACACGGCGCGGCCCCCAGAGGAACGCGGACCGGCCCTCGGGGAGGCGCAGATCGAACGCGCGTCTGACGATGTTCCCCATGAGGGAAGATTATCATGATAATCTTCCCTCTGAAGTCAAGCCCCCTCGTCAGACAACAGGCGCCTGACGTCCTCCTCCGACATGCCAGCCAGAGCTTCGAGCAACTCGGGATCCAGATCGGCTTCTCTCGATGCGACCACCTGATCGATGTGGCTGCCAATTGCCGCGATGGTTGGCGCCTCGAACACCGCCCGCAGCGGCAAGTCGATGCTGAAGGCCGTGCGGATGCGAGCGACCACGCGCGCGGCCAGCAACGAGTGGCCGCCGATGGCGAAGAAGCTCTCCTCGCGGCCGAACGAGGGGCGCTCCAGCACTTCCCTCCAGATCGCCGCCACGCGGCGTTCCGTGTCGGTCTGCGGCGGCGCCGATCGGTCGGGGCCGTCGGGACGTTTCAGCTTCGCGAGCGCGTCGCGATCCACCTTGCCGTTGGGACCGAGCGGCCAGGCCGCTACTGGCACGATTACCGGCGGAATCATGTAGTCCGGCAGCCGCCGTCCGACTCGAGCTCGCACCTCCGCCGGCGTCGGCGGCAGCGCGTCGGTCTTCACAAATGCCACCAGCGTCTCGTCGATCGCCAGCACGGTCCACTCCGCCAGTCCGGTCGTCTCGGCCAGCGCCACTTCGATCTCGCCCAGCTCGATGCGCAGGCCGCGGATCTTCACCTGGAAGTCCCGCCGGCCGATATACACCGGCACACTGGGTTCCGCTTGGGCTCTGGGGCCTGGGGCTTGGGGCTTGAGGTATACGAGGTCGCCAGTGCGATACATCGTCCCCGCGTCACCGGGGCCAGTAACGAATCGCTCCGCGGTCATCTCGGGCTTCTGCCAATAGCCAGATCCGACACAGACGCCGGAGATGCAGAGTTCGCCGACGCCGTACGGCGGCGCGGGGCGGCCCAGCTCGTCGAGCACGTGCAGGCGCACGTTGTCCACAGGCGCGCCGAGCGGGACTTCGCGATCCAGATACTTCAACGGATCGGACAGGCGGAAGTACGACACCACATCGGTGCACTCGGTCGGACCATAGGTGTTGACGACCTCGGCATGGCAGTGCGGATTACGCAGCCACGGCTCGAGCGTGCTCACGCGAATGGGCTCGCCCCCCAGGAACACGTACCGCAGCGATGCCAGGTCCGCATAGCGGCTGGCATCGTCCAACAGGCTGTAGAACGCGCCCGGGGCGCAGTTGATGATCGTCGCGCCGGTCGCCTTGACGGTGTCGACGATGCGAGTGGGATCGAACTCGGTGCCTTGGGGCAAGACGATCGTCGCGCCGGTGACGAGCGCGGCGTAGAAGTTCTTCTGGGTGAGGTCGAAGCCGAAGGCGCTGATGATCAGGAACTTGTCGCCAGGACCAATGCCGAACTCGCGGACGTACCAGCTCACCAGGTTCCACTCGCCCAGGTCGTGAACGGCCGCGCCCTTGGGCAGGCCGGTGGAGCCGGAGGTGTAGAGGACGTAGAAGGTGCTCGAGGGGGCTCGGCCTGGTAGGGCGGGTAGGGCAAGGTCCGGCTGAAGCCGGACGCCACATTCCACAAGACAGCAGTCGAGGCCGGTGAAGCGCTCCAGCAGGCACTCCTGCGTAAGAATGACGCGGCACTTCGCGTCGGCGGCCATGTGACGCAGCCGGCCTTCAGGATACGCGGCATCCATCGGGACGTAGGCGGCACCGGTCTGCAGCACCGCGAGCATGGCCACCACCATCCGCGGCGATCGCTCCAGGCACACGCCGACGAGATCGCCGGCGCCAATGCCGTCGGCCCGCAGCGTGTTCGCAATCAACGTCGCCTCGTCGAGCAACTCGCGGTAACTCACCACGACGTCGCCTTGGACGACTGCCGGAGCCTCGGGTGTGCGAGCCGCCTGTCGCGCAATCTCCTCGGGGATCGAGTGGTACTCAAGGGTGCCGATGGCCTGGGTCGCGCTCGCCTCACCCGCCAGTTGCATCGACAGCTCGCCGACACGTTCGGTGCCGGCAATCATCTGCCGGACGACGCCCTCGATGCGTTCGAGGAACCCGCGCTCCGCGAAGATGCCAGGGTCGTAGGTGGCGTTCAACAGCACGCGATCGCCGACCACCGTGATCTCGAACTGCAGGAAGCCCTCGGCATAGGGCGTGAACCTCATCGTCTCTGCCACTTCGTTGCCAACGGGAATGGTCAGCCGGGCGGTGATGAAGTTGAACAGCAACGAGACGCGGCCGGCCGGCGCCAGGCGGCGCTGTTCAAGGATCGAGATACCGGCGTAGTCGGCCGCGGCCTTCTGCGATGCCCGCGCGTGCTCGAGCAATCCGCCTGTCGTCCCCTCGCGTCCGAGCAGGCTTCGAGGCACCACGAACGGCAAGCCCTGGTAGTAACAACCAAGGGATGCGCCGTGGCCCGGCGGCCGCCCCGTCAGGAACTCCTGGATCAGCAGGTCGCCTTCGGCGCGACCGTGGGCGTCGGCGACGATCGCGAACGCGGACTTCATCACGAGCTGAGGCGTCACTCGGCGAGATCGGGCGAAGCGCTTGATTTCCGCCCACAGCTCGGGCGGCAACTCGAGCTCTCGCGTGATCGGCGCACCGGCCCGCCCTTCGACCGGACAAATCGGCGGTGTCACGCCGGCAAGTGCCTTGCGCCAGTGCGCCAGCACCGGCGCGGTATCGAACGCGGCGCGCTGCTGTGGCAACCACTCGTGGAAGATCGACGGCGGCAGCGCTTCGGGGACGAGCGGGCCACCAATGCGGCGGGTGTACTCCGCCGCCACCCACGCCGCCGCCTGCGTCGTCGCGATGCCGTCGAGCAGCATGTGATGGTTTGCGAAGCCGGCCACGGTCTTGCCGCCGGCGACGCGGACCAGGAAGTGCCGGGCGAGGCAGCCGTGGGGATCGTAGGGCCGCCGAATGATCGCCGCCACCCGCTGGCGGACAGCTTCGTCGGTCGCACCGGCAGGCAGATCGGCAACCTCGACTTCTGCGCGGTCGTGTCGCAGCACGCACTGGTAAGCCTGCTCCATGTACGGCGCAGTGGAGGCTCGCATCCGCGTCCGCATCACCGGCTGCGTATCAGCTAGCGCCTGGGCGGCCGCGCGCCACTGCTCCGGGTCGATCGGCTCGCTCACGACGAAGGCCAGGCCGACGTTGTTCTGAGCGCTTGACGCGTTGGCCAACGCGTCCAGGTAGATGTCGCGCTGCATCGGCGCCAGCGGCAGCACCTGCTCGTACTGCTCGGTCGGCAGCTGCAACTGCTCGAACAGCTCGGACTGCGTAACCAGCGGGATCGACGAGAGCGGCGCCTCGGGCGTGGCGCACATGCCCTCGAGCATGCGTTCGAGGTGCAGCATCATCCGGGCGATGGTGGCGGGCTCGAACAGGTCGCTGTTGTAGATCATGTTGCCCGAGAGGCCGTCGGGCGTCTCGGTGAGCAACAGCATCAGGTCGTAGCGCGTATGCATGCACTCGACCTGGATGCCCTCGACGTCGAGGCCGGGCAACGCGTCGGCGCCGCTGGCAAAGTTCTGCAAGGCGAAGGTGGCCTGCACCAGCGGCTCGTAGGCGGGATCGCGATCGAACGACAGCGCCTCCATCAGCCCGTCGAGCGAGTAGTCCTGGTTCGAGAACGCGTCGAGCACGGTACCGCGCGCGTGGCCGACCAGGTCGCGCACGCTGGCAGAGGGATCGATGCGGAAGCGCAAGACCAGCGCGTTGACGAAGAAGCCGATTAGCTGCTCAAGCTCTGCTTGAGTCCGGCCGGCCGCCGGAATGCCCACCAGCAGGTCGTGCTGGCCGCTGTAGCGCGCCAGCACCGCCGCGTAGGCGCTGATGCAGCTCATGAACAACGTGACGCCGGTTTCCTTGCAGAACGCGCGGAGGTGATCGACCGTGCGGTCCGACAGCCGGAACTCGTAGGCACCGGCATTGAACGTCTGCGAAGCCGGCCGCGGCCGGTCGGTGGGCAGGCGAAGAATGCCGCGGTGGCCGCTCAACTGCTCGAGCCAGTACTTTCGCCGGCCGTCGAGCTCGCCGCTCAGCATTCTCGAGCGATGCCAATGCGCGTAGTCGGCGTATTGAATCGGCAGGTCAGGCAGGCGGGGCGCGCGCTGCTCGCGATCGGCTGTCCACAGTTCGGCGAAGTCCCGCGCCAATACGCCGATCGACCAGCCGTCAGAGATCGCGTGATGCATGCCCAGCATCAGCGCGTGGTCGGCGTCACCCAAACGCCAGAGCGCCGGCCGGAACAACGGCCCGGTGGCCAGGTCGAACGGATGCGCCGCCGCCGCCCGTAGCTCGCGGAGCAGCGCCGCGCCGCGAACCTCCGCGGGCAGTGCACTGAGGTCGCTGACGGGCAGCGTGATGGGTGCCGCCGGATGGATCTGCTGCACCGGCTCCCCATCCAAGCTGGTCAGGGTCGTCCGCAGCACCTCGTGGCGCTCGACCAGCGCCGTCAGGATGCGTTCGATCGCCGCGGGCTCGAGCGGGCCGTACAACCGGAACGCCGCCGGGATGTTGAACATCGTCGTGCCCGGATCCATCTGGTCCAGGAACCACAGGCGCTGCTGCGCCGGCGACATCGGCAGCACGAACACGTCGCTCACGCCGCGGCGCCTCCCGGCGAGACCAGGACGTAGCGATCGCTCCACACGTTGAACACCTCCGCCATCAATGCCGCATCCCCGGCACTGGCTCCGGCTTTATGCAGTACAGCCCCGAGTCGGGTGTGCGCATCGGCCAGAGCAATCACGCGATAGGCGGCCTCGGAGATGGTCAGCGACCGTGTGCTGTCGTAGTTGCGCACCAGCGCATATCGGGTCTGCGGCGCGCCGCGCTCATCAACTGACTGCGTCGCGGTCAGTTGGCTGCAAGGCGACAGCCAGATGCGGCAGCCCTCGAGCAGCGCGGGCCCGAGCTCGGGCCGCTTCCACGCCAGGTAGTCGCCAATCACCAGGTAGTTCAATCCCGAAGTCAAAAAACAGACGATCGCCTCTTCGGCCGTGTTCACGATCGGTTCGATGTTGTTGTTGAACGAGGTGTTCAGCAACATCGGCACGCCGGTCTGCTTGCCAAACGCCTCAATCAAGGCGTAGTAGCGCGGATTGGTGTCGCGGGTCACGGTCTGCAGCCGGGCGCTGCCATCGACATGGGTGATCGCACCCAGGGTGTCGCGCCACTCCTCGCGCACCTGCAGCACGCTCGACATGAACGGGAACTGGGGCTGATCAGGCGGCGTCTCGAAGAAGTCGGCCGCGCGCTCGGCGAGAACCGACGGCGCGAACGGCCGGTAGCCCTCGCGCTTCTTGATCATCGCGTTGATCGTGTCCTTGTGGGCCGCCAGGCGCGGGTCGGCGATGATGCTGCGGTTGCCAAGTGCACGAGGACCGTACTCGGTTCGGCCCTGGACCCAGCCGGCGACAGCCCCTTCCGCCAGTAGCGCCGCCGTCTCGGCAAACGGATCGGCCATCTTCCTGAATTCGACGAACGACGACCACGACGCGAGCGTCGCCGCGATGCCGTCGTCCGTTCCCGCATCGGTGCCCCAGAAGGTGTGGGCCAGCCGTGTCTTCGGCAGCGCCGGTGTGACCTCGTGGGCCACCGCCAACGCACAGCCAATCGCGCACCCGGCATCATCGGCCGCCGGCTGGACAAAGATGTCGCGGAACAGGCCGCTGCGCCACAGCTTGCCGACCATGCTGCTGTTCTGCGCCACGCCGCCGGCCAGCGCGAGGTTCTCGTGGCCAGTCACGTCCTGCTGATAGGTCAGGATGTGAAAGACGATCGCTTCGAGCGATTCTTGCAGGGCCGCGGCGATGTCCTTGTGCAGTTGGTTGAACGGCTCGCCGCGCCGGCGTGGCGGCAGCGTGCGATGCAGGTTCAGCACGCGCTCGTTGTAGATCACGTAGTCGCCGTTCGGCAGCAGCGCGTAGAACTCGTTGAACACGCTGCGGAAGCGAGACGGATCGCCGTACGGCGCCAGTCCCATCACCTTGTATTCGTCGTAGATGCGATAGCCGAGGAAGCCAATCGCGCGGGTGTAGTAATTGCCCAGGCTGTAGTGCTGCGGCTTGGCCGCCAGCACGTTGAGCGACTTGCCGCGGCCATCCAGCACCATGGTCGATACGCTTTCACCCACGCCGTCCATCGACAACACGAGCGAGTCTTCATGACCACAGACCGCGAATGCGCTGACGGCATGCGCCATGTGGTGGCTGACGAAGCGGAACTTGTCCGCCGCCGGACGATGACCGAAGTCGCGCTCGAAGACGTCCTGCAACGTAGACCGGGTGCCCTTGAACGGCCCGAGGTGCGGATGGTCGAGGTGATAGCGCAGGAAGAACTCGTCGAGAAACGGCTCGGTGGCGTAATACCCGAAGTAGTCGACGTCTTCGAGGCCTATGCCGGCCTGGTCGAGGCAAAAACGTACCGCGTTGGCCGGCGCCTTGTTGGTGTGCTTGATGCGGTTGAGGCGTTCTTCTTCAATCGCGGCGGTGATCACGCCGTCCTGCACCAGCACGGCGGCCGCGTCGTGCGCGAAGTCGATCGGAAACCCGTAGTGCGTCTCGTGCACGCGGTCGAAGCCGCCCGTAAAGCCCAGGATGTTCATCGCTTGTGCGTTTCCCGCTGAATGCGTGTGATGCCGGTTGGTGGAGGCGTCGCGCTGGCCTGCAGGCCGGCAACGAGCGTGCCCAGCGCTTCGAGCGTGGTGCACTCGAAGAACGACGCGATCGGCACGTCGACCTTGAGTTCCGCACGAATGCGCGAGATGGCGGTGCTGGCGGTCAACGAGTGGCCGCCGAGCTCGAAGAAGTTGTCGTGGCGGCCAACCCCGGTGGCGCCCAGCGTCGTCTCCCAGATGGTGGCCAGCTTCTTCTCGGTTTCGGTAACCGGCTCGACGAACGTCTTGCCGAAGCCCATGCCCGACCGCGCCGGCGCCGGCAGCGCCTTGCGATCGACCTTGCCGTTGGCGTTCAAGGGCAGCTTATCGAGCACCATGAACACCGACGGGATCATGTAGGCCGGCAGCAGCGGACGCAGGTGATTGCGCACCTCGAGCTCGATGGTGCGCGCCGGCGGCTGTTGGAACGCCAGGTAGGCGACCAGTCGCCGATCGCCGGTGGCCTCATCCTGGTGCACCATCACCAGCGCATCAGCCAGACCCGGGAACTGCCGCAAGGCCGACTCGACTTCACCGGGTTCGATACGGAAGCCGCGCAGCTTGATCTGCCCGTCGCGCCGGCCGATGAACTCGATGTCGCCGGCGGCGTTGCGCCGGACGATGTCGCCGGTGCGGTAGAGTGTGCCGCCAGCACCACCGAACGGATCGGGCACGAAAGCCGCGGCGGTCAGTTCAGCGCGATGGTGATAGCCAAGGCCCACCGCATCCCCGCCAATCAGCAGTTCGCCGGCCGCGCCGAGGGGCTGCGGCGCCATGGCGCGATCGACCACATACGCGGTGGTGTTGGCGAGCGGCCGGCCAATCGGCACGGTGCCCTCGTCCGCCACTTGATTGATGAGATGCCACGTCGCGAAGGTGCAGGTCTCGGTCGGCCCGTACACATGCAACAGGCGCTTCGGCGCGCCCCTCGTGAGAATCCGCTTCACCCAGCGCGGCTCGACCTTCTCGCCGCCGAACATCACGGTGTCGAGGGTGGCGAAGGCATCGGGGGCTTCGCGGGCGATCTGGTTGAAGAGCGCGGTGGTGAGGAACATCACCGTGATGCCGCGTGACCGGAGTTCGCGGGCCAGCACCTGGGGAGTCAGCGCCATGTCGCGACCCAGTACATGAGCCTCGCCGCCATTCAAGAGCGGGCCCCAGATCTCGAAGGTCGAGGCATCGAACGCGACGTTCGACATGTTGGCGACCCGGTCGTTGAGGCCGAGCGTCACATAGTCGGTGTTCATCACCAGGCGCAGGATCGCGCGATGAGGGACGCACACGGCCTTCGGTGTGCCGGTGGAGCCAGAGGTATAGAAGACCAGCGCCTCGTCTTGCGCGCGTGTCGCGATGACGGGCAGTGCCGTTGAGGGGCACGCCGCGATCGCCTGCGACTGCGCGTCCAGGGCCACGCGAGTGACCGCCGAACCGCGAAGGTCGTTCGCCGCCAGCGTCACCACCACGCCGATGCCGGCGTCCTCCACCACGAAGGCCGTTCGCTCGGTCGGTGCGGCGGGATCCAGTGGCACCGCCGACGCGCCGAGCTTCATGATGGCGACCAGTGCTTCGATCAACGACGGCGAGCGCTCCAGCAGCACCGCCACGCGGTCGCCGGCCTTCACGCCGTTCGCGGCCAGGTGATGCGCCAACTGGTTCGAGCGCCGATCGAGCTCCGCGTAGGTCAGCGTGGTGCCGTCAGCGCTGATCGCCGTCCTGGCGCCGTGACGCTGGGCGGAGTCGGCGAACTGGCTGGCCAGCGTCGCGTCTGACGGGTACGGGCGGGTGGTGTCGTTCAGCCCGTGCAGCAAGTGCCGACGCTCGTCGTCGCCGAGCATGTTGACCTGGCTCACCGGCAGTTCCGGCTGAGCCGCCGCGCTGCCCAGGAACCGCGCCAGGTGATCGGCCAGGGCCACGACCTGCTCGCGCGTGTAGACACCGGCGTTGAATTGGAACTCGAGACGCAGGGTATCGCCCGGCTCGACCACCAGGACCAGGTCGTAATTGGTCGGCTCGCTGGTTTCGATGACCCGGGCGGAGAGGCCGGTCGCACCCGAGCCGACTTGCGACGCGGGGTAGTTTTCGAACACGACCAGGTGCTTGATCAATCCGGCCCGCAGCTCGGTCTGGTTCTGAATGTCGGCCAGCCGTGCCGCATGGTGTGGTTGCGACTCGACGGCTTGTGCCTGCAGGCGGGCGATCAGCTGCGCGAACGAGTCCTGCTCGCCGAATGCCACGCGCACGGGAATGGTGTTGATCAGCAGGCCGGCAATGCGTTCGATGCCCGCCACTTCAGGCGACCGACCCGAGACCACGGCGCCAAACACGACATCGCGGGTGTCGTTGTAGCGCGCGAGCACCGCGCCCCAGGCCGCCTGGATCACGCTGCTCATGGTCGCATCGTGTGCGGCGGCCAGGGCTTGCAGGGTGCGCTGCACCGCGGCATCGAGCCGGACGTCGGCGCGCTGCAGGTCGAAGGCAGCGGCGCGTGGCGCCTTCAGCGGCGCGATCTCGGCCGCCGCATCGTAACCATCGAGCAGGCGCTTCCAGTAGGCCAGCGAAGCCTTGTGGTCGCGCGACTTGAGCCACTCGACATATGGTGCGTACGACGGCACCGGGGGCAACGCGGCCGCCTGGCCGTTCAGGCTGGCGTCATAGAGCGCGAGCAGGTCGCGCAGCACCAGGTGAGTGCTCCAGCCATCGAGCAGGATGTGATGCCAGGTGAGAATCACCTCGTGTTCCTCGTCGGCGAGGTGCAGCACCCGCACGCGTAACATCGGGCCGCGGGCCAGGTCGAAGCCGCGCAACTTCTCGGCCGCTCGCACCTCGGCCGCACGCGTCTCTCGCTCCGAGGCGGGAACCGCGAGGAGCGACTCCACGGCGAAGTCGGCGCGCCGCTCTTTCAGGATCATCTGCAGCGGCTCGCGGGTCTTCTCGTGCGTGAAGACCGACCGCAAGGCGTCGTGGCGGGCATGCAGCGCGTCCCAGGCGGACTGGTAGCGCGCGACATCGAAGGCGCCGCTGACGCGCCACACCACCTGCTCGGTGTAAGCGGGGCTGCCCGGCGACTGCCGCGCGTGAAACAGCATTCCCTCCTGCATGGGCGCCAGGGGATACAGGTCTTTCAGGTCTTCCCGTCTAATCGTCATCGAAAAGTTCGTCCAGTTCGTCCAGGGTCAAGCCCTTGTGCGTCAGGTCGGCCGGGGTCAGTTCCGGCGCATCGAGCGTGAGGCAGTGCGCGACCACGCGCTGCAGTTCGTTATCCAGGGCGGTGCGCAACTCGCGCACTCGCGCCCGTTCCAGGTGCGCGGCCGCGTACGTCAGCGACAGGCGCAGGCGGTCTTCGGCCACGATGGCGGCAATCTCGAGCGCGAAAGGGCGCGGTCCGGTGGGACTGACTGACGGCGCGATGGCATCGCTGCACAGCGAGAACCCGCTGCTCGATGCGTGGGTCCGGAACTCCCCGAGGTAGTTGAACGAGATCCGCGGCCGCGCCCGCAGTTGATCAGTACCGGGCGCGCTCGAGAGGTAGCACAGTACGCCGTAGCCGGCGCCGCCGTTCGGCACCTGGCGAAGGTCTTCCTTCAACTGGCGGATGCGGCGGCCAACCGGACGGTCGTCGAGGTCCAGCATGAACGGATAGAGGGCCGTGAACCAGCCGGCGGTGCGGCTGGTATCGACCGTCGGCACCGCGTCTCGGCCATGCCCTTCGAGCGCGACCAGCACACGATGCTCGCCGGTCCACTGGCCCAAGGCCCGGGCGACCGCCGTCAGCAACAACTCGCCGGCGTTGGTCTGATAGGCCGCCGGGGCCCTGCGCAGCAGGTCCGCTGTCTGCGGCACGGCCCACTCGATGATCTCTTCCGCGGCGTCGACGTAAAGGCCGGCCTCGCCGAGCGTGACAGGGAATGGCTCGTCGTTCGACTCCATCGCCTGCCAGTACGGAAGCTCGGCGAGGAGGCTCGGCTCAGCGGCCAGGTGCTGCAAGGCCGCCGACCACGCGGCGTACGAATCCGTGGGCTCCGGCAACCGCGCACCGTCGAGCGCGGCCGCGAGGTCTTCGAGCACGATCTGCCAGGTGACGCCGTCGACGATCAGGTGATGCGCCACCAGCAGCAGCCGGTCGGCGTCCGGCAACCGATACAGTGCCGCGCGGAACAACGGTCCTTCGTTGAAGCGGAAACCGGTCTGCTCGCGCGCCGACAGCCGTTTCATGGCGGCCAGCGGCTCGCGATCGTCGCGCAGGTCTTCCACGACGAACGGCACGGGGTCACCGGCATCGGCGAAACGGCCCATCCAACCCTGGCCGGTCTGCTCGAACCGCTGACGGAGGCCCGGATGCGTGTCGATCAGTTTCTGCAGCGCCGTCCGCACCTGCTGGATGTCCGGCGCGGCGTCGAACCGGAGCAGCACTGCGTGGTTGTAGTGCTCGGAATCCACCGGATGCTCTTCGAAGAACCGGCGCTGGATCGGCGTGAGCGCAAACGGACCGTTCGCGACGACTGCCACTGACGCGCGCCGTTCTTTCAGTTGGGGCGCCAGTTCGGCCACGGTGGGATAGCGGAACAGGTCCTTGAGATCGACATTGAGGCCGCGCGCCCGCAGCCGCGCCAGGATCTGGATCGACTTGATCGAGTCGCCGCCCAGGCTGATGAACCGATCGTGCCGACCGACCCGCTCCACGCCGATGACGTCGCTCCAGATGCCGGCCAGCAGCTCTTCGCGTTCGCCAACCGGTGCCTCGAAAGACGAGGCCGTGGATGCGGCCTGTGTGGCGCGGAGCGCGCGCATGGCCGCGACATCCAGCTTGCCGTGCGCGGTCAGCGGCAGCGCCTCGCATACCACGATGCTGCTCGGCACCAGGTAGTCGGGCACGCGTTCAGACAATGATGCGCGCACCATCTCCGCGTCAACGCTGCCCGTGACCAAGGCACTCAGTTCGTTGCCTGCCGCCCCCTGCTCGACGACCACGGCCGCCTGCTCCACCCCTGGCACCGCGCGCAGCGCCCGCTCCACCTCGGCAGGCTCAATGCGATGCCCGCGAATCTTCACCTGGTGATCGTTCCGGCCAACGAAGTTCAGCGCGCCCGACTCGTCGCGGAACGCCAGGTCGCCGCTGCGATAGAGGCGGCCCGCCAGGCGGGTCTGACCTGCCCGCCGTAGCCCTGGCGGAGGTGGAAGACCCGCTTCTACGTCTTCGGATCGCGATTCACAAAACCCGTCGGGAATGAAGCGCGCACTCGTCAGTTCGGGACGATCCAGGTATCCGAGGCACACGCCACTGCCGCCCACCAGCATCTCGCCGGGTGCGCCAATCGGTTGCGGATTGAGGTGCCGGTCGCACACATAGACCGTCGTCTCCGGCAGCGGTCTTCCCACCGGACTCAAGCCGACCGGCGCCTGAATCTGTTCAGACGTCAGCCGGCAATAGGTGACGTGCACCGTGGTTTCGGTGATGCCGTACATGTTGACCAGCGCCACTCGCTCGGCGGGATAGTGACGAACCCACGGCTGGAGCTTCGACGTGTCAAGCCGATCGCCGCCGAAGATCACATAGCGCAGGTGATCGCCCAGCGTGTGGTCAGCCGTCGCATCCTCGACCGCCACCAGGTTGTAGAACGCCAGCGGCGTCTGGTTCAGCACCGTGACGCGATACCGAGACAGCAGGTCGCGGAACTGCGTCACGTCCTGCACGACGTCTCGGGATGGCATCAGCAGCCGGCCGCCGTGCAGCAGCGCGCCGTACATCTCCCACACGGAGAAGTCGAAGCTCAGCGAGTGCGCCATCACCCACACGTCGGACGGGCCGAACGAGAAATCGAAGCGATCGTTCACGAGCAGCCGGACGACGTTTCGATGGGTGACGAGGCAGCCCTTGGGCAAGCCGGTGGATCCCGAGGTGTAGATCACATAGGCGACGTCATCTGGAGACGACGACCGCTGCACCGGCCGCGCATCCTCGGCCGGCAACGCCTCAACCGCGACCAGCGGACACGAGACTGTCGCCAGCACCGCCGCATCGTCTTGCGACGCCAGCACGGCCTTCACGCCCGAGTCGTTCAGGATGAACTGCACCCGCTCCTGCGGATACCGCGGGTCGATGGGCACGTAGGTACAACCGGCCTTCAGGACGCCCAGCACCGCGACCACCGCATCCACCGACGGCCGCAGGTAGACGGCGACACGGCTGCCAGGCGCCACGTGCAGGTCGTGCTGGAGCGTGGCGGCCACCGCCTGCGCGCGCGCAGCAAGCTCACCGTAGGTGAGCCACCGATCAGAGTGGTGCGGCGCCAACACCGCCGGTGCATCCGGTCGACGCGACACACACGCATCGAACAGGTCCACGATCGTCGCCGAGGCGGGGTACGCCGCTGCGGTGCGATTCGGCTGCACCACGACAGCGTCGAGCTGATCCGGCGGCAGAATGTTGATGCGGCACGGGCTCTGCCCGGGATGAGCGACCGCGGTCTCGATGACGTGCCTCAGTTGCTCGCCGATGCGCGCCATCAACGCGTCCGCGTGCTGCGAGCGGTCCCACGACAGCCGGAACCGCAGTGCGTCGGTGCCCGGCAAGACGACGAGATCGAAGCCGTAGTTGGTTCGGTCGTAGCTGGTGGCCGAGGTGATGTCGAAGCCGAGCTCGCGACGCCCGAAGGCCCGCAGGCCGTCCTCGATTGGATAGTTCTCGAGTGCAACCACGTGGTTAATCAAGGGTGCCGAGGCGCCGCTGGCGCGCTGCACTTCAACCAGGGGTGTGTGCTGATGCGCCGTCAGGTCGGCGGCCTCACCCAGCAGCCGCTTCACCAGGTCGCTGAACGATTCGTCCTCGCGCAGGCGGACGCGCACCGGGATGGTGTTGATCAGCAGGCCGACCATCCGCTCCACGCCCGGCAGGCTTGGCGGGCGGCCCGACACCACGTATCCAAACACCACATCGTCTGAATACGCATAGCGCGAGAGGATGACGCCCCACACAGCCTGGACGAACGCGCTCAGCGTGACGCCTTCGCGACGGCAGAACGCCGCGATGGCAGTGGACGTCTCGGGCGACAGTTCCAGAAGGTGTCGGCCGAGTTCGGCGGGGCCGGGTTGCGCGGTTCGCGGCAACTCGGCGGTGGTGTCGTAGCCGCCGAGATATTCGCTCCAGAACGACAGGTCAGTAGCGGCCGGCAGCGTGCGCACGAAGTCGCTGAATGCCGGAGCCGCCTCGAGCGCCGCCGGCCGGCCGGCGCGCCTGGCCGCGTAGGTCTCGAGGAACTCGAACTGGACGAGCCCGGCCGACCAGCCGTCGAGGACGATGTGGTGATGGCTCCAGATCAGGTCCCACTGGTCGGCGGCCCAGCGGATGAGCAGCACTCGCACCAGCGGGTCGGCATCGAGCGCGAAACCGCGGCGGCGATCGCCCGCCTTCTCCTGATCGAGCCTGGCGGCCCGCGCCGACGGCGGTAGCGCCGACAGGTCCTTGACCGTCAGCTCGACTTCTCGTCGTCGTAGTACCTGCTGCTGCGGCCGACCGGCGGCGTCCGGTGTGAACGCGGTGCGCAAGGCTTCGTGACGGGCGAAAAGGTCGTTCCACGAATCGCGCACGACGTCCGGCTGCAGCTCGCCTTCCAGGCGGAACGACCACTGCTCGAAGTACGCCTCGGAGCCAGGCTCCGATAGGGCGTGGAAGTACATGCCGTCCTGCAGCGGCGTGAGCGGCAGGCTCTGCTGGACGGCCGACGCGCCATGCGCCAGCGCGTGGCGGACGATCGCCTCGATCTCGGATTGCAGGTGCGCGAAGAACCGCTCGACCTCGACGGCCTGATATAGGGCCTGGCTGTAAGCGAGACCAATCTCCATGCGCCTGGACACCACGGCCGCGGTGATCTCCAGCGGCCATGGCATGGCCACGTCGGGGGTTGCCGTCGGCGGCGGTGCCTCGGGGGCGCGCTCGAACCATTCCTCGCCTGCCGAATCAAATTGGCCGAGGTAGTTGAACGCCAGCGGCGGCAATGGAGCCAGCCCGCGATTAGCGTCGCCGCCAAGATAGCGGAGCACCGTGTATCCAGCGCCCTTGCGAGGGATCGCCCGTAACGTGGCCTTCACGGCTTCGATGGCCGCGCCTTCACCGCCACCAGGCGGCACCTGGATGGTCACGGGGAAGATCGAGGTGAACCAGCCGATTGTTCGCGTCGTGTCGATGTCGCCGTCGAGCGCCTCGCGGCCGTGTCCCTCGATCGTAAGCCCGCAGCGGTCGTCGCCGGTCCACTCGCGCCACGCGCGCGCGACGGCGGTAATCAGCAGGTCGTTGATCTCGGTGCCGTGCGCCTCATGTGCGTCGGTGAGCAGCACACGCGTGAGTTCGCCCGTTAGCGCAGCCCGCATCTCTCGGCGGTCCGCCTGCTTGCCGCCAGTCGGCGGCGCGACCGCGGCGACGCCGGTCCGCCAGTAGTCGCGTTCGCGCACCAGGCTGGTCGCCACGGCGTTGCGCTGGTTTGACACCCATGCCGAGTACGGCGCGGATCGGGCCGGCAACGCCGGCGCCTCGGCCCGATCGAGTTGACCGAGCACGAGCTGCAGGTCGTCCAACAGGATTCGCCACGACACGCCGTCCACGATCAGGTGATGCGCGGTCAGGAGCAGCCGCTGACCGTCGGCGGCGTCATAGAGGGATGCCGACCACAACGGCGCCTCGCCGAGCGCGAACGACTGGACGGCCGGCGTCTCTTGCGTCAGCAGGCGCGGTTGGACCGCTGCCGGCGCCAACGTCTCCTGCATCCACTCGCCCTGCTGCCGGGTGAATCGGCTGCGGAGCATCGCGTGCTGCGACATCAGCGTCAGCAGCGCCGTGCGCAGTTGCTCAACACCGACCGGCTTCAGCGGCCGCAGCAGGATCGCCTGGTTGAACGTGGCGCCGGCGCCGTAGGTCTCGAAGAAAAAGCGCTGGGTCGCGCTCAGCAGTGAAACACCCGTGTCCGGCTGGCCTTCATCCGCAGCGCCGCCCCACTTGGTGAGGTGCGGTGACAACTGCTCGATGGTCGGGTACTTGAAGATGTCACGGATCTCGACCTTCCACCCCACGTCGCGCAGCCGCGACGCCAGCTGCAACGCCTTGATCGAATCACCGCCGCTGGCGAAGTAGTTGTCGCGGACGCCGGCTCGCTCCAGCTTCAGCGTGCGCGTCCATACCTGCAGCAGCGCCTCTTCAGCGGCGCCCGCAGGCGCGACGTAGTCGGTGCCCGACGGCAGCAGGCGGGCGGTTTCCGGATCGGGCAGCCGATCGCGCGCCACTTTGCCCGACTCGTTGAGCGGCAGTGCGTCGAGCGGCACGAAGTAAGCCGGGATCATGTACGCCGGCATGCGTGCGGCCGCGAACTCGCGCAGGTCCGCGACGCTGACCGCCGCGCGCGTCGCAATGTAGGCGGTCATCTCGCGATAGCCCTTGGAGGTGAGCCGCGCCTGGACACTGACGTCGACAATCGACGGATGGGCGCGCAGGTGGCTCTCGACCTCGCCGAGCTCGATGCGATGGCCCAGGATCTTGACCTGATCGTCATTGCGGCCCAGAAACTCGATGACGCCCTGGCGCATCTGGCGGCAGATGTCGCCGGTGCGGTAAGCGCGCGGCAGGCCCGCCTCGGGCAGGGCCTGGAAGCGGTCGGCGGTCAGCGCCGCGTCGTTGACGTAGCCGCGGCCGACGCACACGCCGCCGATCACCAACTCGCCCGGCACGCCCGGGGGCACAATGCGACCGTGACGGTCGACAACCACTGCCTGGCAGTTGCGCATGGCCATGCCAATCGGCGCCACCGCACCCGCCACTTCGTCGTCCGCAGTGACCCGCAAGGCGACCACGTCAACGCAGCATTCCGTGGGGCCGTAGACGTTGGTCACGACGATGCCGCGGCCGGCGGCATCACCGTGCAAGGAGCGCAGCAACTCGGCCGGCAGCGGCTCGCCGCCGATCAGCAGGTGACGAAGAGTCTTGCCACACTGCTCCACCAGTCCGCCACGCAGCATCAGCCCAAGCAAACTCGGCGTGCCGTCGCTGACCTGGATGCCGCGCTGCCGGAACCACCGGCACAAGGCTTCACCATCGCGTCGCAGCTCGTCGGGCACGATGTTCAGCGTGTGCCCCAGAAGCAACGTCGCGAATATCTGCTGCACCGACGCGTCGAAGACCGGCGAGGCGACGAGCGCGACGTTCAGGGCATCCGGCAGATCGGCGTAGACGAGGTCGCGCAGGGCGTGGACCAGGTTGACGACCGAGCCATGCTCGATCATCACGCCCTTGGGTCGTCCGGTGGAGCCCGAGGTGAAGATGACGTAGGCGAGATCGTCGGGCGCAACCGCCCGGGGGCGCGCAACCGGCGATGGCCCCGCTTCGGTGACACTCGCGTCCACGACCACAAGCGTGACATCCGTATCGTCAACCAACGCGCGCGCCGCGGCTTCGGTCGTTTCGTCGGCGAGCAGCAACCGGACGCCGGCGTGCGAGAGCATGAAGCGCAAACGATCGGCCGGATGATCGATCGACAGCGGCACGTAGGCGCCGCCCGCCTTGAGCACGCCGATGATGGCCGCCGGCAGGTTCACCGAACGGCTCATCAGAACGCCGACCGGGCCCTGCGGCTCGAGCGCATGGGCGAGCAACGCGGCCGCGATGTGGGTCGAGCGGCGATCGAGTTGGGCGTACGACAACTCGCTCAGCGAATCGGCCACGGCCGTTCGAGCGGGATGCGCGGCGGCGGTCGATTCAAACCACGCGACCAGGTCCTCCGGTCCCTCGTTGGCCACGAGCGCCGGCGAGCGGAGGGGCGCGACCGATCGCACTCGCAGCGACGACGCTGCGGTCTCGGGTGCCGCCACCACGTGCTCGAGAATCTGCACGTAGTCGTCCCACATGCCGCGCAGCGTCTCTTCGCGGAACAGGTCGGTGTTGAACTCCACTTCGGCAGCGATACCGGCGCCGTCGCGCCGCTCGAGAATGAACGACAGGTCGTTCTTGGCCGCGACCCGGTCCATCGGCATCTGTTCGACCTGCAGGCTCGACACGGCCGAGGCGCGCACCGGGACGTTCTGCAGGCTGAATTGCGCCTGGTAGAGCGGAATGCGCGAGGGATCGCGCTGCTCGATCACCGCATCGATCACGGCCTCGACCGGCACGTCCTGCCACGAGTAGGCATCGAGCGCGGTCTGCCGGACCTGGCGCAGCAGTTCGGTGAAGGTGGCGGTGCCGGTAACCCGGACGCGCAGCACCAGCGTGTTGACGAAGCAGCCGATCAACGCCTCGAGCTCTCGCCGCGGGCGGCCGGCGACCGGGCTGCCGATCAGCAGATCCTCCTGGCCGGAATAGCGGTGCAGCAGCACGGCGTAGGCGGCCAGCAGGATCATGAACAGGCTGCTGCCTTCGGCGCGAGCGCGCGTGGCGATGGCGTTGGCGAGTTCCTCCGGGATGGCGAGGTGCAACACCCGGCCGCTCGAGGTCAGCGCCGGCGGACGCTCGAAGTCGAGCGGCAGGGCCAGCGTCTGCGGCGCGCCGGCCAGTTTCGTGCGCCAGTAGTCGAGCCCGGCACGACCACGCTCACCCTGCTGGATGCCACGCTGCCAGGCGGCAAAGTCGGCGTACTGCACCGGCAACGGCGGAAGCTGCGGCGCGGCTCCGGTCACCGCCGCGTGATACAGGACGTTGAACTCCTGCTGCAGAACGCCGAGCGACCAGCCATCGGCCGCAATGTGGTGCATGAACGGCAGCAGGATGCGGTCGGCTTCGTCCAGTTCGATCAGCGTGACGCGCAGCGGCCACTCGCGTTCGAGATCGAACGGCCGCGCGGTTTCTGCCAGGATCAGGCGCTCGGCGGCCGCCAGGCGATCGCCGGGCGCCAGGTCGCGCAATGACACGACCGAGACCGGCACGGCGGCCGGCGCGTCCACGATCTGCACACCTAGCCCATCCACCTCGGAGCAGCGGGTCCGCAGCGGTTCGTGACGCTGCACCAGCGCGTCGAACGCGTTCTGCAGTGCGGGCATCGACAGCGGACCGCGCAGGCGGAACACCGGCGTGATGTTGTAGGTGCTGCTGGGCCCTTCGAGCCGGTGGAGGAACCAAATCCGTTCCTGGCCAAACGACATGCGCGGAGCGGCGCCGCGGTCGACGGCCGGGATCTGGCCGGCGGGGTCGGTCGCGCCAGACAAGTGCGCCACGATCTCGGCGCTGCGCGCCTGCACGAGCGCGCGCAGCTCCGGCGTCAAGGCGCCCTTGGGCGCGCGGAAGCGCAAGGCGCCCTGCTCCACGCGAAGCGCGATGCCCTGTTTGTCGAGGTCGCGAACGAGATCGGCGACGGCGGTCAGAGCGTCCCCTCCTCCATCTCGACCGAGGCCTGCTCGATGACCACCGACAGGGCGGCGATCGTGGGCGCGTCGAACACGGTGTGAATGGGCAACTGCACCCCGAGCCGCTCGCGGATGCGCGCGAGCATCTGGATGCCGACCAGCGAATCGCCGCCCAGCTCCTGGAACGTGGTGTGCCGATCGAAGCGGCCGGTACCGAGCACCTGCTGCCAGATCGCAGCCAGTTGCTGCTCGATCGGCGTGCCGCTGAACTCCTCGACGGCAACCGGCGCGGGAGCGGCCATCGCGCGGGTCGCGACGCCGAGCGCCGGAACCGTGGAACGGCGTTCGGGACGCCATTCGCTGGTCATCACCGCGACTCGCGGCGCGACCCGGTAGTGAAGAATGCGGCGCAGGGCCTCGAGGCCATCCTCGATGGTCATGCCGCCGATCAGCGCCTCGCCGGTCCGCGACTGGTGCCACGACTCGAAGTCGCGCGCCAGGCCAATGCCCTGCCACCGGCCCCAATTGATCGACACGGTCAGCTCGCCGCGATCGCGGCTGCGCGCGACGGCAAACGCATCGAGGAAGGCGTTGGCGCCACAGTAGCCGACCTGTCCCGGCCCTCCGAGCACGGCCGTGATCGACGAGCACAGCACCATGAAGTCGAGCGGCCGATCCCGAAACACGCGGTCCAGCACCAGCGTTCCGGCGACCTTGGGCCGGAACTCGCGATCTTCAACGCCGCCCTCGCGGGACGCGATCAGCGCCTTGGCCTCGACCGCCGCCGCATGGATGACGCCGTGGATGCGGCCGTGCCTCGCCTCGGCGGCGGCGACCACGCGCTCCATTTCCCCTTCGTCCGCGACATCGGCCTGGCACACCTCGAGGCTGGCGGCGTGCTGCTGAATGCGCAGCAGCGCGTGGTAGAGGGCCGGGTCGTCGCCGGCCACGCCCTCGGGCCGCTGCGCGAGAATCAGCGAGCAGTCAGTATGCGCGCGGTCCGCATCGCTCTGCGGGAACGCCACCACCGACGAGAAGCCCGACTCGGCCAGCGCCGCCTCCCACTTGCCGGTGCTGAGGAGCGGCGAGTTGTCGTTGCGCAGGTCGGGATCCTGGAACAGCCACCAGCCTTCCGCCAGGCCCCACACCATGTCGTTCCAGCGGAAGGTGCGGGCACTTTCGACCAGGCCCAGCAGGCCATTGCCGGCCAGCAGCGCGCGCAAGTGCCGGACGGTGTCGGCGATTCTCGGGGTCGCGTGCACCACATCCAGGCCGATCACCGCGTCGAAACTGCCGGGCTCAAAGCCCTGCGAGGCCGGATCGCGGCTGATGTCGAACGTCGCGAACCGCATGAAGCCATAGCCACGCTCTCGCGCCCGCGCCTCGGCCGCCATCACGAAACTGCGGCCGATGTCGGTGAACACGTATTCGACGTGGACGCCAAGCGCGTGCAGGCGTTCGGCGATCAGGCCGGTCATGATGGCATTGCCCCCGCCGACCTCGAGAATGCGGAAGGGCCGCTTCGTCGCGCGCGACGCGATCGCCGCCAGCAGGTCGGCCAGCAGCGTGCGATAGACGCGGTTGTTCGCGTACTCGTCGGTGCGCACCGCCGCTTCGACAATGCGGCCGCGGCCGCCGTCGGGGAACAACACGCTGACCGCGGAGACGCGGCCACTGAGCGCATCGGGATAGTTCTCGACGCAGGCCTGCAGCAGCTCGAACGTCGGCGCCAGCCCGGGATAGGCCGCGCTTGCGTCGGCCAGCTGCACGGCCGCCGGACGCGGCAGTGCCACCGTGAGCACCGTCACCGCATCGCCATCGATTCGAACGAAGCGTGCCTGCTCGAGCGTGGTCAGCAGGTGATCGACCAACCGGCTGAACTGCGGCAGCACTTCGCACGCCGCGTGGATCTGCGCGCGCGTCAGCTGCTCGCCTTCGCGCGTCAGCACCCCGCGCCCCTGCAGGTATTCGAGCGCGTACGCGGCGCTCAGTGCCGTCGCGGTCTCGAGCAGACCGGCGCGATCGCGCATGCGCTGAATACCCAGCTCACCCGCGATCCGCTGTTCCATCTCGGTGATCGACGCAGCCATCTCAGGCAGCGGCGTGTCGATGCCGCTCTGGCTCACGCCTTCGCGCGCCAGTCGCTCCCACTCGGCTGCCGGCGGCAGCGAGCGGCGGGTCGTCAGCACCAGGTGCGCGTTCGCCGTCCGCGCCAGGTGCTCGGCCAGCACCAGGCCAAGGCCGCCTGCGCCACCCGTGATCAGGTACGAACCGCCTTTCGCGTAGGGCTGGCATTGATCGGCGATCGGGGGCAAGTGCAGCGCGTCGAACCGGCCAACCCAACGCGATCGCACTCGCCACGCAGTGACCGGGTCAGCAGAAGGCTGTGCAAGCTCGCGCGCCAGGTCCGCCACCGTGACCGCGGCATCGGCGTCGACGATGCGACAGCCCATGCCGGGATACTCGGAGGGAATGGCGCCGACCAGTCCGAGCAGGCATGCCGTCTGCGGCGTCAGCGTCTCGCGACCATGGACGTCGGCCAACCCGGAGGTGACGAACGTAAGATCACGAACCCGCTGGCCATGCAGGGCAAGCGCGCGCATGAACTGGAACACGGCGTCGAACCCCAGGGCCTGGACCTCGGCCGGCCCGGCGGCGTCACGCGTCCAGCAGTGCAGGACGCGCTCGGGGAATCGGCCGTCACGTTCGAGCTGCGCCAGCAACGCACCGTAGTCGCCGGCCTGCCCGGGCGTGAGCAGTTCCACCGTGGCGCCACGGCGAACCAGCTCGTCGACGAGCGGTTGATCAAAACCACCTTCGCGCGCGAACACCAGCCAGCGACCCGCCAGCGGCGACGCCATGCCGTCGACGAGCGGCGCGGACTGTTGCCAGGTCGGCACATAAAACCAGTCCGACAGGCTCGTCGCATCGACCGTTTCGGCGATCGGCCCGATCCCGGTCGACTCACTGCGCTCGGCTGGGGCAAGCCAATGCCGCACCGGATCGAAGGAGTACGTCGGCAGCGGAATGCGGCGTGGCTGGTCTGCGGCCAGCACGCCGACCCACGCCACCTCGGCGCCCTGCAGCCACAGCTGTCCAAGCGCCGCCAGCTGCGCACGGCTTTCGCCGGTCTTCGGCAGACCTGCAACGATGGCCAGGGGCCTGGTCGCGGCATGCCGGGCGAGGCCGGCCAATGTGCTGCCCGGCCCCAGTTCCACCAGCGTGGTGAACCCGTCAGCGAGCAGTGCGTCCACGGCCGGTGCAAACAGAACCGGCTTGCGGACCTGCTGCACCCAGAGATCAGGATCAGCCAGGCGCGCGTGGTCCGCGCGGGCGCCGAGCACGGTCGAATAGAACGCCGCCCGCGGCGCCTGGAACGTGACGCCGGCAAGCGAGGCGCGGAACTCAGGCAGCACCGCACTCACGGCTGGTGAGTGAAAGGCGTGCGCGGTCTGCAATCGGCGCACCATCGTGCGTCCGCCGGCAAGTCGAGCTTCAAGCGCGGCCAGGGCCGCCTCACTACCGGCCACGGTGCAGAGCGCCGGGGTGTTGATGGCCGCGATGTACAGCCCCCCGGGCAGCAACGCTTTGATCTCTGACTCCCCCATGCCGACAGCCGCCATCACGCCGTCAGGCATGCGGTCCATGAGGCGGGCACGCGTGGCAAGCACCCGCGCCGCCTCGGGCATCGACATCACACCGGCAGAGACGGCGGCAGCGTACTCGCCGGAACTGTGCCCGATCACGGCGCCGGGGACGATGCCCCAGCTTCGCCACAGCGCGTCGAGCGCGCAGCCCAGCGCAAACAGCGCGCATTGCGCATGGACGGTGTGGCGCAACGCGCCTTCGGCCTCGGGTGTGGGCTCGCGGAACAGCAACGGCCTGACATCGGGTGCGCCGGCCGCCACGAGCGCATCGGCGCAGTCATCGAAGGCCGATCGAAACACTGGTTGATCGCGATACAGCTCTCGTCCTGCGCCCACTTGCTGGGCGCCCTGGCCCGGAAACAGGAACGCGACCTTCGGCGCCTCGGATGGGCGCTCACCCGTGGTCAGGCGGCCGGATGTCAGACTCGCCGCGAGCTCGTCCACCGAATCGGCCACGACGACACCACCATGTGCGAACGGCTTCCGGCCCACTCCCAACGTCCACGCCACATCGTCTGGCCGGTCCGCCGGTGACAAGTGCGAGGCCAGCCGCTGAACGGCGCGGTCGAGCGAGGGCCGTGAACGCGCCGACAGGACAAACAGCCGGGGAGCGGAACGCAACGGGCGCGGCGGTTGGGCCGGTGCCTCTTCAAGCACGAGGTGAGCGTTCGTGCCGCCGATGCCAAAGGAACTGACCCCGGCGCGACGTGGCGCCTGGGTGCGCGGCCACGGCGTGTGCTCGGCGCAGACGGCAAAGGGCGAGCGGGCGAAATCGATCTTCGGGTTCGGCGACTTGAAGTGCAGGGTCGCCGGAATCGCCTCGTACGTCAGCGCCAGCGTCGTCTTGATCAAGCCCGCGACGCCGGCGGCAGCATCGAGATGGCCGATGTTGGTCTTGACCGCACCGATGCGGCAGGACCCGGTGCGTGGACTCGGGCCAAACGCCTGCGTCAGCGCCGAGATCTCGATCGGATCGCCGAGCGGTGTACCGGTGCCATGCGCCTCGATGTAGGAGATGCTCTCGGGGATGACGCCGGCGATGGCCATGGCTTCGGCGATCACCGATGCCTGGCCCTCGACGCCAGGCGCGGTGTAGCCAGCCTTCTGCGCGCCGTCGTTGTTGATGGCGCTGCCCCGGATGACGGCGTGGATGGTGTCGCCCGCCGCCAGCGCATCGCTGAGGCGCTTGAGGACGACCACGCCGGCGCCGCTGCCCGTGACGGTGCCGGCCGCGTCGGCATCGAATGCGCGGCAGTGGCCGTCGGGGGATGCGATTGCGCCAGGCTGGTACTGATAGCCGCGCACCGGCGGCACTTGCAGCGAGACACCGCCTGCGAGCGCGGCGTCGCACTGGTACGACCACAGCATCTGGCAGGCGACGTGCACCGCGACAAGCGACGACGAGCACGCGGTGTTGACGTTGAGGCTGGGGCCGCGCAGGTTCAGCTTGTACGAGACGCGCGTCGGCAGGAAGTCCTTGTCGTTGGCGATGAACAGCGAATAGAAATTCGCGGCCGTCGCGACGTCCTTGCGCGGCATGATGTTGCTCAGCAGGTAAGTGTTGAGCCCCGCCGACGCCACCACGCCGAAGCGCTCGCCCACGCGGTCGGGATTGTGCCCGGCGTGCTCGATGGCCTCCCACGCGCATTCCAGGAACAGCCGATGCTGCGGATCCATGATCTCGGCTTCGCGGGGCGAGATGCCGAAGAACTCCGCATCGAACAGCTCGACGCCGGCCAGCCACCCGTGCGCAGGCACGTAGCCCGGCTGTCCCGAGACATCGGGGCCTACGCCGGCGGCGCGCAGCTCCTCTTCCGAAAAGAAGCGCACCGATTCAACGCCGTCGCGCAGGTTGCGCCAGAATGCCGCCGGATCGGGCGCGCCCGGAAAACGGCACGCCATGCCGACGATCGCAATGGGTTCGGGAGCGCCCGCGTCAGTCAACTCAGTCATCGTTTACGTCCAGCCGCCATGGCCCGCTGGCGCATCAGCGCCTGCTGCTGCCGCCCGGCCTGGGTACCGGCCTCGGCCCGCAAGTCGCGGCGGGCCGGCGCGCCATCAAGCAGCGCCGCCTGCTGGCGAATTGTCGGATAGCGGAAAAGATCCAGCGTGTCACACGTCGCGCCGAGCGTCGCCACCAGCTGCTGGTGGAGATGCACGATCAGCAGCGAGTGACCGCCCAGATCGAAGAAATTGGCATCGCGGGCGGGCCGGCTGACCTGCAGCACGGCCTCCCACAGACCGGCGATGGCCCGCTCGGTGCCGGTCACGGGCGCATCGCCCGCGGCTGCCACCGGCCGCTCGACCGCCGGCAGCTGTGCGCGGTCGACCTTGCCGTTGGGCGTGAGCGGCATGCGCTCGAGGCGCACGAACGCCGACGGCACCATGTAGTCGGGCACGCTGCGGCGAAGGTGTTCGCGCAGGTCGTCGAGCGTTGCGCCGGGGACCTGGTCGCGCGGGACATAGTACGCGGCCAGCGTCGTGTCCTGATCGGCGCCCCTTACCATGACCGCGCACTGCGCCACCGCGGGATGACCACCGAGCACCGATTCGATCTCGCCAAGCTCGATGCGGAACCCGCGGACCTTCACCTGGTGATCCAGGCGGCCAAGGAACTCGACCGTGCCGTCGGGTTGCCGCCGCACGCGATCGCCGGTGCGATAGAGTCGCGCGTCAGGAGCTGCGGAGAACGGATCGGCCACGAATCGTCCGGCGGTCAGCTCCGGCTGATTGAGGTAGCCCAACGCCACGCCGTCGCCGCCAATGCACAGCTCGCCGACCGCACCGACCGGCACCAGCGCGCCGTCCGGGGACGTGACATACAACTGGGTGTTGGCGATGGGATGACCAATCGGCTCGACACCACCTGCCGGCTCCGCCTGAGGCGTGACCTTCCGGACCGCGCTCCAGACCGTGGTCTCGGTGGGCCCGTACATATTCCAGAGCGCCGCGCCGCGAGGCCCGAGCTCGCGCGACAGGTCGCGTGGCAGTGCTTCTCCGCCGCAGAGGATTGTCAGTTCCAGGCGGCCGCGCCAACCGGCGGCCAGCATCATCTTCCAGGTCGCCGGCGTGGCTTGCATCACCGTGATGGCTTCACGCTCGAGCAGCGCGATCAGCCGGTGCGGATCAGCGGTATCGGCCCGTTGCGCCAGGACCACCCGCGCGCCAACCACCAGCGGCAGAAACAGCTCCAGCACCGCGATGTCGAACGACAGCGTGGTGACGGCCAGCAACGAATCTTGCGCGGTCACTCCCGGCTGGTGCGCCATGCTCCAGAGGAAGTTGACGGCCGCGCGGTGCGGGATCATCACGCCCTTCGGACGGCCTGTCGAACCCGACGTGTAGATCGTGTACATCACGTCGCCCGTCGCGACGGGGACGGCGGGACCAGCCGCAGCGCGTTGTCCGTTGAGCCCCGCCAGGTCGGCGTCGGTGATCGTCAGGGCCAGCCCGGCATCGGCCGCCATGAAGGCGAGACGGTCCGCGGGGAAACCCGGATCAAGCGGCACGTATGACGCGCCGGTCTTGAGAATGCCGAGCAGCGCCGCCAGCATCGACGGCGTGCGCTCGACTGACAGCCCGACCCGCGTGCCAAACCCCACACCTCGCCGCGCCAGGTCGATCGCGATCGCGTTCGCGCGCTCATCGAGCTCGCGATAAGTCCACGTCTCGCCGGCACCGGTCACGGCCGCCGCGTCAGGGGTCCGCCGGGCCTGGTCCTCGAACAGCGAGTGTACGGCCCGATCCCTCGGATAGTCCGCAGCCGTCGCATTCCAGCCGTCGCGCAACAACGCCCGCTCGCCGGCCGGCATCACCTCGAGGTCGGCCACGCGGGCGTCGGGATTGGCGCAGACCGACTCGATCGCCTGCACGAACCTCGCGACCAGGCGCTCGACGGTGGCCGGCGTGAACAGATCGGCGGCATACATCAGGAACCCGGTCAGGCCGGCCGCGGTCTCGCGGAGTTGCCAATCGAGGTCGGACAGCGCGTCGGTTTGCGGCAGGCTGAGCCGCTCGCGGCCATCGGCGGCCGCCGCCGGACCCTCGCGATTGAGGTACGACAACATCACCTGGAAGATGGGCGAATAGCTCAAGTCGCGCCGCACGTGCAGCGTTTCGACCAGCTTCTCGAACGGCGTGTCCTGGTGGGCGAAGGCCGCAAGCGTGGCGTCCTTCGTGCGCGCCAGCAGCTCGCGGAACGTCGCTCCCTGGTCAATGCGGCATCGCAACACCACGGTGTTCGCGAAGAAGCCAATCAGGGGCTCGAGCTCGGGATACGGCCGGTTCGTCACAGGCGCGCCGATTGGAATGTCGCGGCTGCCAGACTGCCGCGACAGCACCACGGCGATGATGGCCTGCACCGCCATGAACAGGCTGGCGCCGGTGCTGCGCGCCACTTGCTGCAGCGCGGCAACGAGAGTCGCCGGCACATGCACCGGCACCGAACCACCGCGATAGGTCTGCGTGGCCGGCCGCGGGTAGTCGGTCGGCAGCGGCAGCAGTTCCGGCAGCCCGGCCAGTTCGCGCGTCCAGAAGTCGATACCCGCCTGCAGGCGCGCGCCGGCGACCTCGCTGCGCTGCCAGGCGGCGTAGTCGGCGTACTGCACCGCGAGCGGCGGCAACACCTCGCCCGCAAACGCCCGTTCGAAGTCGCGCGCGAAGATGTCGAGTGAGCGCGCGTCGGTCACGATGTGATGCATGTTCAGCACCAGCACGTGGTCGTCCTGGGCGAACCGCAACAACCGGACCCTGACCGGCGGCGCCGCCGCCAGGTCGAACCTGACCCGCGACTCGTCGTGACAGGCGCGCGCGGCCGTCTCCAGACGGTCCTTCTCGGGCACCGCCGCGTGCTCCTCCACCGCATAGTCGACCGGTGCGTCAATCGCGGGCACCTGCAATGGCTCGGCACCCGCCATCACGAAGCGCGTCCGCAGCACTTCGTGCTGGCGCACGACCTCGCCCATTGCGCGGGCGATCGCCTCGGGATCAATCGGCATCCGCAAGCGTGTCGCCGTGACCAGGTTGTAGCGGCGGCTGCCACCCTCGAGCCGGTCGAGCAGCCACAACCGGGCCTGGGCATGCGACAGCGGAAACCCCTGGCCGGTGCGCGGCAGCACGGGAATGGACGGTGCCGGCGCGAGCACGTGCTGCAGCAGCTGATCGCGATGGGCCGCCAGCTTCTCGCGCAGGTCAGGCGTCAGGCTGCCACGCGGCGCGTCGACCACCAGCTTGCCGTCCGCGGACGACAGCCGGATGTCGCGTGCCTTGAGCGTGGCGACCAGTTCGTCGATCACAGGACCAGCTCCTCCCGCTCGCCGCCGGCCGTCCGCGCTTCCACCAGCGCGGCCAGTTCCTCGAACTTCGAGTTCACGAACAACTCGTCGACGCTGACCGCGCATCCCCACGTCTGTCGAATCTGGAACACCACGCTGGTCGCCAGCAGCGAGTGGCCGCCCAGGTCGAAGAAGTCGTCGCCCGGCTTGACCTCGGTGACGCCGAGCAGGGTCTTCCAGAGATCCGCCAGGCCGCCCACCACGCCGGCCGCGGCGGAGCCGGCGGCCGTCGCTTCTGCCACCGGTGCGGCGAACGGCGTCAGGTCGGGCCGCATCGAGACCGCCGCCTGTCCCTGGCCCGAGGCCAGGATCTGCAAGAACGCCTGGCACGCACGTTCGGGCGGCAGGCCGATGGCCGCCAGCTCCTTCTCGCGAGCCACGCGGACCGAGTCGGGCATGTCGGCCATCAGCGCCATGCCGATGTCGCGCCAGGCATCCCAGTTGATCGACACCGCGCGCACGCCGTCGCGCCGCAATGCCGCGGCCTTGGCATCCAGGTAGGTGTTGGCCGCCGCGTAGTCGGCCTGGCCGGGGAACGGCAGGTAGACGCTGAGCGACGAACACAGCACGAGGAAGTCGGCGCCCTTCACACCTGGCATGTCAGCCAGGACATCCGCGCCGGCGATCTTCGGCCGCATCACGGCGTCCATTTCGCCGTCGGTGCGACGCGCGAGCGCGCCGCCGCCGGCCAGACCGGCGGCATGAATCACGCCGTTGATGACGCCATGCTGCGTCTGGATGTCGGCGAACACGCGCATCATCGACGCGCGGTCGGCACCGTCGGCCTCATACAGATGGACGGTCGATCCGCCGCGCTCAATCGCGGCGATGGTCTCGCGAGCGGCCGCTGACTGCGCACCGCGACGGCTGATCAACGCCAGGCGGACGGAAGCCTTCGACGCGATGGTCTTCGCCAGCGACAGACCCAGCGCGCCGGTGCCACCGACGATCGCGTAGACGCCCTGCTCGCGGATGACGCGATCGACCGGAGCCGTGCTGAAGTCGTGGCTCGCTTTCAGTTGCGGCAACCACCGCTGCCCGTGCCGCAGCGCGACCACGGCCTCGCCTGCACCTGCACCCAGTTCAGCCACGATTGCCGGCGCGGCGGCGTCGCCCTGGCGCGGGTCGACATCGATCACGCGGCAACGCACGCCGGGGAACTCCATCGGGATCGTCAGCATGGGTCCGAAGGCCGTCGCCTGCAGAGGATCGATCGGCTCGTCGCCGATCACGTCCATCGCACCCGTGGTCACCGCCACGATCTGATTCGCGGTCACGCCGCCCTGTGCGAGCGCGCGCGCCACGCGGACGGCGCCGGTGAACCCGGTCGTGATGAGCACACCCTCGGCCTTCGACTGCAGCGGATCCGGGCCGGCCTCGGCCACTTCCAGGCCGTCGGCCCGCAACTGCGCCACGATGGCGCGAGTCAGCGGATCGGCGCCGCCAACGACGAGCCAGCTTCGCGCCGGAGCAGACGCCGCCGCGCGTCCGGCGCTGCGCGTCCACGTCGGGATATCGATATGGAACGGATCACCGGTGTTGGCCGCGGCTGGACGCAACGCGGTCTGCTTCACCGGGTCGATCCAATGCGTCTGGCGTTCAAAGGGATACGACGGCAGGGCGATGCGTCTCGGCCGATCGGCCGCGAACACCTCGGCCCAGTCGGGCTCGCCGCCGGCCATCCACTGCTCCGCCACCGGCGCCAGCGTGCGAGCCGCGTCGGCACCACCGAGAGTGTTCAGCCCATTGCGCAGGGCCGCCATCAACTCCGGCGCCGAACGCGCGACCACGTAGCCCCGGCATGTGAACGCCCGCCGCCCCACCGCCAGCGTCCACGCCACATCGTCGAGACGCGCCTCCGGGTGCGTTTCGAGATAGCCGGCCAGCCGTTCCCGCACGGCGTCGAGGGCATCGACGGTGCGCGCCGAGATCGGGAACATGCGCCAGGCGTCGCGGACCGGCTCGCGCGGCGCCTCGGCAGGCGCCTGCTCGAGCACCGCGTGCGAGTTGTTGCCGCCAAGCCCGAACGAGCTGACGCTGGCGCGACGGGGACCGTCAATCGCCGGCCACTGCGTCTGGGCCGAGGCGACACGCAGCGGCCCGCTGTCGAGGTCGAGCGCCGGGTTCGCGGTCACGAAGTGGAGCGATGGCGGGATCGACGCGTGTTGCAGCGCCAGTACCGTCTTCATCAACCCGGCGACGCCGGCCGCAGAATCGAGGTGACCGAGGTTGCTCTTGATCGAACCGATAAAGCAGCGCCAGTTGGGGTTCCAGTCGTCGCCCATGGCCTGGCGCACGGCCGTGATCTCGATTGGATCGCCCAACGCCGTGGCGGTGCCATGCATCTCGGCGTAGCCGATGGTGGTCGGTTCGATGCCGGCGACCGCGCGGGCCTCGGCAATCACGGTCGCCTGCCCGTCAACCCCTGGCGCAGTGAAGCTGATCTTCTTCGCGCCGTCGTTGTTGACCGCCGACCCGAGAATGACCGCGTGGATGGGATCGCCATCACGCTGCGCATCGCTCAGGCGTTTCAGCAACACGGCACCCGCGCCGCTGCCGCCGACAATACCGCCAGCCGATGCGTCGAATGGACGGCACCGGCCGTCGGCCGAATGCACGCCGCCTTCGCTGAACAGGTAGCCGCTGGCCTGGGGCACGCGAATCGATGAGCCGCCGGCGATCGCCTGATCGCACTCGCCGTTCAGCAGGCTCTGGCAGGCCACGTGGATCGCTACGAGCGAGGTCGCGCACGCCGCCTGGATGGTGACCGACGGTCCGGTCAGGCCCAGCTTGTAGTTCACCCGTGCCGTCAGGAAGTCTTTCTCGCTGCCGATCACCGCCTGGTAGACCGCGCCGACATCGTCTTGATCGAGTGACGAGAAGACGTTCTGCAGAAAGTAGACGTTCACGCCACAGCCGGCGAACACGCCGGTGACCGGGCCGCCCTCGCGCGGCACGATGCCGGCGTTCTCGAAGGCCTCGTACGCGCATTCGAGAAACAGGCGCTGCTGGGGATCGGTCAGCGCGACGTCGCCAGGCGAGTAGCCGAAGAACGCCGCGTCGAAACTCTTGATGTCGTCGAGGGCGCCATGGGCCGAAACGAATCGCGGATGGTCGACGAGCGACGCGGGAATGCCCTCGGCCAGCAGCTCGTCGCGCGTGAAGCGGCGCACGGATTCAACGCCGGCGGCGAGGTTGCGCCACAGGGCCTCCGGGTCGGACGCGCCCGGGAAGCGGCAGGCCATGCCGACAATTGCAACGGCGTTCGAACTCATGCGTCCTTCTTCCTCGTCCGCGCGGCGCGGCGAAGATCGATCTGGTTCTGGCGGGCATCGGCGCCCTGCCGGGCGGTCGAGCGCACGGGCAGGGGGCCGGCGGCGGCCGCTTCACCCCGCTGCAGTCGTTCGACCAGCGGCGCGAGATCGCGGATAGTCGGGTGGCGGAAGAACTCCACCATCTCGATCTCCGCACCGAGCCGATCGGCAATGCGAGTCTGCACGCCGATCAGCAGCAGCGAATGCCCGCCAAGATTGAAAAAGCTCTCGTCGACCGGCACCGTGGCCAGTCCGAGCACGTCGGCGAACACCGCCGACAATTCGCGTTCCACCGGCGACTGGGCCAGCACAGCCGCGGCCACGGGCCGGTCGGCCAGTGGCGCCGGCAGCGACCGCGCATCCACCTTGCCGTTGGGCGTCAGCGGAATGCGCACGACCGGCACAAACGTCGACGGCAGCATGTAGGCGGGCAGGCGCGCCTGCAAGTGCTCGCGGAGCTCGGCCTGTGTCGCGGCCTGGCCTTCGTGAACCGCGTAGTAGGCAATCAGCCGGACATCTCCCGGCCGGTCTTCGCGAATCACCACGGCGGATCGCGACACGGCCGGGTGCGTGCCGAGCACTGCTTCGATCTCGCCCAGCTCCACTCGATAGCCGCGGATCTTGACCTGGTGATCGAGGCGGCCCAGGTAGTCGAGCATGCCGTCGGGTCGCCACCGTGCGCGATCGGCGGTGCGATACATCCGCGCGCCGGGCCGCGCCTCGAATGGATCGGGCAGGAAGCGCTCGGCCGTCAACAGCGGGTTGTTCCGGTAGCCCACCGCGATGCCGTCGCCGCCAATGAACAACTCGCCGATGGCGCCCACCGGCACCGGCTCCAGCGCGGCGTCCAGCACGTAGGCGCGGACGTTGGCCATGGGCCGGCCGATCGGGACCGCGCCACGATCGTCGCGACCGATCTCGGCCGCGATGCTGTAGACCGTGGTTTCGGTCGGGGCGTAGAGGTTCCACAACCGGCTGCAGCGCTGCAAGATCTGGCCACTGAGATCGCGCGGCAACGCCTCGCCACCGGAGTACGCGACCAGCCCCGGTGCCCCCTGCCAGCCGGCCTCGATCAGCAGGCGATACCGTGACGGCGTTGCCTGCATCACCGTGACCCCGGCCAGGTGACGAATAATCCGCTTCGGGTCGAGCGAGTCGACATCGTTCACCAGGACGATGGCGGCGCCGACGGTGAGGGGGAGAAACAGCTCCACGACCGCGATGTCGAACGAGAGGGTGGTAATCGCCAGCACCACGTCGTCGGCCGACATGCCCGGGCTGTTCTTCATGCCACTCAACAGGTTCACGACCGAGCGATGGCGAATCATCACGCCCTTCGGCTTGCCGGTCGAGCCCGACGTGTAGAGCACGAACATCAGGTCATCCGGGGTCGATGCCGGTCTCGCGCCCATGTGACGTGCTTCAGGACCGGGCATTGTGGAATCCGGTCCTTGCATGCCGGCGCCAGCCACCGCTGCGATGTCTTCGAGCAGCAGGACCGGCGTGGCCGCACCCAGGCGCGCGCGAAGCGCATCGGACACTGCCCGCTCCGAGAGCACGAGCACCGAGCCGGAATCCTGCAGCATGTAGGCGAGGCGGTCGGCGGGGAACGATGGGTCGAGCGGCACGTACGCGGCGCCGGCCTCGAGCACGCCGAGCAGCGCCGGCATCATCTCGGGACCGCGCGTGATGCAGAGTCCCACGGTGGAGCCGGCGCCGACGCCACGGCGCGCCAGGGCGTCGGCGATCTCGCGAGCGCGCGCGTCAACCGCACGGTAGGTCAGCGCGACCGCGCCCGATCGCACGGCAATCGCATCCGGCGTCCGCGCCACCTGCTCGCGAACCAAGTCGTGGACGCGACGGTCGCGCGGGTACTCGGCGGTGGAATCGTTGCGATCCACCAGCAGGGTGCGACGGGTCGTGGCATCCACCCGCGTGAGCTCGACGAGCGGCGTGTGCAATCCGTCGCGGACGGCCGCGCGCAGCAGGCCGGCCAGGCCATCGAGCAGCAGCTCCGCGGCCTCACGCGAGCAGCGCTCGCTGTCGTGATGGATGCGCAGCTCGATGGCGTCGGCCGGCAAGACACTCAACACCACCGGGATGTTGGTCTGCTCCACCACGCGCACGCCGCGCAGCACCACGCCCGCAGCAGGCTGCCGCAGGGCGGCATCGACGCCGTAGTTCTCGAACAGGAAGAGCAGGTCGAACAGCGGCTCGCCCGCCTCGATGCGGCTGCAGCGCTGCACGTCCACGAGCCCCGTGTGCTCGAACGCCGACCGCTCGGCTTGTGTCCGGAGCTGATCGCCCAGCCACGCACCGAGCGTGGCGCCGGCCGGCACGTCGGTGACGATCGGGACCGTGTTGATGAACAGTCCGACCGCTTCGTCATCCGGCAGACCGGTGGTGACGGTGGCGCCGAACATGACGCGATCGAGACCCGACAGCCGGGCCAGCAGCAACGCCAGCAGCGACTGTGTCAGCAAGTTCAGCGTGACACCGGCTTCGCGCGCCAGACGGCGCAGCTGCTCGGTCTCGGCGGCCGCAAGAGTCCGGATGACTTCCGCGGGCCGATACGGCCGGCCATCGCCGCCACGCTGCAGGAATGGAATGGGTGTGGGGCCTTCAACTCCGTCCAATTGCGCGCGCCAATAGTCGAGGGCAGCGGCCGATACGGGGCCATCGGAGCCGGCGGCGAACGCCTTGAACGAGCCCGCGGCCGGCGGCAGCGGCGGCGCCGCCGACGCCAGCCGGCGCGCCGACTCGAGCACTTCGTGCAGCACCAGGAACATGCTGCGGCCGTCGAGCAGCATGTGGTGATGCGTCCAGACCATCACGCCGCCGGCGTCGCGGATGAACAGCCGCACCCGATGCAGCGGCGGCGTCGCGAGATCGATCCCCTGCCGGCGGTCGGCGTCGAGAAACGACGCGAGGGCGGCGTCGAATGCCTCGTCTGTCAGACCGCGACAGTCCTCGGTGGTCCACGGCATGGTCAGCCGGCCGGCCGGCTGCTGCACGGGCGCAGCCAGTCCCTTCCACGCAAACGCGTTGCGCAGCACCGCATGACGGTCGAGCACCGCGTCCCACGCCGCCCGCATCAACGCCTCGTCTGCCGCGCCGTCGAACGTCGTCACCAGTTGCTGCACGTACGAGCCCGAATCGGGCTGCAGCAGGGCGTGAAACAGCATGCCCTTCTGCATGGCTGTGAGCGGATACGACTGCCCTGCCGCGGCGGCGACCGCCGAGCGCCAGCGTTCGGCGACACCGGCGACCCACCGGCCCGAGACGCGGGCGCGATCGAATCGCAGCGAGACGCGCAGGTCGCCGCGGACCTGGTAGACGTTGACTTCCAGCGCGTAGGCCGGCGAGGCCGCAGCGTCGCGGAGGCTGTCGCCATCGGGCGCCGACACGGTAAACAGGCTGCCGGGCGCCAGCGCACGATCGACCTCGCCGAGATAGTTGAACAGGATCGCACTCGGTGGCACCGCCGCAAGGGCATCGCGCAGCCGGGGCCGTGGCGACAGGTAGCGGCCGAGGCCGAACGCCCGGCCACCCGATGGGATCTCAGCAAGCTGCCGCATCACCGAAACGGCGCGCGCGGACGGCGACTCGCCGTCAATCCGAAGCAAGACCGGATACAGCGAAGCGCACCAGCCGACGACGCTGGAGCCGTCGGCGCCCGGGACGGTCGCGCGACCGTGGCCTTCGAGGTCCACGCGGAAGGCCGCGGCCGACGGCTCGATGGCGCCCGCGAGGGTCGCCAGCAACATCGCTTCGGCTTCGTGCCCCGGCATGGGCGAGATCGGCACGTCGAAGACCACTTCGCCGGCGCCGGCCAGTCCGGCCTCTGCGGGTGCCGCAGCCTGCGGCAGGGTTCGAGTGCCGAGGTCCCAACGCTCCGTGAGCCAGTGGATGGCTTCCGCCTCGGCCACCGGGGTGGCGGCGAACGCCGCCTGGGCCCTGACCCACTGCAGGTAGGACGGCGCCTCGTCTGCGAACAGAGGCGCGTGGCCCTGCACGCGTGCCTGATACGCCGTCTGCAAGTCTGCGATCAGCGTTCGCCACGAGACGCCATCAACCACCAGGTGGTGCGCCGTCAGGGTCAGGGTCGTGAGCGCATCGCCGCTCATCTCCGCCGACACCAGCGGCCCGACTGCGAGATCGAAGGGCTGGTCGCCGCCCAACCGCACGGCCGCCGCTGCCGCATCGACGAGCACTGCGGTGCGAGACCCGTTCTTGCCGAGCGGGAAGCGCAACCGCAACGCGTCGTGCCGGGTCACCAGGTCGTTCACCGCCGCGAGTAGCGGTTCGGCGCGCAGGGGCTCGGTCGAATGCAGCACGACGGCCTGGTTGAAACGCGCCGTCCCATTCATGGTCGCGAAGAACCACTGCTGCATGGGCAGCAATGGCAGATCGCTCGTGTCAGTCGTATCGAACACGGGCGCGGCCGCCAGCACGGCCGGCGAAGCGAGGCGCGCCAGGCCGGCGATGGTCGGCTGGGTCAGCACGTCGCGAACCGAGAACTCGAAACCAAGCCGCCGCGCACGGGCAATCATCTGCGTGCTGCGAATCGAATCGCCGCCCAAGCTGAAGAAGTTGTCGTCGGCGCCCACTTCGTCCACGCCGAGCACGCTCTTCCAGACCCCGGCCAGCGCCCGCTCGGTCTCGGTCCCGGGTGGCCGGGATTGCGTGGCAGGCATCACTGGTGGAGGCAGCGCTCGCCGATCGACCTTGCCGTTCGACGTCAGCGGTAGCGCGGCCAGCGACACGAACGCATCGGGCACCATGTAGGCCGGCAGCGACACACCGAGCCGCGCGCGCAGCTCGCCTTCCAACGCCACGTAGTCCGTCCGCGACGTCACCAGGTAGGCAGTCAACAGCCTGGCGCCGGGGCGGTCTTCGCGCAGCAGCACGATCGCCTCGCGCACGTCGGCATGCGACGTCAGCGCGTGCTCGATCTCACCCAGCTCGACGCGCAGGCCGCGAATCTTCACCTGGAAGTCGGTGCGGCCCAGGAACTCGACCTCGCCGTCCGGCAGATACCGCGCCAGGTCGCCACTGCGATACATCGTCTCGCCCGCGGCAAACGGGTTGGCCACGAACTTCTCGGCCGTAAGTTCGGGACGATTCAAATAGCCGCGCGCGACCTGGACACCGCCGATGTAGAGCTCCCCAGCCACGCCAATTGGCGCGAGGTCGCGCTCGCCGTCGAGGATCAGGATCGACGTGTTGGCGATCGGCGCGCCAATCGGGACGAACGTCCGTCGATCGTCAGCGCGACATGCATGCCAGGTCACGTCCACGGCCGCTTCGGTCGGCCCGTACAGGTTGTGGAGCTCGGCGCCAGGCAGCACCTCGAAGAACCGCTGCCTCACCGATGCCGGCAGTTCCTGCCCGCTGCAGATCACCCTGCGCAGCGACGCGCATCGCGGCGCGCCGGGCTCGTCCAGGAACGCGTGCAGCATGGGCGGCACGAAGTGCAGCGTGGTGATGCCCGCCTGCTGAATCAGCGTCGCCAGGTAGCGGTTGTCGCGATGGCCTTCGGGCTTCGCCAGCACCAGCCGCGCGCCCATCATCAGCGGCCAGAAGAACTCCCACACCGACACGTCGAAGCTGTAGGGCGTCTTCTGGAGCACGCGATCGGCTGGTGTCAGCGCGAACGCCTCCTGCATCCAGCACAGGCGATTGACGATGCCTCGGTGAGTGTTCTGGGCGCCCTTGGGCATGCCGGTCGAGCCCGAGGTGTAGATGGTGTATGCGAGGGAGTCTGGGGTTCCGGCGTACGGCAGGTTCTCATCAATGCCGCCGGCCGCGGCCTCGCGAATTGACCGCTCGTCGAGAATGATCCGCGCCGTGAGGTCCGCGATCATGAACTCGCGACGCGCCTGCGGATACGCGGGATCGAGCGGCACATAAGCACCGCCGGACTTGATGGCGCCCAGCAGTCCGACGACCAGTTCAAGACTGCGCTCCGCGGCAATCGGCACCGGGTCGCCCACGCCCACGCCGGCCGCCTGCAGCATGCGCGCGACACCGTCCGCCTGGCGGTTCAGCTCGGCGAACGTCACGGCATGCGCACCGAGCTCCACCGCTATCGCATCTGGCGTTCGCGCGACCTGATCCTCGATCCACTGGTGCAGTGGGCGATCGAGATCGTAGGCGCGCCGCGGACCATTCGACATGGCCAGCAGTGCCTGCCGCTCGTCCTCAGGCAGCATCGCCAGACGGCAGAGGGGCACGACCGGCTGGTCGCCGATCGAGCGCAGCAGCGTACGGAAATGCGCGGCCATGCGCGCGATCGTCTCGGTGTGCCAGAGGTCGGTGTTGAACTTCAGCAACCCATGGCACGCGCCATGAGCGTGGACCATCTCCAGGGTCAGGTCGAACTGCCCTTCCTGTTGCGGCAACAGGTAGTGCTCGAGGCGCATGCCGCCCCACTCGACCAGCACCGGCGGATCCGACGGCGCCATGAGCGCCGCGAAACCTGACGCGTCCTGCTGCAACTGCTGCATGACGAACGCCGCCTGGAAGATCGGCGGCCGGCCGGCATCGCGCGCGCCCCCCAGCCGTTCAGCGATCAGGGGGAATGGCAGATCCTGGTGCGCAATGGCATTCAGCAGGCGCTCGCGCGTATCGCGGAGCCGCGCCGCAAACGTTTGGCCCGCGTCGAACCTGGCGCGCACGACGACGGGGTTGACGAAGTAGCCGACGGTGCCTGCCGAGGCCGGTTGGTTGCGACCGGCCACCGGACACCCGACGAGAATGTCGTCCTGGCTGGTGTAACGATGCAGCAGCGTCTGGAACGCCGCCAGCAACACCGTGTAGAGCGTCGTCCCCTGCTGCTTCGCGAGCGCCTGCAATCGCTCGCTCTCGGCCACGTCGAGACTGAACGAGACCGATGCGCCCGTCAGTGTCTGCACGACCGGGCGTGGTTTGTCGGTGAGCAGGTTCAGCACCGGCAGCTCGCCGGCGAGCTCACCTTCCCAGTAGGCCCACGCCTGCGCCGCCGCGGCACTCTGCAGGTACGCCGACTCGTCCGTCAGCTTGTCGGCGTAGCGATACGCCGGCCGCGACAGGTCTTCCTGGCCGCGCAGCTCCTCCATCATTCGCCACAGCGACCAGGCGTCGGCGGCGATGTGGTGGACGGTAATGAGCAACACGTGGTCGTCGGCCGCGCGCGAGAACAAGCCAACCCGCATGACCGGCCCGGCGACCAGGTCGAAGGGCTTGCGATACTCGCCGACGACACGCCGATGCAGTTCGTCCTCCGTAACACCGGCGAGGTCGAACACCGTGAACACGTCAGCGGCATCGGCCGAGATCACTTGCCGGAGCCCCTGATCGGTTTCGCGATAGACCCTTCGCAGTTGATCGTGACGAGCCACAAGCGCCCCGACGCGGTGGCGCAGTGCCTCGTGATCAACCGCCGACCGCACGCGAACGGCGAAGGCGATGTTGTAGGCCGGCGAGTCGGGCTGCAACTGGTGCAGGTACCACAGCGCGCTCTGGCCCTGCGACAGCGGCAGTTCAGCGGCTTCGACCGTTACCGGCGTCGCTGCCTCGTGCCGGGTCTCGCGATCGATCCGCTGGACGATGCCGGCAACCGAGAGGTCGCGAATGAGATCGACCACCGGCACATCAACCTGGAACGCGGCACTGCAGGCACTGCGCAGCTCGATCGCCATCAGCGAGTCGAGCCCGAGCGATGCCAGCGAGACGTCGGGGTCGATGCTGGCGGCGGGCATGCGGAGAATGCGGCCGGCCATCTCGCGAACGGCATCGGCACTGGGAACCGATCGGTGTGACGCGCCGGCCGGCAACTGGCCCGCGCCAAGAGCTGCCGACAGGCTGGCCGCACTGCCAAGGGCCAGCTCGAGGCCCGCCAGCATGGCCACCGGCCGGTCGCCCGCGTCACGCAACCAGAGGTCCACTTCGACGCGAGTCGCGTCGGCGTGAACCAGCCGCGCTTCGCAGTGCACGGCCGCTCCCGCGGCGCCATGCGTAACCATCTTGCGGATGCGGACCGGAAGGTAGAGCGCGCCTTCAGGAAGTGCCGGATAGGCCACGGCTACCGCCTGGAGGCAGCCGTCGAGCAGCGCGGGATGGATGTTGGCGGTGACTGCCGGCGCGTCCTGCGGCAGTGAAGCCGAGGCGCGGACATCGGCGCCTCGATGCTGGACGAGCGCCAGGGTCCTGAACGCCGGTCCGTAGTGCAGGCCGCGCGCATCGCAGGCGGCGTAAATCGAATCGACCGGCACCGGCTCGAATGCTCCACCTGCCGGGCCGGGCCACGGGCCCTCGGCCTCGACTGTTGCCGACACATGCGCATCCGCAATCAGATCGGCGCCGGCCATCAGCGAAATGTGGCGCCCGGTCGGTGACGCCGCGATCACCGTGCGCACCCGCGACGCCAGGTCGCTGGTCCATTCGAGCGGACGATGAACGGTGAACTGCTCCATCGTCAATCGGTCGACGTGGAAGTCGTCGCGCCCGGCGGCGAGGATCAGCTCAACCAGCGCGGCGGCCGGCACCACGGCGCGGCCGAACACGCGGTGCTCGGCCACATAGGCCGACAGCACGCCCGCTTCCTCGGCCAGCCAGTGCCGGGCGCCGCCGAAGGGATAGCCGGGAACGTGAATACGAGCCCGGGCCGTCGGGTCGAGGTCCGCGGGCCAGTCGATCGCCTCGCCGGATTCGTATCGGCGCGCAAGCGCGATCAGGGTCGCGTCGGCGCCAGGCGCCGACTGCGCACCACTGAGTAGCAGTGACGCTGCTTCCGCGGCGGTCGACGCCACGATGGCGCGCCGATGCGCGAAGTGGTCGCGGCCGAGTGCGGCCACCGCGGCCACGTCGGCGAGGGCCGGCGCCGCCGGGCCTTCCAACATCGCGGCGTAGTCGTGCGCCAGCTTCGTCAGGGCTTCGGGGTCGCGTGCCGACAACGGCAGCACCACCGCGCCAGCCGGCGGCGCGGCGACCGTAGCTGCGCCTGGCGCCGCCTCGAGAATCACGTGGGCGTTGGTGCCGGTGAAGCCAAACGAACTGACGGCTGCGACGCGCGATGCGCCGTGAGGCCACGGCATCAGTGCCGACGCCACCTGCAAGCCGCTCGTCGACCACTCGATCGCGGGATTGGGCGCCGAGAAGTGCAGGCTCGGCGGAATCGCGCCGTGCTGCAGGATCAGCACGGTCTTCATCAGGCTGGCAATGCCGGCCGCGCCTTCGAGGTGACCGATGTTGCTCTTGACCGACCCGATCAGCAGCGGCGTCGCGCGCCCCGCGGTGCCGCAGTACGCCGCCGACACGCTGCGCGCTTCGATGGGGTCGCCGAGCGAGGTGCCGGTGCCGTGCGCCTCGACGTAGGCCACGTCCTCGGGACGCGTGCGTCCGTTGGCGAGGGCCTTGCGGATCACCGCCTGCTGCGCGGGACCATTCGGCACGGTCAGGCCGCTGCTCGCGCCATCCTGGTTCACGGCCGAGCCGCGAATTACTGCCAGGATGGGATCGCCATCCCGCTGCGCGTCGGCCAGCAGCTTCAGCACCACGACACCGCAGCCCTCGCCGCGCACGTAGCCGTTGGCGGCGGCATCGAACGGCTTGCAGCGGCCGTCGGCGGCGAGCATGCGCGCGCGCGAGAAGCTCATGTTGGTCTGCGGCGTGAGCATCAGGTTGACGCCCGCGGCAATGGCCGTGCGGCATTCGCCGTGGCGCAGCGCCTGTGCCGCCAGGTGCACGGCCACCAGCGACGACGAGCACGCCGTGTCGACCGAGATCGCCGGCCCGGTGAAGCCGAACAGGTACGACAGCCGGCCGGCCGCAGCGCTCAAGGCATTGCCGGTGCCGAAGTGCGCGGTGACCGGCGCATGGTTTCCTACGAGGTGGCGAATCGCGTAGTCGTAGGTGCAGATGCCGGCGTAGACACCCGTGTCGGTACCGCGCAGCGATGCCGGCGGCACGTTGGCGTGCTCGAGCGCACGCCAGGTGGTCTCGAGCAACAGCCGGTGCTGTGGATCCATGTTCTCGGCCTCGCGCGGCGAGACGCCGAAGAACTCTGCATCGAAGCGGCCGACGTGATCGATGAATCCGCCGAACGGCGAGACGATCTTCCCGGCGGCGTCGGGGTCGGGATCCGCAAACGCGGCGGCGTTCCAGCGGTCGGCCGGCACCCGGCTGATGGCGTCGGTGCCGCGCCACAACAACTCGCGGAAGGCGTCGGCCGAATCGGCCTGTCCCGGGAAGCGGCAGCTCATCCCGATGATCGCCACCGGCGCGTGGGCGGCGTCCTCGAGCCGGCGCAGCTTTTCGCGCGTCTCACGCAGCTCGACCACCGCCCTGGCCATGAGGGCCTTGGTGTCGGGCACGCGCGAATCCGAAGGGGGAGTCGCCACGGTTAGTGCTGCTCCAGCTCGCGCGACAGCATCGCGGCCAACTCGGCTTCGGAGAGCTCGTCGAGTGCCGCCACGGCATCGGCCTGATTCGCCGCAGGCGCGGCCGCGGGCGTGGCCCACTCGGGAACCTGCCCGAGCAAGTACGCCGACAACGCTTCGATGCTGCCGTACTCGAGCACCAGGGTCGCGGGCAGGCTGCGACGCAGTTCCTGCTCGAGCTGGTTGCGCAACTCGAGCGAGGTCAGCGAGTCCATGCCCAGCGAGAAGAACCCGCGAGTGAAGGGAATGTCGGCAGCACCCGGTCGCCCGAGCGTTGCCGCGACCTTGCCCTGCAGGTAACGTCCAATCGCCGCCGGCCGCTCGTCGGGCGAAAGCCCCGCAATAACCTGCACGACATTTGTTCTGGCGCCGGTGATGGGGCTTCCCGCCACGGCGGTACCGACGCGGCGAAACAGCGACGGCACCACGCCGCCGCCGAAGCGGGCGTTGAAGCGCGACCAATCGACCGGCATGACCAGGGCCTGCGCCTCACCGCCGGCGGCAAGCGCCGCCATGGCGTTCCACGCCGGCGCCTCGTCCAACATCGAGATGCCGGCGCTGGCCATGCGCGTCCGATCGGCATCAGCCAGTCGCGTGGCCATGCCCGCACTGCCCCACGGCCCCCAGTTGATGCTGAGCGCGGGCAGACCGGCCGACCGGCGATGGGCCGCCAACGCATCCAGGCCGGCATTCGCAGCCGCGTAGTTGCTCTGGCCCGGCGTGCCGACCAGGGCCGCCGCCGACGAGAACAGCACGAACTGATCAAGATCCATCGCCCGGGTGGCGTGGTGCAGGTTCCACGCGCCGGTCAGCTTGGCGCGGGCGACGCGGGCGAACGATGCCGGCGTCTGCTGCGCGATGATGCCGTCCGCCAGCTCTCCCGCGGTGTGATACACGGCCGAGATCGGCGCGGCGAAGTCGGCGGCCATCCGCTCGAGGGTGCCCGTGACCTGGGCCCGGTCGGCGACATCGGCGACGTAGAAGCGAGCGTCCACTCCCCGTTCCCGCAGCGACTGCACGAACGCGAGGCGGTCCTCGCCGGGCTCGGTGCGCGTGATCAGCGCCACTTGCCGGACGCCACTGGCCTGCAAGTGTCCGCACAGCGACTGCGCGAGCGCGCCAAAGCCGCCGGTCACCACGTGGATACCCCTGGCCGGGCCATCGTCAACCCGCGGCATGGCGATCGCGACTTTTCCAACGTGACGGGCACGCGACACCAGGCGGAACGCGTCGGTCACCGCGGTGGCGGGGAACGCTTGCGTGCGAACAGGCGTGAACTCGCCATTCGCAAGCTTCCCCGCGATCAGGTCGAGCGTCTGGCGAATGTAGGCCGGGGCCACGCGGGCTACGTCGGCGAGATCGAACGGCGAATAGGCGACGTCGGCGCGATGCTCGGCGACCTGGGCGGCTGGCCAGATGCCTGATTTGCCGATCTCCACGAAGCGTCCGCCGCGCGCGGTACATGCCAGGCTGGCAGGAATCATCTCGCCGGTCAGACAGTTGAGCACGACGTCGACACCACGGTTGCCGGTCGCGGCCAGCACCGGTGCGCTGAACGATGGCGATCGTGAATCGAAGATCGCATCGACGCCCTGTTCGCGCAGGAGCCGCTGCTTCGGCGCGCTCGCCGTCGCAAAGACGGTCGCCCCGCAGGCGCGCGCCACCTGGATGGCGGCCTGCCCGACCCCGCCGGCCGCGGCGTGAATCAACACCCGCTCGCCGGCCTGGAGCTGGCCTACCGTGACGAGCGCATGCCACGCCGTGAGGAACGCGAGCGGCACGCCGGCGCCTTCTGCAAACGTGATGTTTGCGGGCAGCCGGCTCACGAAGTCGGCGCGGCTGACCACGGTGTGCGCCATGGAGCCCGGCGTCAACGTCAGCATGACGCGGTCGCCCACATCCAGCGTGTCGACACCATGGCCTTTCGCAATCACGACACCAGCGGCGTCGAAGCCAAACGCCGATTCGCTGGTCAGCTCGAGTGCGCCGAGCGCGTGCAGCACGTCCTTGAAATTGAGCCCGGCCGCGCGCACCGACACCAGCACTTCTCCGGGACCCGGCGCGGCGGCAACCGCGGGGACAAACGCCAGCGTGTCGAGATTGCCCACGCTACGGCAAATCAGTTGCGCCGGTGCGGGCACCGGGTCGGCGACGTCCGCAGCGGCGCGCAATCGCAGTGCAAAGCGCGCCTGGCTGCGCCAGGCCACCTGGTCTTCATCGCTCGCAAGGCATTCCGCCGCGGCGGCGGCCGCGCCGTCCGCATCGGTCGACAACGGGTCGAGGTCCACGCACGCGCACCTCAGACCGGGGAACTCGTTGCGGACCACGCGGGCGAAGCCCCACACCGGGCCACGTCCGGCGCCACCTTCATCCACAACGCCGTCGAGCGCATGCGTGCCCCTGGTCACCAGTTGCAGCCGCGGTTGACGCGATTCCGGCAGCGCGCCCAGTGCCTGGATCAACGTGAGCACTTCGGCCGGCACGCCCGGTTCCTTCGATCCCGCAGTCGTCGCGAGCCAACACACGCCCGCAACCGTGCCGGCTTTACCCGTCAGTGCCTGCAGCAAGTCAGGCATCGTCAATGCCCGGGCTGGGCGGCCGATATCTGCCAGGCGAGCGGCGACCAGCCCGGCGAGCGCGGGCTCATCGCCGGTGACCAGCCATTCACCGTTGGTGGCGGGGACGGCGGCGCCGGGCGACACGGGCTCCCACGTCAGCGTCCACGTCGGGGCGATTGCGGTGGCCACGTCGAGACCAGCGGCGCCGACTTCGCGCATACGAATACCGTCCGCGCGGACGCGGGTAATGCCTTCGCGATCCTCGATGGTCAGCGCGCACCGGGCCGTACGCGTACCAGCGTCACCCTCCCACCGGCACAACACGCGGCCGGACGATGTGACTGGCCCAAGCACGTCGAGCCGGTCGATGCCGGCCGGGATGTAGGTGCGATCGCCAAGATCGGTCCGCGTCGCCGCCAACGCCTGCAGCGCCGTGTCGAGTACCACTGGATGCAGGCGGTAGTCGGCCGGCGCGCCGGCCGGCAGCGCAAACTCGGCCGACCCGTGGTGATCGGGGTGCGAGTCGAGCCGCAGCAGCGACTGGAACGACGGTCCGTACTCGATGCCCCGGCGGTTCGACGCGTCGTAGAACTCCCCGCCGGTGATCGACGTCAGCGTCTCGCCTTCGCCAGGGCTACGGCGGGCAGGCGCTCGCAGATCGGTCTCGGACGGAGGTACCAACTGCGCGTGGCAACTGACGTGATCGACCCAGCGGCCAGCCGCGGCATCGGCCAGGGCGCAAATGCGAATCGCACAGCTGTCACCGTCGACTGTGACCACCGTTTGCAGGTCGACGAACGCCGCGGTGGGCAGCACCAGCCGGCGATGAAAAACGATCTCGGTCAGGCGCAGCGCGCCGGTCCCGAGCTGATCGGCTGCGGCGACCAGCGCGGCTTCGATGAAGCACGCTGCGGGTACGACGACTTCGCCCTGGATGCGATGGTCGCGCAACAGCGGCGCGTCGGCCGACAGCCGCGATGCGTACAGCTTCTCGGAGAGCGGCGACGGCACTGCGCGGCCCAGGAACGGGTGACCCGATTCCTGACGCCAGTGATCGCCGCCCGCGGCCTTGCTCGCACCATCGTCGATCCAGCAGCGTCGGCGCTGGAACGGATAGGTCGGGACGGGCGCGACGGCGTGCGTCGCGGTGAACACGCGATTCCAATGAATATCGCAACCGCGCGTGTACAGCTGTCCCAGCGTCTCGAGGGTCGCGGCGGCGTCCGCCGCCTTCATGCTGGCCAGCCAGGCAGCGTCGAGCGGTCCTGCGCTCTGGCGGGCGGCCGACAGCAGGCTCGCCGACGGACCGATTTCCAGCACGATGTCGGGCGCGTGACCCGCCAGAGCCCTCGCAGCGGCCGCGAAGCGCACCGGGTTGACGATCTGGTTCGTCCAGTACGACGCGACCATGACGTCGGCATCGACAGTGGCGGCGCCGGTTGGCACGAACGCCACTGCAGGCGCTGACAGGCTGATCGCGGCAACCGCCGACGAGAACTGATCCAGCACCGGCCGCATGAGGGGGGAATGAAAGGCGTGTGACACGGCGAGCCGCTTGAACGGCTGGGCATCGCGTTCGAGATTGGCCAGGCAGGCATCGAGGGCACCAGCCGCACCGGCAATGACCACCGAGCGCGGGCCGTTGATGGCCGCGACCGTCAGTTCGGAACCGCTTGCCGCAATGCGGGCCAGCGCGTCTTCCTCGGACATCAGCAACGCGGCCATGCCGCCGTTCACGGGAGTCCGCTGCATGAGCCGGCCCCGGTGCACGACCAACCGCACAGCGTCATCCAGTGACATCACGCCCGCGGTCCAGGCCGCGGCGTACTCGCCGATGCTGTGGCCGACGACCGCGACTGGTTCAATGCCCCAGCCGCGCCACATCGTCACCAGTGCGTACTGCAGCGCGAACAGGCACGGCTGCGTGAACTCGGTCTGATCGATCCGCGAATCGGTGTCCGCGCCCACCAGCATAGGCAGGGGCGACCAGCCCGCGTGTTGCTCGATCAGTGCCGCACACTCCGTCAGTGCGTCCCTGAACGCGGGCACGGCGCCGAACAACGCCGCGGCCATGCCGCTGTACTGAGCCCCCTGACCGCTGAAGACAAACGCCACGCGCGGCGCTCCGCGATCGACATCGGGCTGGACCGACGACAGGTCTAGCCCGGCCAGCTTCTCGGCCGCATCGTGGACAGACGAAGCGACGATGGCGGCCCGATCGGTGAAGTGATTGCGGCGGGTGGCCGCGGTGTGCGCGATCGCGGCAAGCGGCCGGTCCGTGTGCTCCAGGAGATCCACATAGCGCTCGCGGAGTTCCGCCAACGCCGACGGGCTCTTCGCCGACAACACCAGCGGAAAGGCTTCCGGCGCCGGTGGCGGCGCGGCGGCAGCACGACGATCCGCCGGCGCCGGTGTGAGGACGATGTGGGCGTTGGTGCCGCCGAGGCCGAAGGCGCTGACCCCAGCCGCGCGCGTGCCGGTGGTCCACGGCGTCAACGCGTGCGGCACCAACAGCGGGCTGTTGTTCCAGTCAAACGCCGGGTTCGGCTCGCCAAAACTCGGATGGGCAGGCACCGCCTGGTTCTGAAGGGCGAGAATCACCTTGATCACGCCGGCCATGCCGGCCGCCGCTTCGAGGTGGCCGATGTTGGCCTTCACGGAACTGACATACAACGGACGTCCATCACGGCCCGCGGCGGGAAACACGTCGGCGAGCGCCGTCAGTTCGATGGGATCGCCCAGCACGGTGCCGGTGCCATGCGCTTCCACCCAGTCGACGTCGCCCGGTTCGAGGCCGGCGCGGCGGATCGCTTCGCGGACCAGTTGCGCCTGCGCCAATCCGTTCGGCACCGTCAGGCCGCTGCTCGGTCCGTCGTGATTCACCGCGGAACCCGGAATCACCGCGAGAATGGTGTCGCCGTCTCGTTGCGCGTCGCTCAGCCGCTTGAGCACCAGCACGCCGCCGCCTTCACCGCGGCCATAGCCATCGGCCGCGGCCGAAAACGCCTTCGAGCGTCCGTCAGGCGACAGCGCGCCGATGCGCGACAGGTAGATCGTCACTTCGGGCGACAGCACCAGCTGCACGCCACCGGCCAGCGCCTGCGCGCATTCCCCGTTGCGCAGGGCCTGGCACGCGAGGTGCATCGCGACCAGGCCCGACGAGCAGGCCGTATCGATCGCCATGCTGGGCCCATGCAGGCCGAGCACATACGACAGGCGAGCCGACGAGAAGCAGAAGGAACTGCCGGTGCCGTCGTAGGGCGAAATGCGGTCGGGCCGGCCGCCGAACAACCGCAGCTGGGCGTAGTCGTTCTGGCCAATGCCGACATACACACCGGTCTGCGAGTGTCGCAGTTGTTGCGGGGCGACGCCGGCGCGCTCGAGCGCCTCCCAGCTCAACTCGAGCAACAGGCGATGCTGTGGATCGAGCGCATCGGCCTCGCGGCCGGAGATGCCGAAGAACTCGGGATCGAAGTCGGCCACGTTCTCGAGGAACGAGCCGTGGCGCACGTAGTGCGTGCCCGCCACTTTCGGGTCGGCGTTGTAGAACTGCCGCCACGACCATCGGTCTCCGGGGATCTCGCCGACGGTGTCGGCGCCACTGGTCAGCACCCGCCAGAATGCTTCGGGCGTACTCGCGCCGCCGGGAAAGCGGCAGGCCATGCCAATCACCGCGATCGGTTCCGGCGACCGGTGATTTGCCTCGGCCAGCTGCTTCTTCAGCTGCTGGATGACCGAAAAAGACTTACGGAGCGCCCCCTCGAGCTCCTGGGATGAGTCGTGCATGGTCACTCGCGCGCGGCATTCTCAAGCGTCTCGAATTCAAGGGCGATTCGCTCCACGAGTTCGCGAGGGCTCAGCAAGGTGCGGTCGGGACGCACGATCGACACGACGCGCCCGGCCAGCGCGTTGATCGTCGGGTAATTGAACAGGTCGGCGTTCGACAGCTGGACGTTGAGGTCGGCTGACAAGCGGGCGCGGATCGACGCCACGCCGACCGAATCCAGCCCCATGTCGAACAACCCGCGGTCGGCATCGGGCGCGCGCGACGCGCCCAGCTCGACGGCGACCACCTGGCCGATGTGATCGCGGACGCGGGCACGCAGTTGCTCGACGGTACCGCCCTGCATCTCGACGAGGGTCGCAGCCGGCGAGGTGATGCTATGGCGCGGGGCCACTTGCGACAGGAACGGACTGGGCCGGCGGGCGGTGAATGCCGCGATGAACGAGTCCCACCGAACGTCGACGGCAGCGATGCGCGCGTCGCGACTGCCGAGCAGTTCCGACAACAGCCGCACGGCGCGGTCCGGTGCAATCGGATCGAGACCGGCGCGTGCCAGCCTGGCCTGCAACTCGGCCGTCACCATGCCGCCACCGGCCCACGGCCCCCAGCCAATCGCCAGCCCGGGCAGGTTCTGCCGCCGCCGATGCTCGCACAGCATGTCGAGGAAGTGATTGCCCGCGGCGTAGTGCGCCTGGGCCGCGCTGCCCCACACCGAGGAAATCGACGAGAAGCAGACAAAGAAGTCGAGCGCGCGGTCGCGCGTCAGCAGGTGCAGGTTCCAGCTGCCGGCGACCTTTGATCCGGCCACGTCACGAAGGGCCTCGGCCGTCAGGCCCAGGATGGGGCACTCGTGCGCGGTGCCGGCCGCGTGAATCACACCGGCCAGCGGCAAACCGGTCGCGTCGATCGCCGCGAGCACACGACGGCCATCCTCGAGGTTCGTGATGTCGGCCTGGACGAACTGCACCTGGGCAGCCGTGCCAACGTGGTGTCCGGCTTCTTGAGCGCCGTAGCCTTGGCGAAGGCGGTTAGCCGGACCCGGTGTTTGGCCACGCCCACTCAACACGACGTGCCTGGCGCCGTTGTCCAACAACGCCCGGAGTGCGTGCTGGCCCAGCGCCCCGCGCCCCCCTACGATCCAGTAGATCGCATCGTCGCGCAGACGGACCGGCGCGGCGTTGACGGGGCGGCTCACCGGGATGAGCCGCGGCACGAACCACTGCGCGCCTCGCAGCGCCAGTTGGTCTTCATCGCCCGCGGCCGTCAACGCGACCAGCAGTTGATCAGCTTCATCCGCGCCGAAGCCCGCCGGCAGATCGACCAGGCCACCCCACAGGTTCGGCAACTCGAGCGCCGCCGCCTTGCCGGCGCCCCACGCACAGGCGCCTTCCAGATCGACCGCATCGCCCGCGGCCACGGGCACGGCACCCTCGGTCACCACCCAGCAGCGCGCGGCGACGCCGCTCGCGTCGAGGGCGCGCAACGTGTCGACCACCTGCTCCACCAGCGCGAGCGCGCGCAAGTCCGGCCGCTCGTTGCCCGATGGCGCGGCATGGACGATGACCAGGGCTGGTGCGGCGTCCACACCCTTGCGGAGCGCCGCGACACGCCGAAGCCCAGGCGACCGATCGATCGCCGCGGCCAGTTCAGGCGCGTGGCCAATCAGCAGGCACTGCCGCTCGCCGGTCTCGCGACCGGAGCCGATGCTGGTGGCCATCCACTCGGTGACATACGTATCCGGCCGGCCCGCCGGCCCCGTGCCCAGCTGTTGACGATGAACGGCGCTGATGGCCGTGACGAACTTCGCGAGCGTGCCGGGATCCCGTTCGAGATCGCGATCGTGCGCAAGCAACTGCGCCACGACTTCGGCTTCGTGGCCCGAGGCCAGCGCTTGCAGCAGCGGGCTGCGATCACTGGCCTCAACCCGATGCTGTCGGCCGCCGAACTGGTGCAGCGGCAGCGGCAAGGCGTGCGGCAGGTAACGGCCGGCCGGATCGTCGCTGAGAATCACGTGCGCAAGCGTGCCGCCAAAGCCAAACGAGCTGACGGCCGCCACGCGCTCGCGGTCGCGCGCCGGCCACGGCGTCGCGCCCGCCGTCAGGGTCAGACCCGAGCCATCGAGCGCGGCGTGCGGGTTGGGCCGCTCGACACGCAGCGCCGGCATCTGTTCGTGATGCAGGGCCAGGACAGCAGTGATCAACCCGGCAATGCCGGCGGCGCCTTCGAGGTGCCCGATGCGGCCCTTTACCGCGCCGACGTGGCACACGGCATCGCCGGTTCGCGCATAGCACTCGGCCAGCGCGTTGATCTCGATCGGGTCGCCGAGCGCCGTGCCGGTGCCGTGGGCTTCGATGTACTCGACCGCGCCGGCCTGGACGCCGGCACGCGCCAACGCGCGCCTGATGACGGCCCGCTGGGCCTCGCCGTTCGGGGCGGACAGGCCGTTGCTGCGGCCGTCCTGGACCACGGCCGAACCGCGCAACACCGCCAGCACGCGGTTGCCATCGCGTCGTGCCGCCGACAGTCGCTTCAGCACCACCAGGCCGCAGCCTTCGCCGCGAACATATCCATCGGCGGCTGCATCGAACGGCCGGCACGCGCCGGTTGGCGACAGCATGGCGGCCCGCTCGAGCACGCCGGTCACCTCGGGATTCACCAGCGCGTTCACGCCGCCGACGACGGCGAGACTGCAATCGCCGGCCATCAAGGCCTGGCACGCCTGGTGTACGGCGACGAGCGAGGCCGAACACGCCGTGTCGATGGTGACGCTCGGGCCGCGCGCATCCAGGAAGTACGACAGGCGATTCGAGATGATCGCCGCCGAGGTGCCTGTGGCGGCAAATCGATCGGGACCGCCGGCCGCGCCGTAGACATGCGGCGTGTAGTCGACCGCGCTCACGCCGACAAACACGCCGGTGTCGGAACCCGCGAGCGACGGCGGCGCAATGCCGGCGTCTTCGAGCGCGTGCCACGCGGTTTCGAGCAGCAGCCGCTGCTGCGGATCGAGCGACCGCGCCTCGGCGTCCGAGACGCCGAAGAACTCGGCGTCGAACCGGAACAGGTCGCGCAAGTAGCCGGCGCGAGCCGTGTGCAGGGTGGCCGGGAAGCGGCCGGGCGGTGGCGGCACAATGCCGCTCTGTCCTTCGGTCAGCGCCTGCCAGAACGCCGCCGGCGACTGGCTGCCGCCAGGGAAGTCGCAGCCGATGCCGATGATCGCCACGCGATCATCCCCACCGTCGATCGCGGCCGGCGCCGGCGCGTCAGCGTGGCGATCGCCGCTGAGGAATGCCGCGAATGCGCGGATGCTGGGGTAGTCCCACAGGGCCGTCGCTGGAATCTTGCGGCCGGCCTGTTCTTCAATCTGGGCCGCGATCTCCACGGCCTCGATCGAGGTGAGGCCATACGACGAGAACGGCTCGTTGAGGTTGACCAGCGCGTCGGGTACCCGCTTGCGCGCCGCCATGAGCTGCCGCAGCCAGGTCGCCCAGTCGCGCACCTGTTGGCGGGTGTCAACGGGCCGAGCCAGCGTGGTGTCCGCCGACGCCGAGGTGGTGTCCGCCAATGTGGTGTCCGCCGGCGCCAATGTGGTGTCCGCCGGCGCCAATGTGGTGTCCGCCGGCGCCAATGTGGTGTCCGCCGGCGCCAATGTGGTGTCCGCCTTTAGGCGGACCTCTGCGTTCTCCCGCCACTCGGCGATCGGCGCAAACTCACCGCTCAGGTACGCCGCCTTGCACGCGCGGCGCTGCACCTTGCCGCTCGACGTCTTCAGGATGCTGCCCTTCGGCAGCAGCACAATGGCGTCGCAGGCCAGGCCGTGCTCACGAGACACGGCGGCGCGAATCGCCGCGACGACCGTCGCGGTGTCGGCGGCGCGGCGGCTCAACTCGGCCGCGACCACCAGGCGTTCGGCGCCGTCGCGCTCGACGGGAAACGCCGCGACAAAGGTCTCGCGAACATCTGCCGAGGCGGCCTCGGCCGTCACCTCGATGTCCTGGGGATAGTGATTGCTGCCGTTGATGATCAGCAGATCCTTCAGCCGGCCGGTCAGGTAAATCTCGCCGCCGCGCAGGAACCCCAGGTCGCCGGTGCGGAGCATCGGCCCCTGGCCGGAGGCCGTGTAGGCGCCAAAGGTCTCGGCGGTGTCCTCGGGCCGCTTCCAATAGCCGGCCGCGACGCTGGCGTTCGCCATCCAAACCTCGCCGACCGCGTTCTCGGGCAGCTCCTGGCGGGTGTCGGGATCAACGATCGCGAGCGGATGGTTGCCAGCCGGCACGCCGCAGCTGATGACCGCGCGCACCTGCGGATGATCGGGAGCCACATCCACGCACTGGCGGCGCTCGAGCGCATCGGGCGCCAGGAACGCGGTGCGATAGGCCGTGCCGTTCTCCTTGGCGCTGACGACCAGCGTCGCCTCGGCCAGCCCGTAGGCCGGTGCGAACGCCGTGGCCTTGAAGCCGAAGCGCGCAAACGTGGCGATGAAGCGTTCGGCAGTGTCGCGGCGAATCGGCTCGGCCGCACTGGCCGCGACCACGAGCGAGCTGAGGTCGGTGTCGGGTGCCAGGCGGTCAACCGCGCGATCGAGCAGCAGTTGGTACGCGAAGTTCGGCCCGTGGATGTGCGTGGCGCGGTAGCGCGACACGGCATCGAGCCAGCTCCACGGACGCTTGATGAAGCCGATCGGCGACAGCACGTAGCACCCCGACTGCGAAAACAGCGGATGCAGCAAGCCATCGATCAAGCCGTAGTCGTGAAAGTACGGCATCCAGGTGACCGAGGTCGACTCGGCGCTGTAGCGGAAGCTCGCTTGCAGTCGGGCCAGGTTGTCGAGAATGTTGGCGTGCGTCACCATGACGCCCTTCGGGCTCGAGGTCGATCCCGACGTGTACTGCAGCAGCGCCAGGTCGCCGGGCGCGGCGTGCTGCGGCTCGAGCAGCGGGCCGCCATCGGCTTCGCCGATCACGATCCACGGCAGGTCGCGCAGGTCGCTGGCGCTGGCAAACGCTTCCTGGGTTTGATCGCGAATCTGCAGGCTGGCGATCACCGCGGCAGCGTCGCAGTCGGCGACCACCGCGCGCATGCGCGGCAGCGTGCGCTTGAGCCGCGAGGCATCGGGCGGAGGCACCGGCACCGGGATGGCCCCGGCAAACAGGCAGGCCATGAAGCCGACCATGAAGTCGAGGCTGTTGTCCTGCAGCAGCAGAACGCGGTCGCCGCGCTTGACGCGTTCGTGCAGGACCCGGGCGTGCGCGCCGGCCAGGCGGTACAGCTCGCCGTAGGTCAGCGCCCGCGTGTCATCCGGTCCCTGCCCGAGGAAGGTGTACGCGGTTCGATCGGGCGCCGTCGCGACGCACCGCTCGAGGATGGCGGCAACGCCCTTCAGGTCCATACGCCTGCCCCCCGTAGCTTCAGCGGAGGAGGGGGGGTCGCGCTGTTGAGCTGGTGTTGAATGGTCGCGCCGATCTGGTCCCAGTGGCGGAGGATGAAGAAGTGGTCGCCGCTGAATTCCATCTGCCGGCACTCGGCGGTGGTTTCGCTCGCCCAGCCGCCGGCGTCGCCCGCATCCGAGTCGTCTTCAAGACCCGACATCACCACGAACGGGATGTCGAGGGGAGGCTGATCCTGGCGGTGCCAGGTCTCGACCGCCTTGAAGTCGGCGCGCAGGATGGGTTGGAAGAAGTCGAGCAGCTCCGGGTCGTCCAACACTTGCGGCGGGCAGCCGCCCAGCTCGCGCAGCATCGTCTTGAACTCGGCCGGCGGCAGCAGGTGCCGGCGCCGCAGCTCGCGCGACGCGGGAGCGCTGCTGCCGGAGAGAAACAGCGCCTGCGGACGCGCGAAGCCGGCAGCGCGAATGCGGTGCGCGGCCAGGAACGCCAGCAGCGCGCCCATGCTGTGTCCGTACAGGGCGTACGGGGTTGCGATGCCGCGCTGTTGGATCTGCCGAAAGACGTCATCGGCAAGTTCTTCGAGCGACGCGCACAACGGCTCGAGTCCGCGGCGGCCACGGCCTGGAAGTTCGAGGCCCTCCATGGTGACGCCTGGCGAAAGCGAGCGCTCGAGGGCTCGATACGACCAAGCGTTGCCGCCGGCGTATGGGATACAGAAGAGATGCATTTAGCGAGCGATTATTATACCGCCCGAAAATTGACGGGTACGTAACGGGATACACCTGCTGCAACAGGTGGTGTCCGCTAGTGTCGGCTTATGTCGGCAATGTGCCGTCTAGTGCGCAGTTACAATTTCGCGCTTGAAGTGCTGGCGCATGGCGTCGGGATCGAAATCGAGCAGCGTACCGCCCGATGCGAAGTGCTGCATGAAGACCCGGCCAACGGCCCAGGTTACCGCGCCGCCCATGGCCGAGACCGAGAAGCCGCCGAGCACGGGACCGACAAACGGCACGGCCTTCAGCAGGTTGCGGCCAAGCCCATAGCCGAGGTTGGTCCCGGCGAGACCGCCGATCAGCGCCGCGACAATCGATCGTCCGCGCTCATCGTCGAACGGAATGTCGTAGATGGAAGACACCTGCTTCAGCATCTTGATCTGAATGGCCGAGATGGCGGCGAAGTCTACCAGCGGCACGGGAATGAGCCCGGCGCCCGCGGAATAGAGCGAGTACTTCTTGATCGCCTCGGTCGCCAGCATGTCTTTCTCGGTCATCACTCCCCCTCGATTCACGAGCCGTAAGGCACGAATGAGCCATATTCCATCTTCACGACGCGATCGGCCAACGAAAAATACTTGTCGTCGTGGGTCACGGCAATGATGGTCTTGCCCTCTCGCTTCAACTGCGGCAGGAGGGTTTCGTAGAAGAACTGCCGGAACGGCGGATCCTGGTCGGCCGCCCATTCGTCGAGCACGAGGATGGGGCGATCTTCGAGCAGCGCCACCAACAGGGCCAGCCGCTTGCGCTGGCCGTGCGACAGGTCGAGGGTGGTGAAACGGCCGTTCTCGTAGGCTGTCTTGTGCGAGATTTCCATCAAGCTCAGCAGTTCATTGACGCGGGCGACCGGCACGTCGCTTAGTCCGTATAGCCGCTCGAACAGGTGGTATTCGCTGAATACCGCCGCGAAGTGGCTGCGGTACCACGTGGCGGTCTCGGCCGACACCAGCGTGTCGTCCATGATGACGGCGCCCGACTGCGGGTGATAGAGACCGGTGAGCGCCTTGAGCAGTGTCGACTTGCCGCTGCCGTTGCCCCCCACGATAAACAGGATCTCGCCGGCGAACACTTCGAGGTCGACCGGCCCCAGGCGGAAGACACTGCCCGTGCCGCGGTCGGGATACTGGAACACCGTGCGCTCCAGGCGGATGCGCTTGAACGGCGCCGGCAGCGCCGCCTCGGGGCGGCCGTTCTGGTTGCCCTGGCTCGAGACGGTGAGCTTCCCTTCGATGTCGAAGATGTTCTGCGCGGCGACGTTGGCCGCCGAGAAAATCGGCACGGCGTTGACCACGCTGCCAAGCGGTCCGATGATGAACAGCACCGCTGCGGTCAGCTTGAGCACGACGTCCGAATATTCAGGGCTGACGCGCGGCAGCAGGAACACGATCGCCGCCAGCAGGCCGTAGACCAGCAGCTGCGCGAACAGGAAATACGATCCGAATTCGCGGCCCAGTCGCGTCTTGACCGACTCGACGTGCGTCGAGACCGCCCGCAGGTGCTGGAACAGGTCGGCGCCGCGGGCCTTGCGCAGCCGCACTTCCTTGAAGCCGTCGAGCAGGTGGGTCAGGAGCGAGAGGAACTCGTTCTCTTTTCGCTGGGTCTCGGCCAGCATGCGCATCAGCGACTTCGCCCGTTGCGTGTGCAGCACGATGCCGACGCTGCACACACCGACGGTGATGAAGAAGGCGGTCTTCGACAGCAGCGCGAGATAGCCGACGCTGAAGAGGACCATCATCATGGCCTGCAGCGCCATCACCAGCGTCGAGGCGGCCTGCGAGATGTTCTGGGTTTCGCGGGCCACCAGGCCGAAAATCTCGGAACGCCCGAGGTGTTCGAGCGCTTCGAGGTCGGCCTTGCGGACCTGGTCGGCGACCCGCACGCGAATGCCGCCCAGAATCCGTTCGACCTCGGTGATGGAGGTGATCAGGATGAATCGCTGGCTGAACACGTAGAGGCCAATCGCCGTCAGGAACATGGCGAGCAGCCGATCGTTGGCGGCCTGGTTGCTGGCGTTCTCGGCCGCCGCGTTGATGATCGCCAGCACGCCGGCATTGGCCAGGCCGGCCACCACGACGTACACCACCATCTCGGCATTGAAACGCGCCGAGTCGCGCCGCAGGAGGCGCGCAAGAGGTTGCGTGGTGAGGAACTGGAGCACGGACGGAATATCTGCCTAGTGGCGCGAGGGTCCCAGCAGCCGGCGCATCGGCGCCAGGATGGCCATCAACGAGACCGCGATCGGCAGCGTCACGACGTCCAGGGCACGGGTCACACCGGACGCGTGATGGGCCGGCACCGGTGCGGCCGCGACCGGCGGCTTGGCCGCGCGACGGGCCGGGGCCGGCTTGACCACCGCAGCTGCGGCCGGCGCGACCGCCTTGGCCACCGGCGGAGCCGCGGCGTCGGAACGGTAGACCCAGGCCGAACTGCCGGACGGAGCCGCCGCCGGGGTGAACGCCGGACGCGCCGGACGCGACGTGCGGGCCTTGGGCTTGCCTTTAGGGGTCTCGCCGGATTTCGCCATGTTCCCTCGCCGCTAGCGCGCGGCCACTTTGCGGTGCTTCGGCTCCTTGAGCGGAATCGCCGCCAACAGCAGGAGTATGCCGACGATCGGCGTCAGCAGGACCGAGGCAAAGAAATAGCCCCAGAACCGGAACCGGCGGTTGCGGCCAAAAAATCCAATCACGGCAGCCAGGAATACCCACGCGATGATTAAGGGAATCACGGAGTCACCTCGTGCGCCGCAACGGTTTTGAACACGCCATCCTGCATGCGCTTGATGATAACGCTTCGCCCGGTGATCGCACCATCGGTCGTAAATGCGAACGGCCCGAACAGCCCGGTCCATTCGTTGGTCTTGAGCGTGGTCGCGAGCACGACCGGGTCGACGCTCTCCGACCGCTCGGCCGCCCTCACCCACAAGTTGAATGACTCGTAGCCCTGGGTCGAGCCGTAGCCCGGACTCGACTTGAAGCGGTTGTTGAAGCGTTCGCGGAACGCGATGAAGTCGGGCGATTTCGACTCGGGGTCGACGGCGCTGGCGATGTAGAGGTTGTTGGCTGCGGTGTTGGCGACGCGCCAGACGTCAGACGAGTCGAGCTTATCGCCCGACAGGACCGGCTGATCGAAACCCATCGCCGCCATGTCCAGCAGGACCTTGCCCGCCCAGGGCAACTGGTCCGACAACAGTATGGCGTCGGTCGACTCGGTGCGCATGGTTCCGAGCAGCTGCCGGAAGTCCTGGCGCCTGAAGTCGGCGGCCGGCATGTACGATCGGAAATAGGCGGGCACCAGCCCTTGCCGCGTCGCATAGTTGGGAAACCAGCGTGCCAGCGCTTCGCCTTGTTCGAACCGGCCGTACAGGACGCCAATCCGTTTCCAGCCCTGGCCGGCCGCAAACTGTGCCAGCGCCTGCGCGAATGCCTCGTCATCCGGCACCAGCCGGAACGTGTACTGGAAGCCGTGCTCCGTCAGGCGGGTCAGTGTCGCCTTCGGCGACAAGTACAGGAGGCCGTGCTCTTCGTAGGTGACCGCCGATTGAATGGCGTACTCCGACGATTCGTGCCCGATCACCGCCATGACCGTCTCGTCCTGGACGACGCGCCTGGCAATGCGGCCGGTATCGGGATCGCCGATCGGTTCGTTGACGAACTCGACCTGCACCCTGTTGGCCAGGGGACTGCCGCTCGCGTTAAGTTCCTCGAGGGCCAGCGTCACGCCTTCGATCAGGCTGGTGCGGCCGTCCTGGGGCCACGGCACCACGATCTTCACCGACGCCGGCGGCCAGGCGCTGCCGGCGCGCAAATCCGCCGCCGGCGTGTAGTACATGTTGCGCGCGACCAGCCAGTAGGCGATGCCGCCGATCACGGCGACCACGACCAGGATGCGCAGCAGCAACATCAGGAAAGATCGACTCATCGTCTTTCCCTGTTACTGCGGCGGCAGGATGATCGGCAGGCCGTCGCCGGTGCGGCCGATGATGATCGTCTTCGCGTTCGGCGACTTGGCCAGTTCCTTGGTCGCCTGCAGCGCTTCCCACTGCATGACCGTCGGGGTCAGCGAGGCGTTGATCAGGTTGTTGTAGACCGCGGTGCCGCCGGCTTCAATGCGCTTGCGCTCGGCCTCGGAGGTGGCGATCTTGAGGCGGTACTCGTACGCCTCGGAGGTTTCCTTCTCGACCATCTTGGCCTCGATGCGTTCTTTCACGGCCGGAGGCAGTTCGATCGAGCGCACGACGACTTCGTCGATGTGCACGTAATTGCGCGAGGCCTGTTCCATCACCTCGTTGACCACGCGCTGCACGACGTCCTGCGAGGTCGTGTAGATGGTGTCGAGCATCTGGGTGCCGACAATGCCGCGCAGCGCCGACTCGACCTCGGGCACGACCACCTTCTCGGGGTAGTCGGGACCGACCTTCTGGTGCAGCAGGGCGACCAGCTCCAGTTCGGGACGGTACCGGATCGACAGGTCGAACTTGATATCCAGGCCTTCCTGCGTGAGCGCCGTCATCGTGTGGCGGACTTCCTGTAACCGCACGTTGTAGACGAACAGCTTGTCCCAGGGCGGAACGAAACGCAGGCCTTCACCGAGCAGCCGATCGGTCACGGTGCCGCCGAAGAAGCGCTGGTACATGACGCCGACCTGGCCCGATTCAATCGTCACGAACACCGACGGCCAGAAGTAGATCATCGCGAAGAGCACGACACCAGCCGCCAGCAGCGCCCGATTCGACTGGCCGCGGACAAACGCCCACGATCGCTTCAGCGGTCCGGCATTGCTCAGATCCTCTTCCTCCGGCAGCAAGCCGTCGTCGTAGGTATCTGCGTCGTAAGTGCTCATTGGTTCGGGTCTCAGCCTGGTGGCGTGAGGCCCTCTATCCTACCCCAAGCCAGAATCCGCTGGAGCGCGGACTAGATCTTTCGACCGAGCCAGGTGAAGGGACCGCCGGTGGGTTTGCTGGCCAGTTCCTTGCCGGCCGCCTTGGTGCTGACCTTCCACACGAAGTCCATCTCGCTGTGAATGGCGCCGAGCGCCATGCGGCTTTCGATGATGAGCAACACCGATCCGTAGAGCATGAACAGCGAGCCGAGCAGGCCGAGCACCACCGCCACCCAGGTGAAGTTGCGCGCGGCCGCCGAGACAATGGCAATGGCGACGCTCGACGACACGAACACGCCGAGCGCGGTGTAGAAGGCGGTCATCGCCCGCTGGATCAGCCGGGCCCGCGACGTCTGGCGATCGAGCTGCGAGAAGATCAGCTCGCGCCGTTCTTCGAACATCTCGTCCTTCTCGGGATTGAGGGCGATGGCCTGGAACCGTTCCGACAGTACGCGCACCCGATCGATGACCCGGCCGAGGCGGGTGCTGGTGGAGAAGATCAGCGCGCCGCAGGCCGAGATCAGCACGGCCGGCGTGATCATGGCGGTCAGGATGGCGAGCGCGTTCTGCGGAGCCTCGAGGCGCGTCAGCCAATCCATAACGACAGTCTACGACTAGAATTGCCGGTTATGAAAGCCATCCTCGCTCGTGAATTTGGCGGTCCCGACGTGCTCAAGCTCGAAGACGTCCCCGACCCGGTGCCGGGGGCCGGACAGGTGCGGGTCCGCCTTCATGCGGTTGGCGTCAACCCGTACGACACCTACATGCGGGCCGGCGGCTACGCCATCAAGCCGGACTTGCCGTACACGCCTGGTGCCGATGCCGCCGGCGTGATCGACCAGGTCGGTCGTGACGTCGCCAGCTGGACCGTAGGCGACCGGGTCTACATCAGCGGCACCGCGAGTGGAAAGGCGCACGGCGCCTACGCCGCGCTCGCGGTCTGCGAACCGGCACAGGTGCACCGCCTGCCGGCGCGCGTCTCGTTCGCGCAGGGCGCCGGGTTGTTCGTGCCCTATGTGACGGCCTGGCGCGCGCTGTTTGGCCGCGCCAACGCCCGCGCCGGCGACACGGTGCTGGTGCACGGCGCCAGCGGCGCGGTCGGCATTGCCGCCACGCAGTTTGCCGTCGCCGCGGGGCTGACCGTGATTGGAACGGCAGGAACCGACGCCGGCCTTCACGAGGTCATGGCGCAGGGCGCGCGGCACGCCTTCAATCACCGCACCGAAGGCTACCTGGATCAGATTACGGCGGCGACCGGCGGCCGCGGACCGGATGTGATTCTCGAGATGCTGGCCAACGTGAATCTCGATCACGACCTGACCCTCGTCGCCCCGGGTGGCCGCATCGTCGTGATCGGCAACCGCGGCCGGGTGGAGATCGACGCGCGCAAGATCATGTTCAAGGACTGCGCGGTCTACGGCATGGCGCTGTGGGGTATTCCGCCGGACGAGATCCGGCGCGCGCACCAGGCGATCATCGCCGGCCTGGAGAGCGGCGCGCTCAATCCGGTGGTCGGGAAGGAAATGCCGCTGGCCGAAGCCGCCGCTGCCCACGTCGCCGTGATGGCGCCCGGCGCCCACGGCAAGATCGTGCTGATTCCCCTGTAAAGATGGATGGCTGCCGAATCTTCGCAGCCATCCGCACCGCCGCCGCGCCTGCTGAGCGCGCCTCGGCTGAACCGCGGTCTTTGTGCCTCAAGACGGTTGTAGGGCTACAATCGACGGAGGAAGGAAGACATGCCGAACACCACGATGGTGGTCCATAGCGATCCGGACATTTTGGGAGGCACACCGGTCTTCGTAGGAACACGGGTGCCGTTCCGTAATTTGATCGACTACCTCGAGCGAAACCACAGCCTCGACGACTTCCTGGATTCATTTCCGACCGTCTCACGGGAGCAGGCAGTTGCCGCGCTCGAAGCCGCTCACGAAGCCATGAGTATCCGTGCGCATTCTGCTCGATGAACAGCTGCCCCGCCAGCTTGCGCCTTACCTGATCGGGCACGACGCTCGTACCGTCCAGCAAGAATCGTGGGCCGGCTTGAAGAATGGTGTCTTGCTCACCAGTGCGGAGGCCGCCGGGTTCGATGTCTTCCTGACTGGCGACCAGAACTTGGAGTTTCAGCAGAACATCGCGAAGCGCCGCCTTGGGGTTCTTGTCTTGTGCGCTGCGAGCAACGCGCTTGAGGATTTGGTCCCACTTATTCCAGAGGCGCTGGCCGCGATTGCGGGTGTTGCGTCTGGGCAGGTGATTCGAGTTGAGGCGTAGCCGAAACAGCGAGCGCCCGGCGCGCACGGCAAGATCGTGCTGATTCCGTAAATTCAACAGGAGACCAGGAGATCAAGGGGTTAGCTCTTCATCTCCTGATCTTCTGCTTCGGTCAGGGCTTTCGCGCCAATTCCTCGTCGATGATCTGCTTGAAGGCCTCGAACGGCTGGGCGCCGATCAGGACGCGGCCGTTGATATAGAGGGTCGGCGTGGAGTTCACGCCCATCCGCTCGCCCTGGGCCAGCCCCGACGCGACCAGTCCCGTGTGCTTGCCTGAATCCAGGCACTGGTTGAACTTCGCCATGTCCAGGCCTAGGCCGGCGGCGTACTGCTTCAACTCGGGCACGTTCAGCGCCCGCTGGTTGGCGAACATCAGGTCGTGCAGCTCCCAGTATTTGCCCTGCTCGTTGGCGCAGTGCCCGGCTTCGCTGGCCTTCGGCGCCTGCGGGTGATTGGGCAGCGGGAAGTCCTTGAAGATGATGCGGACCTTGTCGCCGTAGACCTGGCGCACCTGGTCCAGCGTCGGGTTGACCCGCGCGCAGAACGGGCACTGGTAGTCGGAGAACTCGACGATGGTGACGGGCGCCGAGGCCGGCCCGCGCACCGGATCGATCGCCGCGGTGGCCACCGTGTAACGCGGTGGATCGAGCATCACCTTCACACCCGCGTCCTTGGCCTTCAGCTCGGTCACGAGCTGGGCCCGCGCCTGCAGTGCGCGCTGGCTGTCGAGGAAGTCCTTGATCTGACCGCGCAGCTGTTCCAGCGTGCGGCCCTGCGCGCGGTCGCGGTTGGCTTCGAAGAACTGCCCGATCTCCGCTTCGGTGACCGGCACGGCGCGCTTGGCCGCGTCGGCGGTCACGTACGCCTCGACGGAGAGGCTGGCGGCCTTCGCGGCGTTCTCGATCAGGATGTCGCCGACCACCTGGTCCAGCATGTTGCGCCGGTTCTGGTACATCAACTGCGTGACGCGGGCGCGTTCGGCAGCGTCGAACTCTTCCCACTTCGCGTCGACTTCCTTCAGCGTGACTTGCCGTCCGGCGACCTCGGCGACCACCTGGTCGGGGCTGCTCGGCGGCGATGGCAACGCCTGCCCGGCGGCACTGGACGATTCGGTGCATGCGGTCACGGCCAAGGCTCCCAGTACGGCCAGCCCGACCCCTCGGACGATTCCGAAAAATCTCATCCGGTGAGCTTATCATCGGGCTCCGGATCGGCAGCCGGGCCGGGGGGCACGAGGCGTTGGTAGCCGGGGCACCCCATCACCGGCAGCTGCGGGTACTTGCCGAACCGGGGGTCGGTCAGGCCGCGCTCGCACAAATAGAACATCGAGCGGTCGGTATTGATGACCCGGGAAAAGGCGCAGTCGGCACAAAGGCCGGAAAAGACTGGCGGCATGGCCCAGCCGTAAGTGTAGGGCCGCCGGGGCACGACCTTTGCTAAAGTTGGGGGTGTCATGAACAGGCTGTCCTCGATTGTGTCCGTCGCCGTCTTGCTTGCGGGAACCGCCGTGCTGGCCACGTCGCAGGATCAGCCGATCTTCAAGTCGTCTGTCCGGACCGTCCCGATTTATGCGACGGTCGTCGACGCGAGCGGACGGCTCGTCCCCGACCTCGAGCGCGGCGACTTCAGCATTCTCGACAACGGCAAGCCCGCCGACGTCACCCTGTTCTCGAACGACTCGCAGCCCTTCAGCGCCGTGGTCATGCTCGACACCAGCGCCAGCATGACGGCCAACCTGAAGCTGCTCAACCGCGCCGCCGAACAGTTCCTGCTGCGGCTGCTGCCGGTCGACCGCGCGCAGGTCGGCGCCTTCAACGACAAGATCCAGTTGAGCGGCACCTTCACCAACGATCGCGACGAGCTGATCGGCGCGCTGAACGACCTGTATTTCGGCAACCCGACCCGGCTGAACGACGGCATTGCCGCCGGGCTCGACGCGCTCAAGGGCCGCGAGGGCCGGCGCGTGGTGCTGGTGTTCACCGACGGCGAAGACACCTCGAGCCGCGTCGGCTTCAAGACCGTGCAGGAACGCGCCCGCGACGAAGAGGTCATGGTCTACTCGATTGGTTTGGAGTCGGAGTACTTCAACGGCCAGCGGGTGGTGCGCTCACGGCCGTCACGCGACTTGCGGAAGATTGCCGATGAAACCGGCGGCGGCTATTTCGAATTGACCAAGACCGCCGACCTCGCGCCGACGTTCACGCGCGTGGCGCAGGAACTGCGCAGCCAGTACTTGATCGGTTTCGCCCCAGCCACGCTCGACGGCAAGGTCCACAAGCTGGAAGTGAAGGTGACCCGCCCGGGTATGACGGTGCGGGCGCGCCGCAGCTACCTGGCCGCGCCCGACACGAAATCGTAGCTAGAAGAGGGGCAGCAGCCCGATCGCGAGGATCGAGCCGACCAGCAGGGCGGGAACGACCACATGGATGGTTCCCGAGAAATTCCAATCGATGATTCTGAACATACTTCCTACCTTGGCGTGACTTGGGCCTGTTGAGAAGGGCCACTAGGTAGGACGGCGGGGTTACTTCAGAAGTTCCTGCACCTGTTTCCAGTCGGCTTTCACCAGGATCTCGGCAATCAGGGCTTCGTTGCCGCGCAAACGGATGGCCAGGCTCCTAATCGCACCGGCCGCGGGCGAGGGCACAGACGAGGCGGACACCTCGAAGGTGTGGGCCGACTGCTCGCGCACCTCGGGCGTGCCCAGGGCCCCCAGGAACACCACCGTCTCGGCGGAACCGTATCGCTCTTCCGGTCGCTGGCCATTCATGATCCGAAACGTGTTGGCCGGCACCGAGATGACGGCGGCCGCGCCGGGAACCACGGCCTGGCGCGAAACCGCCGGGGACCCGGACGCTTCGACGTTGAAGGTATACGAGGCTTGGTTGAAATCGACGTCGATGCTGACATGGGCTTCAGCGTCGATGCGCGCGCCGGCGATGCCTTCATCCGACAGGCCGACACCGTCGACATCCTGCGACCGCCCCGTTCGCTTGGCCTCGGCGATCGCGCGCTCGTACTGCAGCTCGGATCGCCGCTGCGCGCCTTCGATGGCCGCCCGGATTGCGGCCATGGCCTGCGTCGCCTGCGCCTGGTTGGTTTCGTTCAGCGGGTTGGCCATGACCTCGATGCTGCGCTCACCAGGCTGCAGCGGACGCACCATCCACAACGGCGCACCCGAGTGGTTGACGGGCAGCGACCCTGAATCGTCGGTGTCGGGAAACGGCAGCGCCGGCGCCAGCGCCGCACGCACGACCGCCATGACGCGATCGCCGTCCGTCGCACCTTGCGCCGCCGCGCCGGCCGGAAACACGCTCGCAGCCGCCACGAGCACCCAAACGCCTCCACACTTCAGCACCTTCATTGGGTATTTCTCCAGAACTCGGCAAGCAGGTTAGCGGCGACCTGCTGCCGGTATTCCCCCGTTGAACGCACATCGTCAATCGGCGAAATTTCCTGGCCCAAGGCCGCTTGCGCCTCGACCATACTACCGCCGCCTGCCAGGACGGCTGCGGCTTGCTGTGCGATCACGACGGTCGGCCCCACCGACCCGAACGCGATCCGTACGGTGCCCATGTGGCGTCCGGCTTCTTGAGCACCGTAGCCCAGGCGAAGGTGATTAGCCGGACCATTCACGCCAGCCATCATGATCTTCGAAATCGCCTGAGCCCGGCGCGTGCCGACCTTGCGCCACCACTGGCGGCCGACAATGGGCGGAATCTCGATCGCGGTGATCAGCTCATCGGGCTGCCGCACGCTCGTCCGATAGCCGGTGTAGAACTCGTGGAACGGCACCCGCCGTTCGCCGCTCGCGCTGCGCAGGACGATTAGCGCATCAGCCGCGGCGAGCACGGGCAAGGTGTCACCGGCGGGCGACGCGTTGGCGATGTTGCCGCCCAGCGTGCCCCGATTCTGTATCTGCACGCCGCCCACTTCGCGCGCCGCCGCCACCAGCATCGGCACCCGCTTCCGGATGATCGGCGAGGCAATGATCTCGGCGTAGGTCGTGAGTGCGCCAATCCGCAAGCGTGGGGCCGAAGCTTCGCGTGGGGACAAACCTTTCTTGTCCGCCGAAGCGCCGCGCGCGAAGGCGGAAGGTTTGTCCACCCCGATCCCCCGCAACTCGTCGAGCGGCCACAGGTCGATGAACTGCCTCTGGTTGCTCGTCCCGAAGTGCAGGCCGACCATCACGTCGGTACAGCCGGCAATCGGCATCAAGGTTGGATCCTTCGACAACATCGCCAACGCTGCCTTCAAGCTGCGCGGCCGGTGCAGCGTCAGCGCCCTAGCGTCGACGGGCACGCGCCACCTTCGGCTTTCGGCGAAGGCGGGTCTGACTTGTCCGCCGGAGCTTTGGCGAAGGTGGAAGACCCGCCTCTGCGGAGTTGAAAATGCTGACGTAGCCCGTGCAGCGGCACAGGTTGCCGGCCAGCGCCGTCCTGATGTCGTCGCGCGAGCAGCCGGCCTTGAGCGTGCACGCCGCCATGATCATGCCCGGTGTGCAGATGCCGCACTGCGCGCCGCCGTGTTCGACGAACGCATTCTGCAGCGCCGTCGCCGTTCGCGTCGACGCCGCCGCGCCTTCGATGGTCACCACTTTGCAGCCGGTGACCTGCGCAACCGGAACCAGGCACGAGTCAACCGCGAGGCCATCCACCAGCACGGTGCAGGCGCCGCACTCCCCTTCTCCGCACCCTTCCTTGGTGCCGGTCAGGCCGCACTGTTCGCGCAGCACATCGAGCAGGCGCGTCATCGGCGCCACGTCGAGCCGTCGTCGCCTGCCGTTGATGATCAAGTTCAAGTGCGGGCCTTCATCAGCCGTTCAGGCGTCGCGGGCAGGGATCGCACGTCGTAGCCGCAATGCCGCAGCGCGTTGATCACGGCCGGCGCGGGACCGTCGATCGGCATTTCACCCACGCCCTTGGCGCCGTACGGTCCGTGCGCGTAGGGACGCTCGAGCATGACCACGTCAATCGGCGGCGCGTCCATGGGTGTCGGGATGATGTAGTTAGTGAGCTGCGCATTGGCCATGCGGCCCTCGCGCATCACGACCTCTTCGAGCAGCGCCCAGCCCAGGCCTTGCGCCGTGCCGCCCTGGATCTGCCCTTCCGCCATGACCGGGTGAATCGCCTTGCCGATCTCGGCCACCGCCGTCACGTGCGTCGGCGTGACCTCGCGCGTGACGGGATCCACCTCGAGTTCGACGATGTTGCAGCCCCACGCGTAGCTGCCGTACGCATCGCCGGCATAGCGCTGGTCGTCCCAGAGCTGGCCCGAAGGCGGCTCGTACTGCTCGGTAATGGTGAGCGGGCCATGCCGCCTCAGGTACTGCGCGGGCGTCAACGACCCCAGCTTCCGGCGCATCCTCCGCGCGCAGCGCTCGAGCAGCTTGCCGACGATCATGCACGTGCGCGACGCCACGGTGGGACCGCTGTCGGGCACCGCGCCGGTGTCGGCCGCATGCACGGTGATGGCGGCGTACGGCATGCCAATCGCATCGGCCACGATCTGCGCCAGCATGGTGCGCGTGCCCTGGCCGATCTCAGTGCTGGCCACCAGGATGCAGGCGCCCGTCGTCGTCAGCTCGAGCGACGCCTTCGAGGCGAGCTTGACCTCGCCGGCGCCGGTGAAGCCGGAACCATGGAAGAACAGCGACAGGCCAATGCCGCGATGGGTGCCGCGCCAGGCGCGACGCTTCTTCCTGAAATCGGAGCGGCGGACCGCCTCGCGCAGCACCGGCAGCGCGCTCGCATCCCGCCCGAGTTTCTGTCCGGTGGCCGTGGTGTCGCCCGGACGCAGGGCGTTGAGCTCGCGCAGGCGGACCACGTCGATGCCAAGGGCGCCGGCCATGCGATCCATGTGGGCTTCGACGGCAAACTGCGTCTGCGGCGCGCCGAAGCCGCGGAAGGCGCCATTCGGCGGCGTGTGCGTCATCATCGCGCGGCCGCGAATTCGGATGTGGTCGCAGCGATAGGGACCGGCGGCGTGAATGACGCCACGGGATAACACCACCGCGCTCAGCGTCGCGTAGGCGCCGCCATCCATCACCACGTCGATGTCCATCGCGGTGATCCGCCCGTCGCGCGTCACCCCGGTCCGGTGGCGCACGATTGACGGGTGCCGCTTGGTCGTGGCCAGCAGGTCTTCGACGCGGTCGTAGATCATCTTGACGGGCCGGCCGGCCTTCAAGGCCAGCACCGCCGCGTGGCACGCCAGCATCGACGGATACTCTTCCTTGCCGCCGAAGCCGCCGCCCGTCTCAGTCTGCACCACGCGCACGCGATGCGGCGCCAGCCCCGTCACGCCGACCAGCGCCTTGTGCACGTAGTACGGGCACTGCAGCGATCCGTAGACGGTGATCTGGCCGTCGCCCGGCACCGCGATCACCCCATTCGTCTCGATGTAGAGCTGCTCCTGGTGACTGGTGCGGTACTCGCCCTCGATCACGGCATCGGCCTCGCGGAAGCCCTGGTCGAGGTCGCCCTTGTCGATGCCGATCTTCTTGAAGCAGGTGGCCGACGTCTCGGGATCGTAGTGCGGCGCCTGCTCGCGGTAGTCGAACCGCACGCGATGCTCGACCCCGAACAGCGCCCGCCGGTCGGCGTGCGCCACCAGCAGCACCGGCTCGGCCACGTGGCGAATCGCGCCCTCCGACAGGCACGGCTGGTCGGGATCGATCAGCGCGATGTAGTTCTGTCCGGGGACGTCACGGTAGCCGGCCACGGTGAATTCGGCCGGAAAGTCGAGGTGGGTATTGACGATCTCGCCGCGAGGAATCGTCGAGCGAATGGTGGACCCGAACAGCATGCCGGGGAAGGCCAGGTCGTCGATGTACTTCGCCGCGCCGGTGACCTTCGCGTCACCATCCTTGCGACGAACACTGGCCCCGACGGCGCGCCCCATTCCGGCACTCTAGCACCACGCCCGTGGTGAGCAAATCTATACTTTCGTTTATCATGCTAAAGTAAATCTCATGTTCACCCGGAGCCTGGTGCTGCCGGCCGCAGGCCGCGAGACCTTTTTCCTGTGGGGCCCCCGGCAAACGGGCAAGACGACCTTGCTGCGCCAGGCGTATGGCGACGCCGTCTGGGTCGACCTGCTGAAGGCGGACGAGTATCGCCGCTATCTCGAGCGTCCGGAGCTGCTGCGCGAGGAGCTACGGGCGCGGCCCCGCGGCGGACAAGTGGTGATTGACGAAGTGCAGAAGGTGCCGGCCCTGCTGGACGAGGTGCACTGGATGCACGAGCACCTCAAGGTCCGGTTCGCCCTGTGCGGGTCGAGCGCTCGCAAGGTCCGGCGCGGCGCCGCCAACTTGCTCGGCGGGCGCGCGGTGCGATACGAGTTGCACGGCTTGACCGCCGCCGAACTGGGCTCCGACTTCAACCTCGAGCAACTGCTCAATCGCGGCTACCTGCCGCCGGTCTACGAATCGGGCCGGCCTGACCGGGCGCTGGCCTCCTATGTCGGTGACTACCTCAAGGAAGAAGTCGCGGCGGAAGGGCTGGTGCGCAACCTGCCGGTATTCTCCACCTTCCTGGGCGCCGCAGCCCTGTCTGACGGCGACCTCGTGAACTTCGCGAACATCGCGCGCGATTGCCGCGTCTCGGCGCCCACCGTGAAAGGGCATTTCGGCATTCTCGAAGACACCCTGCTGGGACGCTGGCTGCCGGGCTTCACGAAACGGCCGAAGCGGCGGGTGGTCTCGGCACCGAAGTTCTACTTCTCGGACGTGGGCGTGGTGAATCACCTGGCCAGGCGCGGCTACCTGCAGCCGGGCGGCGAGCTGTTCGGCAAGGCGTTCGAGAACTGGGTGTTCCACGAACTGGTCGCGGCCAATGCCTATGGCGAGGCGGGAGCCGATCTCCACTACTGGCGGCTGGCCAGCGGCATCGAAGTGGATTTCATCATCGGCAACATGACGGTGGCGATCGAGGCGAAGGCGACGGCACGAATCACCTCCGACCATTTCAAGGGCTTGAGGCACCTGCGTCAAGACCATCCCCGCGTGCGCCCCATCGTCGTGTGCCTGGAGTCGAAACGGCGCACCACCGAGGACGGCATCGAGGTGTGGCCGGTGAAGACCTTGGTCGAAGAGCTGCCGGCGCTGTTCGCGGCGTAGAATCACGCATGCGAAATCTTCTCTTCGCGTTGACCGGAGCCTTTCTCATCATGACCACCTCCTCTGCGCAACAGATTCAATCCGGCGATCGGCCGTCGGGCAACCTCGACGGCACCCGGTCACCGGCAGTCGGACGCCACGGCATGATCGCGACCAGCCAGTCGCTGGCGTCGGCCGCGGGACTCAAGGTCCTTCAGGATGGCGGCAACGCCATCGATGCGGCGGTCACGGCGGCGGCGGTGCTCGCCGTGATCGAGCCGAGCATGAACGGCATCGGCGGCGACCTGCTGGCGATCGTCTACGACGCGAAGACGAAGAAGATCTACGGGCTCGATTCGACCGGCCGCTCGGCCTACGCCGCCACGGCCGAGGAGTTCGCCCGGCGTGGACTGAAGGAGATGCCCGGCAATGGCCCGCTCACCGTCGACGTGCCTGGCGTGGTCGAAGGGTGGCACCAGTTGCTCACGCGCTTCGGCACCATCCCGCTGGCCAGGGCCCTGGCCCCGGCCATTGCCCACGCGCGCGACGGCTTCCCCGTAGCCGAGCTCATGGCCAACGAGTGGAGCGCCAACGAGAAGCTGCTCGCGCGCGATCCCGCGACCGCCGCGACGTTCCTGCCCGCGGGCCGGCCGATGAAGCAGGGCGACATCTTCGCCAATCCGCGACTCGCGCGTAGTCTCGAAGTGATCGCCAAGGAAGGCCGCGACGCTTTCTACAAGGGTTCGATCGCCCGCGCGATCATCGCCGACCTCAAGGCACGCGACGGCCTGCTCGACATGAAGGACTTCGCCGATCACAAGACCGACTGGGTCGATCCGATCGGCACCAACTACCGCGGTTACGACGTCATGGAGATGCCGCCGAGCACCCAGGGCTTCGTCGCGCTCGAGATGCTGAACATCATGGAAGGGTTCGACATCAAGGCGCTTGGCCACAATTCGGCCGACTACCTGCACGTCGTTACCGAGGCCAAGCGCATTGCGTTTGCCGACCGCAGCGCCTACCTGGCCGATCGCGATCACATGCCGAAGGACATCCTCAAGACGCTGCTGTCGAAAGACTACGCGGCGACGCGCCGGAAGGAGATCGACATGGCCAGGGCGGCAAAGAGCTATGCCGCCGGAACGGCAGGCGGGTCGCAGGACTTCGCGGGTCGCGATCTCGGCGACACCATCTACATGACCGCCGCCGACAGCCAGGGCAACGTGGTCTCGTTCATCCAGTCGCTGTTCGGCTCATTCGGAGCGGGATTCGTGGCGGGCGAAACCGGCATCACGCTGCACAACCGCGGTTCAGGTTTCGTGCTGACAGCCGGACATCCCAACCAGATCGGCCCGCACAAGCGGCCGCTGCATACGCTGGTGCCGGCGATGATCCTGAGGGACGGCAAGCCGTGGGTGTCGTTCGGCGTGATGGGCGGCGACAACCAGGCGCAGGCGCACGCGCAGGTGGTCGCCAACTTTGTCGACTTCGGCATGCACGCGCAGGAGGCCGGCGATGCCGCCCGCATGCGTCACATGGGCAGCCGCCTGGCGCTCGAGAGCGGCATTGGCGCCGAGGTGCGTAAGGCGCTCGAAGCCAAGGGGCACACGGTGGCCGACGGCCGCGGGCAAATGGGCGGCTACCAGGCCATCTTCATCGACCCGCGGACCGGCGTCATGCTCGGCGGATCGGACTTGCGTAAGGACGGCCTGGCAATCGGCTGGTAGCAGAGAACGCCAGAAGGGCCGGCACTTCAGTGCCGGCCTTTTATAACCGGAATCCCGCCTTCAAGGGATCGTCCCCGTCGATCAGGAACGTGTGCTCGCCGGTAATCCACGCCGAGCCTTCAATCTCGGGCACGATCGCCGGCCGCTCGCCCACCTGCACCCGATCCACCACGCGTCCCTTGAACGTCGTCCCGACAATGCTCTCGTGCACGAACGGCACATCGTCCAGGAGCAAGCCCATGTCGTTCAGCACCGCCATGACGGCCGCCGTGCCGGTCCCGCAAGGCGAACGATCCACCTCGGCATCCGCGAAGACCGTCACATTGCGCAAGTGGGCGTCGGGCAGGTGTGCCGGCGCCGTGAAGATGGTGCCGTAAATTCCTGCCAGGCCCGCGTCGTTCGGGTGCACCACCTGCCGCAGGTTTTCGACCTCGCGGGCGATCTGCATGCCGAGCCTGCGAAGCTCAGGCAAGTGCGTGCCGTCAATCGGGACACCGGCGGCCTCGGCGTCGACGATGGCGTAGAAAGCGCCGCCGAACGCGACGTCGACTGGGATCTTGCGAGTCCCGACCGTCACCAGCAGCGACGGCTCGAACACGAACGACGGGACGTTGCGAAACGCCACCGATTCCACCTTGACGTCGTCGCCCCGGTAGCTGACCCGCGCGTGCGCATCCACTCGTCCGGCCGGCGTGTCGTAACGCAGATGCACGATCGCAGGCTTGCCGTCCTGCTGCGACCAGATCAACCCGCGTTCGATCGCGACGGTGCTGACGGCGATGATGCCGTGGCCGCACATGGTGCTCCAGCCCTCGTTGTGCATGAACAGGATGCCGGCCTGGCCGTCGCGCGTCGCCGGCTCGGTCAGCAGCGCCCCGTACATGTCGGTGTGCCCGCGCGGTTCGAGCATGATCGACTTGCGCAAGTGGTCGAGCCGCTTCATGGCCCAGGCTCGCTTCTCGAGCATGGTCCGCCCTTCCGGGCTCGGCATGCCCTCGACGACCAGCCGCAGCGGCTCGCCGGCGGTGTGTGAATCGATGGTTTTGATGCGATGAATCAACGCCGATGAGTTTATCCCAGGGTGGATGAGCCTTAGTCCAGGGCCGCAGATGACACAGATGACGCAGATCAGATTGGACACAGAGAACTCAACGTCAGGGCCATTCGAGCGGCGCCAGAATGGCGCCGGAAGCGGGGCAGGGGATCACGAGCAATGAGTGGGAGGGTGCGATGCGGCGACCACTCATTGCTCGCGGGCCGCTGCCCCGCTTCGGGCCGGCCTTCGGCCGGCCACGTCGAATGGCCCGCACCATCTGCGTAATCTGTGTCATCTGCGGCCCCGTGGTCTTGATATCTTCATCGGTGTTGCGTGCGTTCTACTCCGACCACTTCGTGCTGCCGCTACCGGACGGCCACAAGTTCCCCATGGCGAAGTACTCGCGACTGCGCGAGCGAATTCTCGCCGAGGGCATCATTGCCCCCGAGCATCTGAGTGAGGCGCCGGCCGCCGACTGGGACGATCTGCGTCTCGTGCACGACCCCATCTACGTTGACGCGGTGGCCCATGGAACGGTGCCGGCAGACGTGCAGAGACGCATCGGCTTCCCGTGGTCGCCGCAGATGGTCGAACGGGCCAGGCGGTCCGTGGGTGCCACCATTGCCGCGGCGCACGCTGCGCTGGACGATGGCGCGGCCGCTAACCTGGCCGGCGGCACGCACCACGCGTTCGCCGATCGCGGTGAGGGCTTCTGCGTGTTCAACGACGTCGCGGTCGCCGCAAGGGTTCTGCAGCGCGACCAGCATGCCCGCCGAATCGCGATTGTCGATCTCGACGTGCACCAGGGCAACGGCACGGCGGCGATCTTCGCCGGCGACCCATCGGTGTTCACGTTTTCCATGCACGGCGCCCAGAACTTCCCGTTCCGCAAGGAAGTGAGCGACCTGGACGTGCCTCTCGCCGATGGGACGGGCGACGAGGAGTACCTGGAGCTGCTTCAGGCGCACTTGCCATCGGTGTTGAGCGCGCGAGCGCCCGATTTCGTCTTCTATCTTGCAGGCGCAGATCCCTATGAAGGCGACCGGCTCGGCCGACTCAAGCTCACCATCGACGGCCTGCGCAGGAGGGACGAGATGGTAATGGACGCCTGCCGGGCCGCCGGCCTGCCGGTGGCCATCTCCATGAGCGGCGGCTACGCCCCCGACATCGACGCCATCGTCACCATTCACGCCAATACGATCCGAACTGCCGCTCAGTATCGGGACAGCGCCTAATCGGTGTCTAATCAGTGGCCATGGCCCAACGATTTCGTCTCCTGACCGAACAACAAGTCCAGTCGCTGCTGCCCATGGGCGACCTGATCGCTGCCATGGAGGCGGCACTAGCGCGTTTCTCGGCGGGCGAGGTGCTGCAGCCTGTGCGGTCGGTGTTGACCGTCGGCCCCACGCAGGCGTATTTCGGATTGATGCCGGCCTACGTGCCCAACCCCGGCAGCCTCGGCGCCAAGCTGGTCACGGTATTTGCCGACAACCCCTCGAAGCAGCTGCCCTCTCACCTCGCCACCATCCTCCTGCTCGACCCTGAAACCGGATCACTCCAGGCGTTGATGGATGGCCGCTACATCACCGAAGCGCGCACCGCGGCGGTGTCGGCGGTGTCGGCGCGTTTCCTGGCGAAGCGCGACGCGTCGACCCTGGCGATCATCGGTAGCGGTGTCCAGGCACGCAGCCACCTTGAAGCCTTCAGCGAGGTGCGGCAGTTGAAAGAAGTGCGCGTGTGGTCGCCCAGGGCCGCCAGCCGCGAGCGCTTCGTCGGCGAGATGACCGGGCACGTGCCAGTGCCGGTTCGCGCCACCGAGACGGCCGAAGCGGCGGTTCGCGGGGCGGATCTGATTGTGCTCGTCACCTCGTCGCCGACCCCGGTGATCGAGAGCTCGTGGGTCGATGCCGGGGCGCACGTCGTGTCGGTCGGCGCGTGCCGTCCTGCTCAGCGGGAGATGGACCCCGCGCTGGTGGCGCGGGCACGCCTCTATGTCGATTCGCGGGCCGCGGCAGTAGTCGAGTCAGGCGACGTCGTCATGGGCATGGCCGACGGCCTGTTCACGGCCTCGCACATTCGCGGCGAGCTGGGCGAGGTTATTCTCGGCCGCGCTGACGGACGGCAGGGCGACGGCGATATCACGATCTTCAAGTCGCTGGGCATGGCGGTGGAAGATGTCGTGGCCGCCGACCTGGTGCTGCGGCGCGCGACTGAAACGGGTGCAGGAACGGAGCTGACACTATGAGCGATACCTACGTCGAGCCGCCGAAGCCGAAACGCACCTGGCTCTGGATCATCCTCGGCGTCTTCGCCTTCCTGTTTGTGGTTGGCATCAGCATGGCGGCCTTCACCGCCTATTGGGTTACCTCCAACATGGACTTCGTGGAGACGGCCGCGCCCGAGGCGGCCAAGAGTTTCGACGAAGTACGGGCAAAGTTCCCGGGGCAGCGGCCGCTGATCGAGTTCCAGGACGGCGATCGCAGCCAGGTCACCACCAACAAGGCCGACACGCCGTCGCCGGTGCGCCTGACCACGCTGCACATCATCGCCTTCGATGACGGCGAGGGCCGCATGGTGAAAGTGGACGTGCCGTTCTGGCTGCTGCGGCTGAAGTCGGGCCCGATCGCGTTCAGCTCGTACGCCAGCGGCTTCAACGATGAACGTATCAACCTGAGCGTGGAGGATATCGAGCGACGGGGCCCCGGGATCGTGCTAGACCTGGCTCACCCAAGTGAAGGACGCGTGTTGATCTGGGCGGAATAGAACTAGGGTGCCTGGGTGCCTAGGGGTGCCTAAGGTGCCGGGGTCACGAAGAGCCACTTCATGCCTGCCTGCAGCGCCGGTGCGACCGTCGTGACGTGATCCTCTTCTGCAAACCGTCGCAGCGATGATTGCAGCCAGCCCGTTTGGGGGCCGGCGATCACTTGCTCGAGCCGCGCAAAGGCGGCGAGGTAGGCAGGCGCATCGTTGGCCATCGACACAAACATTCGCCTCGCTTGAGCTGGTTTGCCGAGGCCTGGCGTCAACGCATTGAGCACCTGTTCGCCGTTCCAACCCAACGTGGGGCTGATGGCAATGTAGTTGGCAAAGCCTGCACCCAACGCCAGTGCCTCGACCGCGAACAAGCCGGCAAGCGAGTGACCGGCGAGCGTGTGATTCCCCGACAGCCGATACTGCGACGCAATCAGCGGCACGACCTCGCGCTGCAGGAACTCCAGGAAATGGCGGGCGCCACCGGCTTGTGGATACCGGCCGCGATCGGCGTCGCTGACGGCCGACGTGAAGTCCTTGACGCGGCTGCCTTGCGACGGGCTCGGCACGCCGACGATGACCAGCGGCTTCATGCGCCCCATCGCCTGCATCACGTCGGCATAGGCGGTCGCCAGCGGAAACAGCGCGTGGCCGTCGAGCACGACCAGCAGGTCGCACGAGACAGCCTGCCGGCACGCCGGTGCGGCGCGCACCCAGACGGTGCGCGACTCGCCCAGAGCAGTCGATGCAATCGCAATCGCCTCGCCGCCCGGCGGCGACGGCGCCTGCGTCACCATCGCAGCGGCGAGCGCCAGGGCAACGAGTAGCTCAGACATGCAAGTACTGACGCATGCGCGCCAGGAAGGTCTGCTTCGCCTCTGGCGCCGCGACCGAGGCCGCCGAGGCGCGCGCCAGGTCGAGTTCAGTGCGGCGCTCGGTGACGATGGTGGAGATGTGGTCGAGCAGCGTGGGGTTGGCCATCGCCAACTCGCGGAAATCGGCGGCCGAGATCTCCAGCGCCTGCGTGTCGGCGACGGCGCGCACCGTTGCCGTGCGGCGATCGCCGGTCAACATCGACATCTCGCCGAAGAACCCGCCGGCCGCAATGACGGCCACCTCCTGGCCCGACGGCTCCAGCACCACGCGCGCGCTGCCGCTCAGCAACACAAACATCGAGTCGCCCTCGGCGTCTTGCCGCACCATCGCCTCACCGCCCGCGAACAGGTGATGCCTGGCCGCACTGGCCAGCCGTTGGCGGTCATCGCCCGCCAGCGTGGCAAACAGATCGACCGACCCCAGCCGCTCGGCGGCCGCGGTCACGTGGGCCTCGGTGCGCAGCGGTTGCTCGTCCCGCTCGTACTGAATCTGAATCGGCCACGGAATCTCGATGCCGCTGCGCCGGAACGTGTACCAGATGTTGCTGCGCACCTCGTCCCTGGCTTCGCGCTCCTTGCCGTAGTCGTCGACCCAGAACATGACCTGGTAGTCGAGCGACGAGGCGCCGAACCCCTTCAGCAGGACCGTCGGGGGCGGCGTCTTCAACGCGAGCGGCGCATTGGCGACCGCCTCCAGCAGCGCGCGCTTGGCGTCATTCGGCGGCGTCTCGTAGCCGGTGCCCACGTCGATGCTGACCAGGTTGGCGACCGTGGGCTCCGAGAAGTTCAGCACCGGGTCTTTCGCCATCGCGCTGTTGGGGACGATCAGGAACTCGCCGTCCTTGGTGCGCAGCTTCGTGGCGCGCCAGGTCACTTCCTGCACCTGCCCTTCGCGCCCCGCCACCTGGATCCAGTGGCCGACGCGGAAGGGCTTCTCGATCTGGATGGCCAGGCCGGCGAACAGGTTGCCCAGCGTGTCTTGCAGCGCAAAGCCGACCACGACCGCGCCGATCGCAGAGGTGGTCAGCAACTGCTCGCGCAGCAGCAGCGTGCCAATCACCATGAACACCGCGATCACGGTGACGTCCTGGACGATCGCCGGGAAGCGGTCGCTCGGCCGGTCGTCGCGCCACTTGTTGGCCGCGAGCGTCACGGCCGCGGTCACGACGGCCATGACCAGGACCAGCCTGGCAAAGGCCGACAACAACGCCACGTCGCCCAGTCCCTGCCGGACCGCGACCTGGAGCAGGACGTAGCCGATCAGCAGCCAGCCGGCGAAGATCAGCCGGCCGCGGACGTAGCGGCCTACGGCAGGCCTCCGTCTTTCTTGAACGCCGCAATGTCAGCCGCGACCAGCTTGACCGGAACCACCTTCGGGTTCGAGCCGCCCTTCGAGTCTTTTTCGGGATCGACTCCTCGCGCGCCGCCCGCGGCCGTGACCTGCGCCGACTTCTTCTCGCCGCCGCCGGTGGGCAGCATGCGGCTCAGCCCGAAGCCGCGCTTCTTGGGCTCTTCCTTTTTCTCCGCTGCCTTCGCCTCTTCGGTCTTCTTCGCCTCACCGTCGCCACCGGCCAGGCCGGCCGCGCCGGGATCGACCGTCGCAATCGCGGTGACCGCGACCGGCTTGTAGGTGATGCTCTTGGCATAGCGCGGCTGCACGGTCGCCGTTGCCGTCAGCTTCTTCGCCGCGATCAGCTTGGTGATGCGATCCAGGCGCTCCTGCATTTCTGGATGCGAGGCAAACAGCCCGCGCTTTTCCTTCGACGCCTTGTTGCGATCCTTCAAGGTGGTCAGGAACCCGACCAGCCCGTTCGGCGCGTAGCCAATCTTGTTGGCCAGCGTCACGCCCATCTCGTCCGACTCGTTCTCTTCGGCGCGGCCGAAGCCGCGCTCGACGATGTTGTCGTAGGTGGCGGTGACGACGCGCTCCATCAGGCCGGCTGAACCCGACAGCGTCTCGGCCGCGCCCATCTGCACGGCCTGGCTCTTCTGCATGGACCGGATGGTGTGCTTCTCCGTGATGTGAATGATCTCGTGACCCAGCACGCCGGCCAGTTCGGCTTCGTTCTTGATCAGCGCCAGCGCGCCGCGCGTGATGTGCACGTAGCCGCCCGGCGCGGCAAACGCGTTGACGCCGTCGGTATCGAGCACGATGAAGGTCCACGGCAGGCCGGGGCGCGTGCTGCCCTGCGCCAGCGCGGTACCGACCAGCGCCAGGTAGCGATGCACGGCGGCATCCTGCACCACGCCGTAGCGCTCGCGGATGCGCTCGCTGACGTTGGCGCCGAGCACCTGCTCTTCGGCATCGGTCATCTGCAGGTCGCGGAGGTCGTTGGCCTTCCTGGCCATCGACACACCCTTGCCAATCTGCCCGAGTTGCCCATGTGCTCCGCCTTCGCCTTCGGCTACCGCGAGACTCGGCCCTGGTTCATTCGAGCGGGCCTCGGCCGGTCCCGATGAAACACAAACCAGGGCCACTCCGACGATCACGCTTCGCATCATGGTGTTTTGACCTCAAAAATCGCGACAGGTTTACTCTTGCCTTTCACGATGACGTCGCCGAGGGGATGGATATCATACCGCCCTTTGAGACGGGCCCGGGTGGCCTCGCTGATGATGATCCGGGTGCCGTAATCCTTGTTCAAGGACTCGAGCCGGGCCCCCAGGTTCACGGCGTCGCCGATCACCGTGTAGCTCATGATGGTGTCGGAGCCGATGTTGCCGGCCACCATGTCGCCGGTGTTGATGCCGATGCCGATGTCAAGGGTGGGCCGCCCCTGGCTCTGCCATTCCACATTCAGTTCGGCCAGCGCCTTCGCCATGGCCAGAGCCGTCTGCACGGCGTGCTCGGCATGATCGTCATCGTCCAGCGGCGCGCCGAACAGCGCCATCACCATGTCGCCGACGAACTTGTCGACGGTGCCGCGATGCGCGAACACCACCGACACCATGCGCGAGAAGTACTGGTTGAGTTGCGCGACCACGTCCTCGGGTGACCCCTGTTCGGACATGGCGGTGAAGCCGCGCACGTCGGAGAACAGCACGGTCATGTGACGGCGGGCGCCGCCGAGCGCCGCCAGCGAGGGATCCGCGACCAGCTGGTCGTAAACATCCTTCGACACGTAGCGCGAGAACAGTTTCTTGACCTGCCGCTTCTCGCGGCCCTCGACGACGTACTTCCACGCGAGGTCGCCGACAAAGGCAAGCACGATCGCAAGAGCCGGAACGGTCGCCGGGATCCAGGTCCCGCCCGAGAACTGCACGGTCGAGAACCATGTCAGCGCTGCCAGCAGCACCAGCGACGCGATGCCCGTACCCCACGCGTTCGTGATCAAGCCGATGGCCCCCACCAGCACCGCAAGCCCAACCGTCAGCGCGATGCCGACACAGGCCGGCGCCGGGACGATGGCGCGGCCGGCGAGCAGGCCATCGATCACGTTGGCGTGCACCTCGGGTCCGTTGATCTCGCCCGACGTGAACGGGGTCGTGAACACCTCTTTCAATCCCTGCCCGTTCCCGCCGACTACAACGATGCGGTCCTTGAACAGCGCAGGATCGATCCCGGGCTTCAGCCCCTCGATGATCTGCTGCTGCGAGTAGAAGACGTCATAGAACGAATAGGACGTGAACGTCGGGTGTCCCGCCGCGTTCAGCGCCGGACCCCGCCATGGCACGAGCGACGCGCATTGCCCGCCATCGACCCGGGCGGCGGCCATCACGTCGGCACCCGCTGCCATGGTCGCGGCCAGCGCCAGGGACGGGATGGTGCGCTCGCCGACCTGGACTACCGGCGCGAGGCGTCGCAGCGGCCCATCGGCATCAATGGTGAAGAGCGTGTGACCGATGCCGCGCGACGCCTGGGCCAGCGCCGGAAACGGCGGGCGCACCAGCGGCCGCACTTGCATGCAGCCTGGCGAGGGCATGCGGACATTGAGCGCCGGCGCTTCGAGATTGTCGGCGACGGCGCGCGACGGATCGATCAGCTCGTCGCTCGACGCTTCGGCCGCGTGCACGACGTTGCCGGCCTTCCGGGTCGAGTCAACCAGCGCCGCGTCCGACTCGTCCCCGGTCCACTCGACATCGCCGACCATGAACTTGCGAATGTCGCGCTCGGTGAACAGGATGTCGTAGGCGATGACCTTGGCGCCGGCGGCCGACAGGTAGTCGATCGCGTTGGCGTGTACGAGCCGCGGCCAGGGCCATCGGCCCACCAGCGGCTCCATGCGGCGGATGCTGTCATCGTCTATCCAGACAAGCACGATGTTCTCGGCGGGGGCCGGCGGACGCGCGGTAAACGCCACGCGCAGGTCGTAGGTTTTCAGTTCGATGGTCTGGACAAACGGCAGCATCCCCAGCCCGGCGGCCAGCAGGGCGGCGGCAAAGGGGATCAGCTTGGACATGCGACGCCGGTAGTTTATCGCCTGGAGGTCCCGTCGCTCTCGTTCCTGAAAAGCAGCGACGAAGGCGGCCTAAAAGGAATGGAGCTCACGGGTCGAGATGCCTCGAACGAGACGCAGCCCGATCGCTTGCCGGCAAGTAGGTCTCAATTATCCCCACTGGACACAAGGCCCACAAGCGGAATGACACTGACGGCCTTGGCGTTTCTCGAAACCGCGCCAGCGTTTGGAGGGTCGATGACTCAAGTGCCGCCGAGTGACATCTTTACGCGTCGAGTATGCCTGCAGTTGGACGGAATGGACGCCGTAAGCGTACAACGCGACATCGCCTACGGCGAGCCGGACCGCAGCCTTGTCATGGACGTCTACTACCCGTCTGACGAACCGGACAAGCGCTGGCCAGCGGTGATCATCGTGGCCGGGTACCCGGAGACGATGGAGCCGCGTGTGACGCCGTTGGCGTACAAAGAGATCGGCTGGACCGTCTCGATGTGCCAGTTGATCGCCCGGTCGGGCATGGTCGCAATTGCCTACACGAACCGTGATCCCGTCTCGGATCTTCGCGCGCTCCTCGAACATGTCCACACTCGTGCCGAATCGTTGAGGCTCGCTCCGGCAAGGGTTGGGGTGCTCGCCGTGTCTGGGAACGTCCCGACGGCCCTAACCACCATCATGCATGACGCCAGCCGCACGCCGGCCTGCGCCGTGTTCGGCTACGGCTGTTTGCTTGATCTCGACGGCGCAACGGATGTGGCCGATACGGCGCGGCAGTTTGGTTTCGCGAACCCGGCCGTGGCCCGGACACTTGCGGATCTGCGTCGGGACGTGCCGCTGCTCATCACGAGGGCTGGGCGCGACCAGTTTCCGGGGATGAATGCTTCCATCGATAGTTTCATCCGGCATGGACTGAAAGAGAATCTGCCGCTTACTCTCGTGAACCATGCCGAAGGCCCGCATGCCTTTGATCTCTTCGACGACAGCCGGACGTCGCGCGACATCCTGCGCCAGACACTGCGGTTCTTGCGCCAGCACCTGACGGTCGAGAGCGAACGGGGCGAGATATGATGTGCCGCTCCGATGACGTCCACCCCGCTTTGGAACTCGAACATCCATTACCACTCGGTCATCGTCGAGGCGATCCCTCCAGGGGCGCGTCGCGTTCTCGACGTGGGTTGTGGTGACGGTATCCTGTCAGCCGATCTGATTCGCACCGGGATTCCGCACGTCATTGGGCTCGACGTGGACGGGCAAGTCCTCGAGCGGGCGAAGACCCGACACGGTGGGGTCGCGGTCGAATGGCAGCAGGGCGATCTGTTTGATGTTCAGTTCGCGGCTGGTTCGTTCGACGCGGTGGTGTCGGTCGCCACGCTGCATCACATGGCCGCCGAGGCTGCGCTCGGCCGGTTCGCCGATTTGGTCAGGCCGGGCGGTGTGGTGGCGGTTGTCGGACTCGCAGCGAACGATTGGTGGGACCTGCCTTACGCGCTCATCGCACACAGCGCCCAGTTGAGCCTGCGTTTCACGCGGGGGCACTGGGAACACTCCGCGCCGATGGTGTGGCCGCCACCAGCGACGTATCTAGAAATGAAGCGAATCGCCAGCCGCGTCCTTCCCGGTGTCCGGTATAGACGTCACTTGCTCGGCCGGTATTCTCTGATTTGGACGAAGCCCGTTTTGGGCGCTGGAACGCGGCTCAGGTCAAATTTGCCGGCACCGATCCCGGCGAGTGACGACAGACTGGTTCAGCCGTCGCGCCATACAAAGCGCAATCAAGATCGACGATTCAGTAGGTCGCGCCAGGTGAACGCGGTCACCGCCTTCGGCGGCCGGTGGCTCAGCCAGTCAAGCGCAGTACGATCGCCACGAATCAGCGCTTCTTTCTTTCCCCGGCTCCACCGTTTCAGTTGACGCTCGCGCGCGATGGCGCTTGCGGCCGATGCGTGTTGCTCGGCATAGACCATACGAACGGGTCTCCGGTGTGCGGTGTACAGGGCACCGCGTCCATCGTTGTGTGTGTCTTCGCGTGAACCGAGATCCGTTGTGTGGCCGACGTACAACGTGTTGTCAGCGCAGCGCAGGATGTAGGCGAAGTGCACTCGACGACGATGCCATCGTCGTCATGGTCGAAGCAAAGCCGAATTGGGTGTCTGATGTCCTGCCATGAGGGAGACGGTCCTTCGATGCGTCACCGTTCGGCCTTCGGCCGACCGTCGACTTACTCAGGACATTGACTCGTGTAGGTGGCTTGCCATGAGCAAGCCTTCGGCTTGCCGTAGGCAATCTGAAGGCGCGTCGAATGGTACCGCTACGGGGATTCGAACCCCGGTGTCCAGACTGAGAATCTGGCGTCCTGACCCCTAGACGATAGCGGCACTAGGGACTACGAACTTCTAATTCTAGTGGCCAGACGGCAGGCGGTCAAGCCTCGGTGGCTCGCGCTGAGCAAGCCAGAGCGCTCGGGCGAGTCGAACGGGGTGAGATAATGACTGCGTGCCCCTGGTTCGTCTCGCTGTCGGCCTGATGCTGCTCGCCGGATCGTTCGCGTGCGGCGGGTCGACGCCCACACCGCCGCCCGCGGCGGCCGGCCCGGCCATCGACCCGGCCACGGCCGGATCGGTCGCGGTAGTGGTGAACTTCGAGGGGCCCGCACCGGTGCCGGCGATGATGCGCCTGGACGGCGATCCCAAATGCGTCACCGAGAACGGCGGCCGCGATCGCGCTGACGAGAGCATCCTGCTGGGCACTGGGCCGGCGCTCCAGAACGTGTTCGTCTACATCAAGGACGAGATGAGCGGTCACTCGTTCCCGATTCCCACTGCACCGGTGGTGCTCGACCAGGACAAGTGCCGCTACCTGCCGCGCGTGCTCGGTGTGCGCGTCGGCCAGCCGCTCACGATCCGTAACAGCGACCCGCTGCTCCACAACGTCCGCGCCGAGGGCGCCATCAACCAGCCCTTCAACATGTCGACGCCGGTCGAGGGCGTCAGCTTCAACCGCACCTTCGCGACGCGCGAGGTCATGGTGCCGGTGCACTGCGACGTGCATGCCTGGATGCGCGCGTTCATCGGCGTGCTCGAGCATCCGTACTTCGGCACCACCGGCGCCGACGGCCGGGTCGTGTTGAACAACCTGCCGCCGGGCACGTATACCATCGAGGCCTGGCACGAAGTGCTCGGCGCGAAGACACAACAGGTCACCGTCGGCGCGAAAGAATCGAAGGATGTCAGTTTCACATTCGCACGCGAGTAGTCCGGCTGAAGCCGGACGCCACATTGACGTAGAGGCCGGACGCCACATTGACGTGGAGGCCGGACGCCACATTGATGTGGAAGCCGGCCCAACCGAGGTCAAGGCCATGCCGTCGCGGGCGGCCGACTACGTCACGCTGACCAAGCCGCGTCTCAACTTCCTGGTCCTGCTGACGACCGCAGCGGCGTATTCACTGGGCGCGGGGCCCGATGCCACGCTAATGGCGTTCGTCCACACGCTGGCGGGCACGTTCCTCGTCGCCGGTGGCGCATCGTCGCTCAACCAGGTCTGGGAACGCGACACCGACCGGCTGATGCGCCGCACCCGCATGCGCCCCATTGCCGACGGGCGGCTGCGACCGTCGGAGGGCATTGTCTTTGGCCTGCTGCTGACGGCCCTTGGCGCGGCCGAACTGGGTTACTTCCTGAACCCGCTAGCGGCCGGCGTCGCGTTGTTCACGGCCATCAGCTACGTGCTGTTCTACACGCCGCTCAAGACGCGGACGTCGCTGTCGACCATCGTCGGCGCGCTGCCGGGCGCGCTGCCCGCGGTCATTGGCTGGGCCGCCGCCACCAACACCATCTCGATCGAAGGCTGGGTGCTGTTTGGCATTGTCTTCATGTGGCAGATGCCGCACTTCCTGGCCATTGCCTGGATGTACCGCGACGAGTATGCCCGCGCCGGCATGCCGCTGCTGCCGGTGATCCAACCCGATGGCCGTTCGACCGGGCGCCAGGCCGTGATCTACACGGCGGCGCTGATCCCGCTGAGCATGCTGCCGACCGGCGTGGGGCTGGCCTCGCCGTGGTACATGGTCGGCGCGCTCACGCTCGGCGCCATCCTCATGGTGATGAGCCTGGAGTTCTCGACCAAGCGCACCATCGGCACCGCGCGGCGGCTGTTCTTCGGGTCGATCCTGTACCTGCCCATCCTCTGGGCTCTGCTCGTCCTCGACCATCGCAACTTATGATCCGGACGGGAGGGCACCTCATGACGGGGAGGCAACCCTTGACGGGACGGATGCTGCTTGACGGGCTTTAGATCTGAGTCATCTGTGTCATCTGCGGCCCTGGAGGTGACCAATCTGCGTCATCGATACGGGGAGCGGGAGTCTCTGCGTGGGCTGAGCTTCTCGGTCGCGTCGGGCGACCTGTTCGCGCTGCTCGGCCCCAACGGCGGCGGCAAGACCACGCTGTTCCGGATCATCAGCACGCTGATCGCGCCGACGTCGGGGACCGTGGAGGTCTTTGGCATGGACGTCGCCAGGCAGCCGGCCGAGGCCCGGCGGCGGCTCGGCGTCGTGTTCCAGTCCGCGGCCATTGATCCGTGGCTGACGGTGCTCGAGAACCTTCGCCATCACGGATACCTGTACGGACTGTCGGGCCCGCCGCTCGCGCGCGGCATCGAGCGCGCCCTTGAGCGCTTTGGCCTCACCCCGAGGGCCGGCGATCGCGTCGGCACGCTCAGCGGCGGCTTGCGCCGCCGCGTCGAGCTGGCCAAGGCACTGTTGCCCGAACCACCGCTGCTGATCCTCGACGAGCCGAGCAGCGGCCTCGACCCAACCGCCCGCCGCGTGCTGCTGCAGGAACTGCGGCGATTGCGCGACGATGCCGGCACCACCATTGTGCTGACCACCCACTTGATCGAGGAAGCTGCGGTCGCGGATCGCGTCGGCATTCTTCACGAAGGCCAGCTCATCGCCATTGGCGCGCCGGCCGACCTGGTGGCGAATGTGCCCGCCGGGCCACCGACCCTGGGCGACGTGTTCGCTCATCACACCGGGGCGAGGCTTTCGTCGTGAGCGCAATGGATCCCGGACCCCGGATCCCGGACCCCGGCCGATGATTCTCGCCACGTACTCGCTCTGGCGGCGCGACGTCGTCCGCTTCCTGCGGCAGCCCAGCCGGGTGGTCGGGGCGCTGTTGACGCCGGTGATCTTCTGGTTCGTGATCGGCGCCGGAATGGGGTCGTCATTCCAAGGCGGATTCCTCCCCTACTACTTCCCGGGATCGCTGGCGCTGATCGTCCTGTTCACGGCGCTGTTCTCGTGCATTTCGATCATCGAAGATCGGCAGGAGGGATTCCTCCAGGGCGTGCTGGCGTCGCCGGCCCCGCGGGCCGCCATCGTGCTGGGCAAGGCGCTGGGCGGCACGACGCTGGCGCTGATCAACGGCCTGCTGTTCATGCTGTTGCTGCCGTTCTCCGGCCTGTCGCCAACCGCCGGCGAGATTGCCGCCGCGACCGCGGCGGTCGGGTTGCTCGGGCTGGCGCTCAGCGGGCTGGGCATCATGATCGCGTGGCCGATGCGCTCGACGCAGGGCTTCCACGGCATCATGAACGCCGTGTTGGTGCCGATGTGGCTGCTGTCGGGCGCGCTGTTCCCGGCCACCGGCGCGGCCGGATGGGTGCAGACGCTGATGCGCGTGAACCCGCTGACGCCCGCAGTCGAGATGCTCCGCGCGTTCCTGACCAGTGTGCCGGCCACCAACCTTGCGGCCGGCGCCGGGACGCTCGCACTGTTCGCGCTCGTCACCCTCTCCATCGCCACCTTGCTTGTGAGCCGCCCATCCCAATGACTGTCACCGATCTGCCTGCGCTGAATGCGTCGCTCAACGCCACCTCGTTCGTGCTGCTCGTCACGGGCTGGTTCCTCATCAGGAGCGGCCGGCGCGAGGCGCACAAGTGGTGCATGATCGCCGCGCTCGCCGTGTCGGCGATGTTCCTGACCTCGTATGTGATCTATCACCTGAACGTGGGCTCGGTGCCGTTCCAGAAGACCGGATGGATTCGGACGGTCTATTTCGCCGTGCTGATACCGCACGTGATCCTGGCCGCCGCGATCGTGCCGATGATCCTGGTGACGGTGTCGAGAGCACTGTCGAACCGCTTCGACAAGCACAAGAGGATTGCGAAGATCACGTTGCCGCTGTGGCTGTACGTGTCAGTCACCGGCGTGATCGTCTACGTGATGCTCTACCAGATGTAGGGGCGGGGCGCTATCCGGCGGTGCTGGGTGAGAAGTCGGCGTAGTGAAGGTCGCGGCAACTGGGACACACGCCGTGCGAAAACTCGGCATGCGAGTGCCTCTGGACATAGCGTTCGATTTGCTGCCAGTCGCCGACGCCAGACCGCACCTTCTTGCAGAACGAGCAGATTGGGATGATGCCGTGGAGGGTGCGCAGGTCCGCGAACGCCCGGTCACTGGCGAGCCGGGCGTTGCGCTCGTTCTGCCACGCCACTTCGAGGCTGCTTTCGAGTTCTCGACGACGCCGCACCATGAGGACACCGGCCGCGTTCAGCACAGCCAGGATGATCAGATCCCCGGCCACGTCGGTCGCCACCGTGCTCGACAACCAGGTCAACCGCAGCACGGCGAGGCCGGCGCTCAGCACTAATGGTGGCAGCACCTGCCTGAACACGGTGTTCGGCAGGAGCCCGTACATAACGGCGATGGTAAAGAGCGGGGAGCGAAGGGGTAGGTCGCTGTTCTCGGGTCGCAGTCCGTTCAGCAGCAGCAGTGAGACGGCGATGGCCAGGCCCGTCGCAAACGCCACCCGGGAATAGCCCTCGCGGGAGCGAACGAGAGCCAAGGCCGCCAGTCCCGCAATGGCAACTGCGAACATCGAGCCACGCACCACCAACCGCGGCGTCAACCGCGACCAGTCACCGCCAAACAGCACAAAGTCTGTCTGCAGATACCAGACCGTGGGCACCAGAAAAAGAACGACCATAACCATCGCCAGGCGACGGTCGTTCTGCAGGCGAAGTTCGTTGATCGGCATCGTCAGAATCGCGCCGCTGATCTTATCCCAACCTTCTCGATGGCCCCTCGGCGCCCTGGATTGCCGGGAACCATCGCCGGTCGAAAGGCGTCACACTCTGCAGATGTTGACTCGGCTGGTCATGGCCGTGGCCCTGCTGCTTCCGGCCTCAACGGCCCTGGCGCAGACCCCCGCCCCCGCAACAATCGCCGGCATCGTCATCGATGCCGGAACCAAGGAACCCATTTCTGGCGCCAGGCTCTCGGCCAGCCAGTCTGAGGCGGTCACCGACGCCGCCGGACGCTTCACGTTGCCTGGCGTCGCGGGCCGCAACACCGTCCTCGTCGAGGCCAGGGGCTTTTTCCCGCTGGCGGCCGACATCGAGGTGCCGGCCGCGGGTGTTACGGGGGCCGAGTTGGCCCTGGCGCGCGACGGATTTGCCACCAGCGTTGCCGTAACGGCGCCGCCGCCGGCGGCCGCACCCGCGACCGAGGCTGTGGCGCCCATCCAGGTGCTGCGCACTCCAGGCGCGCTCGACAACGTGTATCGCACGCTGCAGACGCTGCCGGGCGTCGCCGCGACCGAGGAATTCGGCAGCCGCCTGGCCGTGCGCGGCGGATCGCCGGATCAGAACCTGACGGTCATGGACGGCGTCGAGGTTCACGACCCGTACCGGCTGTTCGGCCTGACGAGCGCGTTCAATCCCGAGACCATCGAGCGCTTTGAGCTGTCAACCGGCGGCTTCAGTGCGCTCTATGGCGACCGGCTGTCGTCGCTGCTGGTGGTCGAGAACCGCGATGGCACGCAGGCACAGGGCTTCGGAGGCTCCGCGTCGCTTAGCATCACCGACGCCAACCTGGTGATGGAGGGCCGCCTGCCCGGCAAGGCCGTCGGCTCGTGGCTGGTCACCGGCCGCCGCACGTACTACGACCTGGTCGCCTCGAAGATTACCGACCAGGAGTTTCCGGCCTTTGGCGACCTGCAAGGCAAGGGCGCATGGGAACCCTCGCCTGGCCGTCGCGTCTCGGTGTTCGGCCTGCGCAGCCGGCAAGCGGCCGCCATCGAGATCGATGAAGACGATGCCCGCGGGGAGTTCCAGGACGATACCGAGAACGACCTGGCGTGGGTGAGGTTCGACACCTCGCTCGGCTCGAGGGGGCAATCGCACACCATCGCCGGCTACTCCGACACGCGATCGACCTTCGGTGTCGATGCCAGCTTCGAGAACACCAGCAAGCGGTCGAATGCGCCACCTGACGAGAGTTTCGGGACCGCCAACGTCGCCTTTGAACGCGTGCTATCGGTAAAGGACATTTCGGCGCGCCAGGAGTTCGCCTTCGCGTTCGGGTCGCATGTGGTCGAGACCGGCGCGGAAGTGCATCGGCTGTCGACGGCGCTGCGGTTCGAGATCGACGGCGACCGCAACCCGGGTGCGGCCAATGGCTCGAGCGTGCAGGGCGGCGCGGGCCTGCCCGATCTGCTGGTCTCGGCGCAGGAATCCACCCGCATGGGCGGCTGGCTCCAGGACACCTTCCCGATCGGTTCGCGCGGTTCGTTACAGGCGGGCCTGCGGTGGGACCGGCCGGGATCAACCGGCGAATCGCTGCTGTCGCCGCGGCTGTCGGCCACCTTCCAGCTGGCGGGCGCCACCCGGCTGCGGGCCGCCGCCGGGCGCTACACGCAAAGCCCCGGCTACGAGAAGCTGGCGCAAAGCGACTACGTGCTCGACTTCACCGATGAACGGCTGGGCACGCTGCGCAGCGAGCGCGCCACGCAGGCCTCGGGCGGCATCGAACACGAACTGCCCGGCGGCGCCTCGGTGCGGGTCGAGGGCTACTACAAGCGCTTTACCGACCTGCTGATTGGCCGGCTCGAATCGGAGCCTGAACGCCTGGCCCGCATCGCCCGGTACGACTTCCCCATCGAGCTACGATCCAGCATTCCGGCCGATCCACTCATCACGACGGTCCCGACCAACGACGGCCGTGGACGGTCGTACGGTTTCGACGTGTTCGTGTCGCGGACCACCGCACCGGTGACGGCACGTGTCACCGGATGGGCCAGCTACACGTGGGGCAAGACCACGCGCGACGCCTACGGCCGGCGCTACGACTTCGAGTACGACCGCCGCCATGCCTTCACCGCGGTGGCGTCGTATCGCTTCACACCGCGATGGGAACTGGCGTCGACCACCAGAATCGCCTCGGGGTTCCCCAGGACGGCCCCCGTCGGTGTCCGCGTGGCCGCGATTGAAGACGCGCTCGACCGCGATGGCGACGGCGTGACCGACGAGTTGCTGCCCGAGCGCGATGCCGCAGGCAACCTGGTCTACGCCGTGAACTTCGGAGATGCTGCCAACCTGGACCAGGCCCGCCTGCCGGTGTTTGCCCGTGTCGATGTCCGCGCCACCTGGCGGCCGCGCGGCGCCGCCGGCCGCTGGGAGTTCTACGCCGAGATCATCAACCTGCTGAACCGTGAGAATGCCGGTGCGCTGGAGCCGAATCTCGAGTACGACCCCGCATCCGACCGGCCGCGCATCGTCGAGGAGCGCGATCAGTCGATCCCGCGATTGCCAACCGTGGGTATCCGCTTCAGATTCTGAATCGATGTAGCCTCCGGCTTTAGCCGGAGCTCACCGATACAGCAAGTACTTCGCGCGCAGCCGTCGCCAGCGCGCTTCGTCGTCCGTCCACCGCGCCGCCACGACGGCGGGATCCTCCCCGCGCCGCACACGCTCGAGACTGTCGCGCGAGCCCACCAGCAGGTGGGTGTTCGCCAGCTCGTAGCGGTCGCCAAACAACGTGAACAACGCGCCGGCGATCTCGAGGCCGACCCGTGCGGGCGCCAGCAGCGCGCGATTGGTCACCACCATGAAGACACCCTGGCAGGCCTGATTGGCGTACTTGCTCGAAGCCGGCGTGAAGGTGACGGGATAGAACCGGATGCCCGGCAGCCGGCGGGCATTGAGCGCAGCGGCGAGACGCGGGCCATCGATCCACGGCGCACCCAGCTGCTCGAATGGTTGATCGGTGCCGCGCCCGACCGAGATGTTGGAGTACTCGATGGCGCCGACGCCGGGATAGAGCGTCGCCTGGTTGAGGTTACGCATGTTGGGCGACGGGTTCACCCAGGCCAGGCCGGTCTCGTCATACCACAGATCGCGCCGCCAGTTCTCGGTCTGCACCACGGTCAGGTTGGCGCCGATCTTCCGCTCGTCGTTCAACAGCCGCGCCATCTCGCCCATCGTCAGGCCATGACGCACCGGCATCTGGTGATAGTTGATCAGCGCCTCGCCGGTGGCGTCGAGGTTGGCGCCCTCGATCTGCCAGCCGTTGATCGGGTTCGGCCGATCCAGGACCACCACCGCAATCTTTCGTTTGGCCGCCTCCTCCATGACCAGGCCCATGGTCGCGTAGTAGGTGTAGAAGCGGACGCCGACGTCCTGCAGATCGATCACCAGCGTATCGAGGCCCTGCAGCATGTCGTCGGTCGGCCGGCGCGTGGCGCCGTAGAGCGAGTGGATCGGCAAGCCGGTCTTCTCATCGCGGGACGAAGGTACGTCGGTATCGAGAATGCCGCGGATGCCGTGCTCGGGACTGAACAACGCAAGCAGTTGCACGCCGGCAGCGCCGTGAATCAGGTCGATGGTGGTGGCGCCGTTCATGGCCCGGCCGGTGTGGTTGGTGACCAGGCCGACCTTCTTGCCCTTGAGCGGCGCGAATCCGTCGCGGGCGAGCACGTCGATGCCGGCGAGGACGGGCATGGTCCGGCTAAAGCCGACTTCGCCAGGTACGGTCCGGCTAAAGCCGGACACCACATTGGTATCGGACATCGATGTGGCGTCCGGCTTCAGCCGGACCGTGCTACCGCCACTGAGCGCTGCCGCCGCCACCGTCGCAATGCGGCTGCGCAGCACGCCGACATCACCAACGCCATCGGGATGCAACCGGCTCGACAGGAAGATCACATACGACTTCGACGCCTGGTCGATCCAGATGCTGGTACCGGTGAAGCCGGTGTGGCCGTAGGAGCCGATCGGAAACAGGTCGCCGCGGTTCGACGAGAACGCCGTGTCGATGTCCCACCCGAGGCCGCGCGTACCGGCATTGGCAGGCATCGTCACCGGCGCAATCATCCGCGCGACGGTGGCCGCCGACAGCACGCGCACGCCGTCGAGGTCGCCGCCGTTCACCAGCATGGCGGCAAACCGCTTCAGGTCGCGCGCCGTGCTGAAGAGGCCCGCGTGCCCGGCAATGCCGCCCATGCGGCGCGCGGTCGGATCGTGCACCACGCCTCGCAACGGCTCGGCAGCGGGCCGCTTGCACGGCCAGGCATCCTGTTCCGCGCAGCGCTCGGTCGGCGCAATGCGCGGCCGCAAGGCGGCGGCCGGCAGGAACCCGGTGTCGCGCATGCCGAGGGGGCCGAACACCGTGCGCTGCAGGAACGCATCGAGCGACAGCCCGGTCACGCGCGTGACGATGTCGCCGAGCAGGAAGAAGTTGATGTCGCTATAGACGAACCGTTCGCCGGGGGCAGAGGTCGGCACCTCGTCCACCGCCAGCGCGATGGCCGCGTCGTAGCCGGTCCACGGATGCAGGTCGACGTCGGGTCGCAGGCCTGACACGTGTGTCAGAAGGTGCCGAATCGTAATGCCACCTTTGCCGTAGCGCTCGAAGCCGGGCACGAACGAGGCCACCGGGTCGTTCAGCCGCACGCTCCCCTCTTCGACCAGTTTCATTACAGCCGTGGTGCCGGCCACGACCTTGGTTAACGATGCGACGTCGAAGACCGTATCTACGGTCATCGGCTCCTGTGATGGAACCGTGGCCCTTGCGCCATAGGCCTTCTCGTAGAGGGTCTGATCGCCCCGGCCCACCAACACGACGGCACCGGGTGCGGCTTTGGCGGCGATAGCGTCGGCCACCAGCTGGTCCACACGGGCGAACTGGGCGGAATTGGCGGCAGAATCCGCTGGTTTCTGGCCGGTTCCGGCCTGCTCGGCGCGCGGGGTGGCAAGGGCAAGAGCGGCAAGGGTCAGGGCCAGTAGCGTTCGACGCATGGGGCTAATATACTGATTCGGTTGTAGATCCATTAAGGGAGAAGCTAGCGATGCGAGACTTCAAGACATTCTTTTCGACGGCGGCTGTGGTCGTGGCGCTCGTGGGCTCGGCCCTCCCGGCCGCGGCGCAGACGGGCCGGGTTGGCGGCACCATCAAGGACGGCCAGGGCACGGCCATCAAGGGTGCGACCGTGACCGCGGAAAACCCGCAGGCGTCGCCCTCGTCGTTTACCGCGACGACCGACGACAAGGGCCGCTATTCGATCATCGGGCTCAAGACCGGCTCGTGGAAGGTGACCGCCGTGGCTCCGGGCTTCGCGCCCTCGTCTGGCAACGTGCCGGTGCGCTCGCTGGGCTCGCCCATGCCGCCGGTCGACTTCGTGCTGGCGCCCGGCGCCACCGGTCCGGCCGGCGCGCTCGCCGGCGTCAACACCAAGGAGCTGCAGGCTGAACTGCAGAAGGCCGCCGACGCCGCCAACGCGGGCCAGCACGACGCCGCGATCGCCGCCTACGAGGCCATCCTCACCAAGACCCCCGCGCTGACGATGATCAACGGGCAGATCGCCCAGGTGCAGCGCCTGCAGAAGAAGTACCCCGAGGCCATTGCTTCGTATCAGAAGGTGCTGGCGGCCGACCCGAACAACGATCGCTCGAAGATCGAAATCGGCATGACCTATCTCGAGATGGGCGACTTCGCCAATGCCGAGAAGTCGCTGATGGAAGTCGCCACCTCGACCAGCGCCAACCGCGAGGTGTTCTACAACCTCGGCGAGGTCAAGTTCGCCAAGGGCGAGACCGACGAAGCGGTGAAGCACTACCAGCGCGCCGTTGACATGGACGGCACCTGGGGCAAGCCGCTCTTCAAGATCGGCCTGGCCAAACTGCAGAAGGCCGACATGGCCGGCGCACTCGAAATCATGGAGAAGGTCGTCGCCATCGACCCGAACTCCGCGGAAGCGGCCCAGGCCAAGGGCCTGATCGCGCAACTCAAGAAGGGTTAGTTCCGCCAACCTGGCAGCATTCGCGTACAAAAAAAGGGGCCCTCATAAGGGCCCCTTGAGCCAGTGGCCTAGTCAGCCTGGCTCGAAACTGAATGACTCCTGTGGGGGATGTCAAACTTTCACCCACAATAGAGCAAGCGCCGTGCCGGGCCGACCGGCAGGCGAACGGTGCCGAATTGGGCCAAAAGTCTCCAACGGTTTCGCCGCCGGTGTGACGAATCCAAGAGATTGAAAACCGCGGCTCCGGCTGGATGGATTTGGTGAGCCGGTGATCGCGCCCTAAACGCGTCTCACAGGGCCGAACGGATCGCCCACAGATCCGGGAAGACCGGCGTCATCAGCGTCGTGACCAGGTACTGGGCGCCCGCTGAACCTCCGGTGCCGACCTTGGCGCCAATGGTCCGCTGGACCATCTTCACGTGCCGATAGCGCCACTCCTGGATGCCTTCGTCCAGATCCACCAGGCGCTCGCACATCTCGGCACGCATGGGGTCTCGGCGATACACCTCGATCAAGGTCGCCTGCAATTCCTCGGACGCTTCCACGCGCGCGGTCACGTCGCGCCCCAGCTGCGATGCCGGCACAGCGTAGCCCGCGCGCGACAGGTAACGCAGGAACGCGTCCCACAACGTGCCCTGCGCGAATCGCTGGTTCAGCGCGGTGTGCGCGCGGCCGCCGGCCGCGAATCGATCGAGCGCCTTCACGTTCTTCAATCCCAACACGAACTCAAGCTGCCGGAACTGGTCCGATTGAAACCCGCTAGCCGCCTCGAGACGGGCTCGGAACGACTGGAACTCGAGCGGCGTCATGGTCTCGAGAATATCGAGCTGCGCCACCATTACCTTGAGGATGGTCAGAATGCGCTTCATCGAATGCTGCGCCCGAAACGGGTCGTCCTGGCCGAGCAACGCGATTACGTGGTCGACCTCGTGCAGCACCTGCTTGAACCACAGTTCGTAGACCTGGTGAATGACGATGAAGAGCATTTCGTCGTGCTCGGGCCCGGCCGAACGCGGGCGCTGCAGGGCGAGAAGTTCATCGACCGCGAGGTAGCTGCCATAGGTGATGGACTGATCTTGCATGTTGGCAGCTTACCTCGGCACCTCGACCTTGTCTCCCTGTAGAGCGACAGTGATATTGACCCCCTTGCGACACTAATTCTGACCCCCTCCAGGAGGAGGGGTCGAATGGAGCAAGAGCAAGGAGTTCTGGTATCTCCGAGTGCGGAGGTACCGGTGGTCGAAGGCGAGATGGTGACCGCGATTCGGGAGTTGACGAATCGCGGGTGGGGCGCAAAGGCTATCGCGGCGGAGTTGGCCATCGCGCGCAATACAGTCCGGCGGTATCAGCGGGGCGCCGTGGCCGGTGTGCAGGTCCGGCCATCGGCGCGCCGCCTGTCCGTCGAGGATCAGGCCACCGCGCAGACGCTCTTTCAGCGCGAGGCCGAGGGCAATGCGGTCGTGGTCCGGCAGTTACTAGCCGAGCGGGGCTGCGCCGTGAGCGTGCGCACGGTGCAGCGTGCCGTCGCGCCCGTCCGTCAGGCGCAGCGGGCCGCCGATGTGGCGACCGTGCGCGTCGAGACGGCCCCCGGTGCGCAGATGCAGATTGATTTCGGGGAGAAGCGGGTGACGATCGCGGGCACCGCCATCACGGTCTTTCTGCTGGTCGCGGTCCTCGGTTACTCGCGGCGGACGTTCGTGAAGGCCTTTCTGCACGAGCGCCAGGACGATTGGCGTGAGGGCATCGCGGCGGCCTTCCTGCACTTCGGCGGCGTCGTGCTGACCCTGCTCGGTGACAATGCCCGCGCCCTCGTGCGCGGGCGCGACCGCACGACCGGCACCGTGACATTCCATCCCGGCTACCTGGCCTTCTGTCGTGACTGGGATGTGCAGCCGCGCGCCTGCGCACCGTATCGCGCGCGGACCAAAGGCAAGGTCGAGTCCGGGGTCAAGTTCGTGAAGCGTAACGCGCTGGCGGGCCGTACCTTCGCGTCGTTCGCCGCGCTCGAGCAGCATCTCGCCCAGTGGATGGACGAGGCCGATCAGCGCATGCATGGCACGACGCACGAGCGGCCGTGCGATCGCTTCGTCCGTGAGGAGCAGGCCGCCCTCCGGCCACTGCCGGCGCGTCCGCTGCCAAGGCGAGAGCAGCGCCTGCGCCGACGTGTCGCCAGCGATGCCTTCGTCGATGTCGAGACGGTGCGCTACAGCGTGCCGTATCAGTTGGTGCGCGATCACGTCGACGTCGCGATTGACGAGCAGACGGTGCGGATCTTCCACGGCACGGATCTCGTCGCGACACACGCGCGCAGTCGAGAGCCGTTCGCGCGCATTGTCGAGCCGGCACATCTCGCAGGATTGTGGCGGGTGACCACGCCCCGCGAGCCCGTGGACGCGACGCTGTCCGCTTTAGGGCGCTCGCTCGCCGAGTACGCGGCGGTGGTCCGATGAGCGCCATCGCGCACGCCCGCGTGGTCGAGCACCTGCAGCGTCTCCGTCTCGGCTTCGTCGCCGAGCGCCTGGACGCAGTCCTCAATGAGGCCGCCAAACGGGAGCCGACCTATCTCGATTTCCTCGACCAGGTGCTGCGACAAGAGGTCGAGGCCAAACAGCGCAAACGGGTCGCCATGGGCGTGCAGATCGCGCACTTCCCGACCGTGAAGACGCTCGAGGAGTTCGAGTTCAAGTTTCAGCCGTCGATCGATCAGCGCCTGGTCCGTGAGCTGGCGACCGGGCGCTTCATCAGCGGCGCTGAGAATGTGCTGATCTTCGGCCCGCCCGGTGTCGGCAAGACGCATCTGGCGATCGCCCTCGGTCGCGCCGCGGTCGAGACCGGGCACTCGGTGCTCTTCACCAGTGCCACCGCGCTGCTCGCCGCCCTGGCCAACGCCGAGACCGAGGGCCAGCTTGCCGATCGGCTGTTGTTCTACAGCAAACCGAAGCTCCTGGTGATCGACGAGCTCGGCTACCTGCCGTTCGAGCGGCGCAGTGCGCATCTGTTCTTCCAGCTCGTGGCCCGCCGGTACGAGCGCGGCAGCTTGCTGATCACGACCAATCAGTTGGTCACGCAGTGGGGCACCGTCTTCGGCGACGAGGTCCTCGCGGCGGCGATCCTCGATCGGCTCCTGCATCACAGCCACACGCTGATGATCCAAGGCGACAGCTATCGATTGAAACAGAAACGCAAGGCCGGTCTGATCCCGGCGGTGCCGCACCGAGAGGGGGCGCTCGCCGGCGAGCCGGCTCGCGCTGACCGCTGGAAGCCGTGATTAATAGGGGGTCAGTTTTAGTGGCGTAAGGGGGTCAATTTCCCCTGTCGTTTGACACTCCCGTCGGGAAGTGACTCCCCGACGGGAGAGCAAATTCCGAAATGCTCACCAAGGGTGGCAAGTCCAGACACAGTCGTAGTAGGCAAAGCATCCGTTTTCGTCGTATACGCAATGCGCCCAATCAACGTTGAAGCTCCAAGGCGCGCATGCTTCGTCGGCCAGCGCATGGCATACCCCGTATGCATACATACATTGGTCTGGTGGGCAGTCGAACGCCTGAACCGGTGCTGCTCTGCCTGACAACAGCACCGCGATCGTCATTGCCGTGATCATGAATAGTCTAATTGCCTGCATGCTGACCTCCTTTAGTTTCCAACCAGAGACTTGAGAGCATCTCGAAACACTGCGATTGGGTGAGCGCCGTTGATTCGCTTCTTGATGGTTACAGTTTGGTCAGGGCCGATTTCACCAATTAGTGGGCGCGCCGCCCAGAAAGTAGGCCATTCGCCGCTCAGAAAGTAGGCCACCTGAGGGTCTGATGGCGGACTTGCCGGATCGAGGGGATCCGGGGTCCGCTGGGAGGATGCTCAGGATGGATCAGGTGCATGTAGTACGGCACAAAGTGCTCGTCGAAGGCCGGTCGCAGCGGTCCGTGGCGCGTGAGTTGGGCCTGTCGCGGATGACGGTCGGGAAGTATGTGGACCAGGCGATGCCGGTCCGGAAGGCGGAGGCCGGTCCGCGGCCCCGACCGGTCTGGGACGCGGTGGCGACCCGGGTCGAGGCGCTGCTGGCCGAATCGCCGAAGTGGACCGGCGGCAAGCAGCAGCTCACGGCGACACGGCTGCACGCGATGCTGGTGGCGGAGGGGAAACAGGTCGGGGTCACGGTCATCAAGACGGCGGTCGCCGAGTGGCGGCGCCAGCGGCGCGAGGTCTTCGTCCCGTTGACGTACCGCCCGGGCGACCTGGCCGAGGTCGATTTCTTCGAGGTGCTGGTCGACATCGACGGCACGCGGCGCAAGGCGTGGCTGTTCCTGATGCGGCTGATGTACTCGGGCCGCGACTTCGCGTGGATCTACGAGCGCCAGGATCAGATCAGTTTCCTCGACGGCCATGTCCGGGCGTTCGCGCACTTCGGCGGCGTGCCCGCGCGGGTCGCCTACGATAATCTGCGCGCCGCCGTCGTGCGGATCCTGGTCGGCGGCGCGCGCACGCTCACGGTCCGGTTCGCCGCGCTGGCCTCGCACTATCTGATCGAGGCCTGCTTCTGCCGGCCCGGCGAGGGCCACGATAAGGGCGGCGTCGAGGCGCGCGGCAAAGCCGTGCGCCAGCAGGCGCTGGTGCCCATTCCGAGTGGCGCGACGCTGGCGACGATTAACGACGCGCTGTTGGCCCAGATGGATGCGCGGCTCGACAGCCAGCGCGATGCCGCTGGCCAGACGATCGGCGACCGGTTCACGGAGGAGCAGCGCCAGTTCCGCCCCGCGCCGATCGCCTTTGCGCCAGAGGCCACGACGTTCGCCACGGTGACCCCGCGGGCGCTGGTCCGGCTCGAGGGCGCGTGGTACTCGGTGTGGACGCGCTGGGCTGGCCTCGATCTGGTGGTCCGGGTCGGCGCCAGCACGGTGACGATCGTCGGTCGCGACGGCACGCGCGTGGACCATCCGCGGAAGCGCTTCGGCCAGCGGTCGATCGACTACCGCCATTATCTCGTCGAGCTTGCGCGCAAGCCACAGGCCGTGCGCCAGGTCCTGCCGGATCTCCTGCGGGATCTCGGGCCGCCGTTTCCCGCCATCTGGGATCAGCTCCAGCTCGCGCATGGGGCCCGGGACGCCGCGCGGCTCTTGGCCAAAGTCCTCGGCCACCTCGAGGTGCAGGGGGCCGCCATCGTCGTGCCGGCCTTGATCGCCGCGCTCGCGGCCGGCACGCCGCTCCTGCTGGCCCTCACACCGGCACCCGTGCCACCCGATCGCTTGACGCTGGAGGCCGTCCCGGCGCCGCTGCGCGACATCGCGGTCGCGACGGGGTGTGCCGCGGACTACGACGGCTGGTTGATCGGAGTGACAGCATGAGCGCCCCCCTCACCCGCGAGCTCGTCGTCGCGCAGGCCCGGGCGCTGAAACTCCCCGGCATCGCGCGCACGTTTGACAGCCTGGCCCGGCAAGCCCGGGACGCGCACTGGCCCCACGAGGATTACCTGCACGAGGTCCTAAGTGCCGAGCAGGCCTCGCGGCACGAGTCGGTGATTCGGCAGCGGCTCCACGACGCGCGGTTCCCGGAGATCAAAACCCTCGACACGTTCGACTTCGCCGCGGTGGACGGCGTGAGCGCCACCCAGGTGCACACCCTCGCGCGGGGGGAATGGGTCACCGCCCCCGAGAATCTGATCTTCGCCGGGCCGATCGGCACCGGCAAGACGCACCTGGCGATCGCGCTCGGGGTCGAAGCGACCAAGCAGAAACGCCGCGTCCTCTTCACGCGGGCGGCCGACTTGGTGCGGCAGTTGCTCGAAGCGCGCGACGGGCGCGAGCTCACGCGTCTGCAGCAGCGGCTGTTGCGCGTCGAGGTCTTAATTGTCGACGAGCTCGGCTTCGTGCCCTTCGACCGCGTCGGCGGCGAGCTGCTCTTTAATCTGATCACGGACCGCTACGAGCGACGCGCCACCATTGTCACGACGAATCTCGCCTTTGCCGAGTGGGTCACGGTATTTGCGGGCGACGAGAAGCTGACGACGGCGCTCCTGGATCGCCTCGCCCATCACGCGACGGTGATCACGACCAAGGGCAAGAGCTATCGCATGCGGAAGCGCCGCCCACGCGAGGATCCGGCGTGATCAGTCAGCTCGTACCGGTCAGCACCACCGGGGTGGGGCGCTCGCCGGCCCAGGCCGGCTCACGCTGACAGGACAGAACGAAGAGAGAGGGGGCCAGATTTACTGTCGTTGGGGTCAGAACACGTAGAATGTAGGCCCCTCAGGTGGCCCACTTTCTGAGCGGCGTACTGGTCTACTTTCCGAGCGGCGCAACCAGCTTAGGAAGGTTGGCGTCGAGCCAACCCCAAGCCGCTTCGCTTCATCTAGATCGCGGGTCACCTTCGAGCTCATGCGACCGTCCATGCAGGTCTGAAAAGGGACTGCGTCCAAGCGTAGGGTCGCCGCAATGGAGTCCAGCGCCGAGATGTCGAGCGTCTGTGGGGCAAACAGGACGTCATGCATTTCCCAGAACATACCCTGCACGCCAGCGCATTCGGCCGCCTCGCTCGCGCGTGGCGCAGCGGGATGATTGGGAAGTGGCAAATGCCTAAAGGAATAGCTGACCTTACCGACGTCAACGAACTCACGCTGTATTTCCTTGTAGGTCTCACGAGCGTGTCGCCCGCAGTACGGACACTGAAAGTCTGAAAACTCGACAATCGCGATCGAAGGCGTCTTCACTGACTTTGTGGCGACATCCTTAAGAGAAGTGGCGCCAGTGACATCTTCGACTGGAGGCACGGCGCCACCAGGGCGGGCGGCCGAAGGACGAGGGTAGAGATAATTCAGGGTGGTCGAGACAACGAACACCGCGCATGCAACAACCGTCGCGACATTCGCCGATTGGGTCCAACTCAACGCCATATTCACCTCACCGACAGATAGTCGGTGAAGTGCTGGCATCGGTCAACGAATCGGTACCCGAGAGGTACCAGATATTTGAACCTGGCTTTCGGCTTTGTCCACAGACTGGGCTGTTCGCAATCGTTTGATGATGCGTCGGATGACTGACGACATGCTTTCGTCACGACTCAACGCAAAACGCTCAAGAAAGTCATAGTCTCTATCGGACACCCAGAGATGGAGTTGCCGTTTCCGGTTCACGATCGGTTCAGATGCGCAATTAGCGTCGGCCATGCTTGCTCCTTGGGGGACCGTGAATGCGCGCTGCCACGAAAGGGCTTACCGCCAAGCGACTTCAGCACACTAAACATCGCGCCAAGTGGTCGCTGGATCTGTCAGTAGGGGGGAGCCGCAGCATACCGGAAGCGTGCGTCCGATGCCAACGGGATGTACCAGCGTTGTACCGTGTCGCCAGCGGGGTTGGTGCAAATAAAAAAGCGGGGGGCGCCGGCGTAGCGCCCTCCCGCCAAAACGACTCCCCCACAGGAGTCGAGCTTGATCAGGGACCAGGGACCGGGGAACAGGGATCAGGGGTTGTCCCTGATTCCCGAGCCCTGATCCCCGATCCCTGCTAGAAGATGAAGCGGAAGCCGACGCGCGCCGTGCGGGGCGCGAGAATGGCTGACGGCTTCTGGTAGCCCAGGCCGGTCGCGCGGCTGATCGTCTCCGACGCGTGGCTGTTGGTCAGGTTGAACGCGTCGAAGTACGCCCGGAAGCGCATGCGGCTCGTCAGCTGGAAGTTGCGTTCCGCGCGGATGTCGAACACCCAGATGTTGTCTTCGCGGTTGGCGTTCATGGGCTCGGCGTAGGCAAGCGCGCCGGCCGCGGATACCGAGGTGGCGGTCAGGCCGAGCGCGGCCGGAGCCGAAATGGCCAAGGTGCGGGCGTAGTTGGCGCCCGACTGATGACGCACTACCGGCGACAGGCGGATGCCGAGGGGCGCGTCGTACGATCCCGACGCCTTGAAGTTCCAGTTGGTCCGATCCTCGAGGCCGGGGTTGTTCGGGTTACGCACGGGGCCGTTCGGGAAGTCGCTCGACTGGGTGTAGCCGAAACCCATCGACGCCGACCACTTGCTGCCGTAGCGCTTGTTCATCGAGACCTCGTAGGTCTTGTAGCGCGAGTACTGGTCGACGTTCTGCACGATTTGGGTGTTCGGGAAGCTTCCCAGATTCGCGTTGGGAATGCCGAAGAAGGTCAGCGCCTTGTCGTCGCCCGTGCCGGCGCGGCCATCGACACCAATGTCGGTGAACGAGTACGGCACTGTGAACGCGGACGGACCGCGCAGCGGCTGATAGGTCGCGATCAGGTCGTCTTCGGTCTTGTAGACGAACCCGGCGCGTACGCCCATCGTGTCGGACAATTGCCGTTCGATCCAGGCGCTCGCTTCGTGGGTGTAAGGCGCCTTGATGTTCGGATCGACGCCGATAGAGCCCAGCAGCGATGCCGAAACCTGGGCGCCCTCTTCGCCGGCCTGCCAGCGACGATCGCCGTTGATGTCGTTCCAAGAGTAGGTGGCCGACTTGCCAGCCGTGTTCGGATTACCGTTGCCGCCGACGCCAGCGCCGGGGTTGTGCCAGAACAAGCCATAGTTGCCCTTCAGCACGGTCTTGCCGTCGCCGGTCAGGTCGAATGTCACGCCAATGCGCGGGGCGACCTGGTTCCAGGTGTAGAACTGCGTCTCGGCGAAGGTCCGTGCGGTGACCTGAGCGGCCAGCGAGGGGAACCGCGATGCCCACGGAGCCAGCGAGCCCGCCAGCTGTTCCTGCTCGGGCAACCAGCCGCGATAACGGTCGTAACGAAGGCCGGCGTTGACCGTCGCACGGCCGAGCGACCAAGTGTCGTTCAGGAAGAGGCCAATCTGGTCGAGGGCGGCGCGCGCCGTCAACGAGTCGTGCGAATCAAGGCTGCCGGCCTTGGTGGCGGTCGGAAAACTAAACGTAACCTGGTTCGACACGCCGTTATTGTAAGTGTGGTCGATGCTGCCGCCGTACTGCTGGAGGAAACCTTCCCACGACTGTTCCTTGAGCAGCTCGGCACCGAACTTGAACGTGTGGCTCCCCTTGGCCGTATCGAGGAAGTAAGTCGCCGCGCCGGTGTACTGCTTGCGATCACGGTCGAGCTGCCAGATCTGGTTCGCACCCTCGATCGTCAGCCGGCCGGTATCGCGCCACGAAAAGTCCGCATTCGAGTTGGCAATCAGCGGGAAGTAGTAACCGAAGTCGCCGTAGCGCGCTTCGAGGTACAGCTTGTCGCTGACCGTGCTGTTCCACTCACCCTTGTAGACCCAGCTGCCCGAATCCTGCGCAAACGTCTGCTCGGGTGAGGCGTAGGTGTAGGTCGGAAACGGCAGACGGTTGGGCTGTTCCTTCTGGCCCCACTGGTAGTAGCCGATCAGCTTGTTTTTCTGGTTGACCTGATAGGTCAGCTTGCCGACCGGGTTCCACAGCTTGGTATCGAAGGTCTGGTCGAACTGGAACTGGGGCTGCGCCACCGCGTTGAACTGCTGACGGTAGGTGCCGAAGATCCAGATCTTGTCCTTGAGGATCGGGCCACCGAGGTTGATGTCGTGGTCGTAGTAGCGGCCAATCTCGTTGCTGCCGGCGCGAATCGGCGAGTTGTTGAACGCCGTCGGCGCAGTGTACGAGTCAGGGATGTTCGTGCCCTGCAGGCTGTTGTTGTACCAGTCGAGGTGATATTCGCCCTGGAACGAGTTGCTGCCCGAACGGGCAATGAACTGGCTCTGCACGCCGGGGTTCGGCATTTCCGCGCCCTGGCCGCTGGTGCCCAGGAACGCTTCCTCGAGCGAGGCGTAGTCGAAGTAGAATCCGGCGCCGCCGGTGCCTTCGGTGGTGTTGATGCCTTCGATCAGCACGCGCACCTGGCCGGTCATGCCGTAAGCGGCATAGCCGGTCTGCGTGCCGGCGCGGTTGCCGCCCACGTCGATGCGGCCCATCTGCACCGACGGGGTCACCGCCAGCAACGACCACATGTCGCGGCCGTTCGGAATCGACTGCAGCTGCTCCATCTTGAAGTTCTGCTGCACGCGCGTCGTGCTGGTGTCGATCACCGGCGACGAGCCACTCACCGTGACCGTCTCCTGGAGTGTGGCGAGGGCGAGTTCGACGTTCACCTGCGCCGTGAAGCCGAGGCTGATGGCCACGCCATCGCGCTTGAAGGTATTGAAGCCCGCCAGCTCGTAGCTCACGGAGTAGGTGCCGGGAGGCACCGCCGGGAAGCGATAGTTCCCCGTCTCCGACGTCACCGTCGTCTGGGGCTGAATCAGTGCCGGGCTCGTGGCCGTCACTGTGACGCCGGGCAACACGGCGCCCTGTGCGTCGGTCACACGCCCTTGAATGGTGCCGGTGCTGCTCGCACCGCCGCCCTGGGCAAACGCCGACGCGCTGAACGACAGCGCAACCAGCAGGGCCAACAGGCCCGTAGTCCAACGCCTCATGTGCTCTCCTCCTCAGTTCATGTGGGGGGCTGGCCTCTGGGCCAGGTCCCTACCGAACAAAACAAACAACCGCAGTGGAAACGACGACAAGCCCGTCGATCTCGTGACGGAAAGACGGTCGAGGTGATACCCGAAGACGAAAAGATACAAAGTTCGGGGACGAATAGCAAATTTCTGGTTTAAACAACCGTTCAATAGGGACGAGGGTTCGTCCCGGGAACCAAGTGGAACGGCAGGGCTGGGCAGGGCCTCACAAGAGAGGTGGGACGGGTGGCTGAGGGAGGTGACGAGTCGCGGAACCGGACCGGCGGACGACGAGCGGGAGCCGGGCCAGAGGCGGGACTGACTCCCGCCCCCGACTCCCGACTCCCGTCAGTTGCTAGAAGATGAAGCGGAAGCCGACGCGCGTCGTGAACGGCGCGAGAATGGCTGACGGCTTCAGGTAACCAAGACCGGTCGCGCGGCTAATCGTCTCCGACGCGTGGCTGTTGGTCAGGTTGAACATGTCGACATACGCCCGCAGGCGGAAGCGGCTGGTGAAGGAGAGGCTCTTCTCCGCGCGGATGTCGAACACCCAGATGTTGTCTTCGCGGTTGGCGTCCATCGGCTCGGCGTAGGCCGTGCCGCTGGCCGTCAGGCCCGAACCCGCAGGCGCCGCCACCGTGAAGGTGCGCCCGAAGTTGGCGCCCGACTGGTGACGGATGACCGGCGAGATGCGGATGCCGTAGGGAGCATCGTACGAACCCGACGCCTTGAAGTTCCAGGTCGTGCGCTGCTCGTCGAAGGGCAGGTTCGGGTTGAGCGGGTAGTCGCCCGTCGGGAAGTCGTTCAGCATGGTGTAGCTGCCGCCGAATGACGCCGACCACTTGTTGCTGTAACGGCGGTTCACCGACATCTCGATCGTCTTGTAGCGCGAGAACTCCGGCGTGGTGCTGACCACCTGGGTCGCCGGGAACTGCGATGCGCTCGCCGTCGGCATGCCGAGCAGCGTCAGGTTGCGGTCGTCGCCCGTACCGCGGACGCCGTCAACACCGATGTCGACGAACGTGAACGGCACCGTGAAGGCATCGCGGAACGGCGCGGCGCCGCGGAACGGCTGGTAGGTGGAGAACAGGTCGTCTTCGGTCTTGTAGACGAAGCCGGCGCGCACGCCCATGGTGTCGGTCAGCTGGCGCTCAATCCACACGCTCGCCTCGTGGCTGTAGGGCGCCTTGATGTTGGGGTCGACCGAGATCGCGCCCTCGAGCGACGCGCTCTGCAGCGCGCCTTCTTCACCCGCCTGCCAGCGGCGATCGCCATTGGCGTCGGTCCAGGCGTAGGTGGCCGACTTGCCGGCGATGTTGGCATTGCCCGAACCGCCGAGACCGGCACCCGGGTTGTGCCAATAGAGGCCGTAGTTGCCCTTCAGCACGGTCTTGCCGTCGCCGGCAAAGTCATAGACCACGCCGATGCGCGGGGCGAACACGTTCCAGGTGTAGAGGTCCTTCTCGGCGAAGGTCTTCGCGGTCACCGAGACGGGGCCGGTCGAGGCGGCCAACTGCTCCTGCTCGGGCAGCCATCCCTTGTACTGGTCGAAGCGGACACCGGCGTTCACGGTCATCTTGCCAACCGCCCAGGTGTCGGTGATGAACGCGCCGAGCTGGTCGAGCGCCGCCATCGAGGTCAGGCAGTCATGCGCATCGAGCGAACCGACCGCGCACGAGGCGGTCGGCAGGCCGAAGATCACCTGCGTCGAGACGCCGTTGCTGTAGATGTGCTCGATGTTGCTCGTGCCGCCGCGGCGCGACTCGAAGCCTTCCCACGACATCTCCTTCGAGAGTTCCGCACCGAACTTGACGGTGTGGCTGCCCTTGGCGGTGTCGAGGAAGTAGGTGCCGGCGGCGGTGTACTGCTTGCGGTCGCGATCGAGCTGCTGCTTCTGGTGGGCGCCTTCCGAGACCAGCCGGCCCGTGTCGTGCCAGAAGAAGTTGTCGGGGCTGTTGGTGATCAGCGGAAAGTAGTAGCCGAAATCGCCGAAGCGCGCCTCGAGGTACAGCTTGTCGCTGACGGTGCCGTTCCACTCGGCCTTGTAGACCCAGCTGCCCGAGTCCTGCGCCAGCGTCTGCTCGGGCGAGGCATAGGTGTAGGTCGCGAAGGGCAGGCGGTTCAGCTGTTCCTTCTGGCCCCACTGGTAGTAGCCAATCAGCTTGTTCTTCTGGTTGACCTGGTAGGTCAGCTTGGCCACCGGGTTCCACAGCTTGGTGTCGAAGCTCTGGTCGAAGGTGAAGTTGGGCTGCGCCACGGCGTTGAACTGCTCGCGGTAGGTGCCGAACATCCACACCTTGTCCTTCTTGATCGGGCCGCCGAGGTTGATGTCGTGATCGTAGTAGCGGTCGATTTCGTTGCTGCCCTTGCGAATGGGCGAGTTGTTGAACGCCGTCGGCACCGTATACTCCGAGGGGATGTTCGTACCCTGCAGCGCGTTGTTGTACCAGTCGAGGTGATACTCGCCCTGGAACGTGTTGCTGCCCGAGCGGGCAATGAACTGCGACTGCACGCCGGGGTTCGGCATTTCCGCCGACTGGCCGCTGGTGCCGAGGAACGCTTCCTCGAGCGAGGCGTAGTCGAAGTAGAAGCCGGCGCCGCCGGTGCCTTCGGTGGTGTTGATGCCTTCGATCAGCACGCGCACCTGGCCGGTCTGGCCGTAGGCGGTGTAGCCGGTCTGCGTGCCGGCGCGATTGCCGCCCACGTCGATGCGGCCCATCTGCACCGAGGGCGTGACGGCGAGCAATGCCCACATGTCACGGCCGTTCGGAATCGACTGCAGCTGCTCCATCTTGAAGTTCTGCTGCACGCGGGTCGTGCTGGTGTCGATCACCGGCGACGAACCGCTGACGGTGACCGTCTCCTGCAGCGTGGCGAGGCCGAGCTCGACGTTGACCTGCGCCGTGAAGCCGAGGCCAATGGCGATGCCGTCGCGCTTGAACGTGTTGAATCCGGCCAGCTCGAAACTGACCGAATAGGTGCCGGGAGGCACTGCGGGGAAACGGTAATTACCCGTCTCCGAGGTCACCGTCGTCTGGGGACCGAGCAGGGCCGGGCTGGTGGCCGTGATAGTAACGCCCGGCAGGACCGCACCCTGCGCGTCTGTGACGCGACCCTGAATCGTACCCGTGCTGCTGGCGCCGCCGCCCTGCGCAAACGCGGAACCCGCGACCGACAATGCGATCGCGAGGGCCAACAGGCCCTTCGTCCAACTCTTCATGCTGTTCTTCCTCCTGTGGGGACGTCCCGCCTGGCCCTGCAATCCGCGCAGAGACCTGACAGGGCGACTACGTGCAAATCACCCGATCAACGACAGAGCCGACGACGAAATGAGCGGGGGAACGCCGGAGGCCGCGGAGTGGGGCCGCGGAGGCTGGCAGGACTTGCCCGAACGATGCGCCGAACGACGATTGCATTACAAAGGGCAACACGCCCTGACGACTTACAAGTAACTGCGAACAATATCTTACGCAGTGGTGAGATGCAAATCGGCAGGGTCGAACGATCGTTCAAAGAGGACGGGCGTTTCTCAGTTGACGAAGCGCGTGATGAGCAGCCCGGCGAACACCGCGCCGGCGCCGGCCAACTGGTTGGCCGAGACCGGCTCGGCCAGCCACACGGCCGCCACGACCATCGCGACCACCGGCGTCAGGTAGCTGTAGACGGAGGTCCGTGACCCACCGAGCTTCTTGAGGCCGGTGTACCAGATGAAGTACGACAGGTTCAGCGCCAGCAGTGTCGAGGCCAGCATCAAGCCCCAGCTTTGCAGCGAGATGGCCCGCCACTCGACGCCCAGCAGGATGGGAATCATCGTCACGATGTAGAGCACGGCGCCAATGCTGAAGGTCAGGCCAATCACGGTGAGCGCCGAGTGGCGCTTGAGAATGGGCTGCGACGCCACCGAGTATGTCGCCCAGCACAGCACGCCGCCCAGCATCAACGCGTCGCCGTACAAGGTCTGCGCCGAGAGATCCGCGCCGCGGCCGACGATCAGGTACAAGCCGCCGAGCGCGAGGAAGACACCGACCCAGCGCACCGGCTTGATGCGCTCGTGCCCTGCCAGGGCCGACAGCAACGCGATCACGATCGGCGAGATGCCGACGATCAGCGAGCCGTTGGCGACGCTGGTCCGCCGCACGCCGCCGACGAAACACAGTTGGTAGAGAAAGGTACCGACAATGCCGAGAAACAGCAGCTGGAGCCAGTCGGCGCGCGAGAGCGGCGCCTGCTGGCGCTCGGTGTCGCGGTTCCACCAGAGGACGCCCAGGAACACAATGCTGCCGATCAGCAGCCGCATGGCGTTGAACGGTATTTCGGGGAAGTCGCGCAGCGCCACCTTGACGAGCGAGAAGTTGCTGCCCCAGATGAGGACCATCAGCAACAGCGCGCCATCGAGCAGGGTCAAGGCCAACGGGGCAATTGTATCCCGCGCAAAAACGAAAACGGGGACACGCCGTCAGGCGCGCCCCCGTCAGAGCACTTCGAGCTCGTTACCCTGAGCCGTCGTTCCTTAGCCGCCGAAGGGCTTGAGGAAGAACAGGATCAGCGAGATGAGCAGGACGTAAATAACCAGCGACTCGATCAGCACGAGACCGAGAATCAGCGAGCCGCGGATTTCGCCGGCGGCGCCGGGGTTGCGCGCAATCGCCTCAGCGGCAGAGGCCACGGCCTTGCCCTGGCCGAGCGCAGCGCCGAACGCGGCGATGGCCAGCGCGAAACCGGCGGTGATGATCGACCACTGGACCAACCCGGAATCGGCCGCACTTGCGGCGGCTTCCTGGGCATAGACCGGTGAGGCCAGACCGAGGACCACGAACCCGAACATCAACGACAGCACAAACCGACTTGTTCTCACGGAAAACGCCTCCATCTCAGACTTCTCACCGCTTCTACGGCAACGGCGACGCCTAGCGACGTCACACCTAATAGCATGGCCACCGGGTCGAGCTGCAAACGCACCATCATACCGTAGGCTGCGAGAGCCAGCATAGCATGCCTTGTGAAAAACTTCACTAAGTGGAAACGGGCCGGTTTTCGAGGCGTTTCGACCGCCTCCGCGGCGTCGCCGCCCGGGCGCGGCAAGCCGCCACCAAGCGCCATCAGCGTGTCGACGGTGCCGCGAATTGCCCAAAAGGACAGGCTGATCAGCAATCCGCCCCCGATCACCCCCGCCGGCGCGGCCAGGTTTCGAAACCACAATGCCGCCACCACCGCAAAGCAGCCGCACACGAGCGCCGTGTCCCGGCCGATACGCGCGATCATGACGGGAGGGAACCGCTTGTCGGGAGGGAACTACTTGTCGGGACGGCACTTCTTGACGGGAAGAATGCGCACGCGCCGGGAATCAATCCCGACGGAATGCCCCCTCCCGACAAGAGGTGCCCTCCCGACAACAAGTGCCCTCCCGTCACTTTCGGTTAGCGAGCTGCATCACGCGATAGACATTCAGGATGCCGGCCGCCAGCCCCAGGAAGAAGCCCAGGAACGATAGCCATGGCGTGGTGCCAAGCCAACTGTCGAGCCAGTAGCCGCCGCCGAAGCCCAGCACCAGCGCAAACACGAACGACATCCCGATCGTGCTCAGCTGCCCGATGAGCTGCCAGGTGGTCGGGGAGGTCGGCGCCATGGGTCTAGTGTAAGCTGCCAGTAGCTGCCCGATGCGCCTCGGCCGCAGTCCGGTGAGGATTATGAGTCGACATCCGATCGTCCGTCTCGTGGCCGTGGGCGCTGCCGCCCTGTTCATTTCCGTGGTCGTGCTCGCGCAATCGGCCGAGCGCGTGCTCTACGTCAGCGTGTGGGATGAAAAGACCCGCGCCCCGATCACCGGTCTCGGCACCGACGCGTTCGCCGTCCGCGAGGACGGCGCCGCGCGCGAGGTGCTGCGGGTCGTGCCCGCCACCACGCCGATGTCGGTGGCCATCCTCGTCGACAACTCGCAGGCGGTCACGCCGAACATCGCCGACATCCGGCGGGCGCTGGGGTCGTTCGTCAAGTCGCTCGACGGCATCGGCCCGGTCGCGATCATCGGGGTCGCCGATCGACCGACCATCCTGCGCGACTACACCACCGACCAGAAACAACTCCAGGACGGCGTGCAGCGCGTCTTCGCCATGCCGGGTTCCGGCGCCACGCTGCTCGACGCCGTGGTCGAAGTCAGCCAGGGTCTCGGCAAGCGCGAGACCGATCGCGCCGCGATGGTGATTGTCACCACCGAGAACCAGGAGTTCAGCACCCGCCACTACAAGGACGTGCTCGAGGCCCTCGCGAGCGGCGGCGCCCAGATGCACGCGCTGGTGCTGACCGGGCCAGGCGGTTCGGCGTTGAACGACGAGGCCCGCAACCGCGCGTCGGTGCTCGACCTTGGCCCCAAGGCCAGCGGCGGCTCGCGCGTCGACGTGCTCACCAGCCAGGCCTTCGAGGGGCGGCTGCAGGAGCTGGCGGCAATCCTGAAGAGCCAGCACCGGGTGACCTACTCCCGGCCGCAAACCCTCATTCCGCCGTCGAAGATCGAGGTGTCAGCCACCAAGGCCGGCCAGGTCGCCAGCGGTGGCCCGGCAAGGGGCCAGGCCGTCAGGTAGCCATGCGCATCGCGCTCCGCGTTGCCGTTGTCTGTGCGGTCGGGTTCACCGCCCCATCCGCCTTCGCTCGCGGGGACTCGGGCGAGCTTCGGCGAGACCTCGACGAAGCGGCCTACGGCCGCGAAGTCGGGCCCGCCCCGCCAGTCCAAGAGAAGAACCAGGTCTTCCGCGCCAGCGTCGAGATGGTGTCGCTTAACGTCACCGTCACCGACAGCCAGGGCCGCTACGTCACCGACCTCACGCAGGACGACTTCGGCGTGTTCGAAGACGGCGCCAAGCAGGAATTGTCGTACTTCAATCGCACCAACCTGCCGATCGCGCTCTCGTTGCTGATCGACTCGAGCGCGAGCATGGAGCAGCGGATGGAGAACGCGCAGGAAGCAGCCATCGGCTTCGCCCGCAAGATCCGGCCGCAGGACCTCGCCCAGGTGGTCGACTTCGACAGCCGCGTCGAGATCCGCCAGACCTTCACCAACAAGATCGACGAACTCGAGCGCGCCATTCACAGCACCTCGCCGGGCGGCTCGACCGCCCTGCACAACGCCGTCTACATCTCGCTGAAGGAACTGGCCAAGGTCAAGGCCAGGAACACCGAGGAAGTGCGGCGGCAGGCGATCGTGGTGTTGTCGGACGGCGAAGACACCTCGAGCCTGGTCAGCTTCGAGGAAGTGCTCGAACTGGCGAAGCGGTCGGAAACCGCCATCTACACGATCGGCCTGCAGCCGCGCGAGACCAGCGCGCTGCGCGGATTCCGGGAGGCCGAGTTCGTGCTGCGCCAGCTGGCGCAGGAAACCGGCGGCCGCGCGTTCTTTGCCAAGCAGGTCGACGAGCTCAAGGACGTCTACGGCCAGATCGCCGACGAGCTGTCGAGCCAGTACTCCATGGGCTACTCGTCCCGCAATGCCAAGCGCGACGGCGCGTTCCGCCGGCTGGTCGTGCAGATCGCCCGGCCCAACGTGACGCCCCGCACCAAGCGCGGCTACTACGGCCCGACGTCACACTAGGCTCGGGCCTTGAGGCCTGGGGCTTGAAATAGCCGAGTCCCAAGTCCCAAGTCCCAAGCCTGCTACTATCACCCCGTGCGATCCATCGTTTACCTGATTGGCGCGGGTCCCGGCGCCCCGGACCTGATTACCCTGCGCGGCTATCGCTGCCTGCAGCAGGCCGACGTGGTGATCTACGACCACCGGGTGCACGCCGAGGTGCTGCAGTATGCGCGCGACGAGGCCGAGCGCATCGACGTGGGCGGTCCGGCGCCCGATGTCAGCGCGCAAGACGCCATTTGCTTCCTGATCGCCGAGAAGGCGCGCGAGGGCAAAGTGGTGGCCCGCCTGAAGCGCGGCGACCCGCTGCTGTTCGATCACGGCGGCGAAGAAGCGCTGTTCCTGCACGAGCAGGGCATCCCCTTCGAGCTCGTGCCTGGCGTGCCGACCGCGATCGGCGCCGCCGCGTACGCCGGCATACCCATCACCTATCCCGGCGCCGGCGACACGCTGACGTTCGTTCGCGGCTTCGAGGAAGACGGCCGCGAACGGACCCGCATCAACTGGGATCACCTGGCGGGACTGGGCGGCACCATCGCGTACTTTGCCGGACCCCGGCAGCTGCCCAAGATGATCGAGTCGCTGATCGCGCACGGTCGGCCCGCCGACGAGTCGGCGGCGGTGATCGTGCACGGCACGCTGTCGTCGCAGCGCACGTTTACCGGCACGCTGGCCGAGGTCGGCGAGCTGGTCGCGGAACAACCCGTCGGCGCCGCGCTGCTGATCGTCGGACGGGTGGTGAATTTCCGCGAGCACCTGCGGTGGTTCGACTCGCGGCCGCTGTTCGGCCGCCGCGCGCTCGTCGTGCATTCAAAGGAACAGCCCGACGACATCGCCGCCCTGCTGCAACGGCATGGCGCCGACGTGGTCGTCGACACCGACCCGGGACTGGATGTCTATCGGCAGCTGCTCGACCGCAAGGTCGATGTCGTGACGTTCACCAGCGCCTCGGCGGTGCTGGGCTTCCTCGCCAATGTCGGCGCCGACCAGGCGTCAGACTTGCTGGCGCACACGGTGGTGGCGACGTTGGGCCCCGCGGCAGCCGACGCCGTGACCCGCGCCAACGTCACGCCGGCCGTGCAACTGCCTGGTGGCTCGCCGTCAGCGTTCGCCGACGCGATCGCGGCGCACTTCAAGCAAGCACCCCAGGCCCATTAGGCACCCTATCTCTATCGCCAGGGCATGAGGTTTTCGATCCACGCAATGCGCGTGAGGTCGTTGTAGATCACCGTCACCATCAGCGTCATCAGCAGCACGAAGCCGACAAACAGCATCTTTTCCTTCACCTGCAGGCTGAAGTCGCGGCGCGCAATCGTCTCGATGCCCATGATGAAGATGTGACCGCCGTCGAGAATCGGGATCGGCAGCAGGTTGAGCAGTCCCAGGTTCAGGCTGATGCCCGCCATCAGCATGAGCAGCGAGATCCAGCCCTGTTGGGCCGACTCGCCCGAGAGCTGGGCAATGCCCACCGGGCCCATCAGCTGCTTCGGCGAAGCTTCGCCGGTGACCAGGTCTCGCAACGTCGCCAGGATCTGGCCGGCCATCTCCCAGTTGCGCTCGAAGCTCAGGCCGATCGCTTCAATCGGCGTCGGCGTGAACGGCCGCGTGGCGTTGCTCATGAACATGCCGATGCGCGGCGCGTCGCCTTCCATGCGCGGCGTCACGGTGATCGACTGCTCGACGCCGTCGCGGCGGAGGCGGAACTCGACCGGCGCGCCCTTCTTGCTGCCGATCGCCTCGATCACCATCGAGCTGAACACCATGCGCTTGCCGTCGACCGCGAGAATCAGGTCGCCGGGCTTGAAGCCGGCGGCTTCGGCCGGCGCACCCGACTGCAGCGACTGCACGCTCGGGTTGACGTCGGGCAGCACGCCGATGGTGCCGACCTCGAACCGTGCGTCGTTACGCGTTCGCAACTCGGTGAGATCGGGGGTGATTGTCAGCCGCTCTTCGCGGCCATCGCGCATGACCACGGCCTCGACCTCGCGCTCGGGGCGCGCCGCCACGGCCATGTCCAGGTGTTCCCAGGTGCGAACCTCGGCGGAGCCGAGCCTGACGATCGTGTCGCCGGGACGAATGCCTGCACGCTCGGCCGGCGAACCTTCCAGCACGGCCCCGACCACCGCCGGCCGGTCGAGGTAGGCCAGCACGTCGGCGCCCTGCATCAGGACCACGGCGAGCAGGACGACGGCGAGGATCAGGTTCATCGCCGGTCCGGCGATCAGGATCTGGAAGCGCTGCCACTTCGACTTCGACAGGAACTCATCGTCCGCCCCGGTCTTCGGGTCGTCCGGGTTCTCGCCGGCCATCTTCACGTAGCCGCCGAGCGGGATGATGCTGATGCAGTACTCGGTGTCCCCCCGCTGGAACTTGAGAATCTTCGGGCCGAAGCCCAGCGAGAACGTCAACACCTTCACGCCGTTGTAGCGCGCGAGCAGGAAGTGACCCAGCTCGTGAATGAACACGAGCACGCCAAGCACGAACAGGAACGCGAATAACGTCGTCATTGCAGATTCAATTCTAACTCCCGGGCTGTCTCGGCGGCGTACTGCCGGGCCCAGGCATCAACCCGCCTGACCTCGGCCAGCGTCGCGGCCGGCTCGGGCGTGTGGGCGTCCATCGCCTGTTCGATCACCAGGGGAATGCTGGTAAACGCCAGGCGCCCCTCCAAGAAAGACGATACGGCCACTTCGTTGGCCGCGTTCAACACGATCGGCAGGCTGCGTTCGGCATCCAGCGCGCGGTAGGCCAGGCGCAGGCAGGGGAAGTCGTCCCAGGCCGGCTCGAGAAACTCGAGCGGCCCGACCTTGGTCAGGTCAAGGAACGGCACCGGGGCATTCCAGCGATCGGGATAGGCGAAGGCGTACTGGATGGGCAGGCGCATGTCGGTCATGCCCATCTGCGCGATGATCGAGCCGTCCTTGAGTTCGACCATCGAGTGAACGATCGACTGCGGATGCACGACCACGGCGATCTGCGCCGCCGGCGCGCCGAACAGCCAGTGCGCCTCGATGACTTCGAGACCCTTGTTCATCAACGTCGCCGAGTCGATGGTGATCTTCGGCCCCATCTGCCAGGTCGGGTGCTTCAGCGCATCGGCCGCGGTCACCGTGGCCAGCTGGGGTCGCGAGCGGCCGCGGAAGGGCCCGCCCGACGCCGTCAGAATCAGGCGCCGCCACTCGCCCGCCGCCCGGCCATGCAAACACTGATGGATGGCGTTGTGTTCGCTATCCACCGGCAACACCGGGACGCCCTTGCGGCGCGCGGCGTCCATGACGATGCCGCCGGCCATGACCAGCACTTCCTTGTTGGCGAGGGCGATGGTCTTGCCCGCTTCGATCGCCGCCAGCACGGCGTCGAGCGCGGCCGTGCCCGATGAAGCACACAGAACGACCTCGACGTCGGGGTGCGTGGCGATTTCGATCAGGCCGTCGTTGCCGACGCCGCAGATCTCCGCAGGCGAGCCGCCGAGCACGGCGCGCAACTTGTCCATGGCATCGCCGCTGGCCATGCCCACGGCGCGGGGCCGGAACTCGAGCACCTGCTTCGCCATAGCGGCCACATTGGTCGCAGCGGCGATGGCCACCACCTCAATCCGATCGGCGTGCGTCCGCGCGACATCCAGCGCACTGGTGCCGATCGATCCGGTGGAACCGAGAATGGCGACGCGCGTCATCGATGTAGGGCTGGTGGGGCGGGTAGGGCTGGTAGGGCTGCTGGGGCAGGCCGGACGTACGATCTTACCCGCCCCACCAGCCCGACCCGCGCGACCAGTCCCAAAGTCACATCGCCCTCAGGAAGAAATAGAACACCGGCGTCGCGAAGAGGAGGGCGTCGATGCGATCGAGCACGCCGCCGTGGCCCGGAATCAGCGTCCCGCTGTCCTTCAGGTCGGCGGCCCGCTTCAGCATTGATTCGAACAGGTCGCCGACGATGCCGGCGATCACAATGCCGACGCCGAGCGCCGCCAGCCACCAGGGCGGGGCGATGGGCAGCCAGTAGAATCCGGCCACGGCCAGGAACACGGGCGCCACGATGAAGCCGCCAATCGCGCCCTCGCGGGTTTTCTTGGGGCTGCGCAGCGGCGCCAGCGGCGTGCGGCCGAAGGTGCGGCCGGCGTAGTACTGCGCGGTGTCACTGACGGCCACCGTGGCAATCAGCAGCAGCACGGCTTCGCTCCCGGCGATGGCGTGGACGCCGACCAGCGAACCGAGCGGCAGCCCGATATAAATCGGCGCCAACACCGCCGCGGTCGTGTCGGCCAGCAGGGGCGTTCCCTCGCGATCGGACACCAGCACATTGAAGGCAATCAACAGCAGTGCGGCCGCGAGCACCGATTCGATGTCGACCCACTGAAACGGCACCATCGCGCACGCCAGCAGCGTCGCGATCAGCGTGGTCCAGAACGGCACCTTCGCGCCAATTGCCTCGACGACCTTCTCGTACTCCGTGAAGGCCAGCGCCGCCACGGCCAGGGCGACGCCGAGCAGGGCGATGGAGCTCAGGAACCAGATCAGCGCCAGGGCCACGGCGCCGAGAACGACGCCGCTCAATACTCGTGTCATGGGGCTTCGGGCTTGGGGCTTGAGGCTTGGGGGGACGCCGGCCCAGCCCTCACTTCACACCCGCCACAACCGGCGGCGCGATGCCGCCGAAGCGGCGGTCGCGCTTCTGGTAGGCGAGCACGCCTTCCAGCAGGTGGCGGCACCGGAAATCGGGCCACAGGGTGTCGGTGACCCAGATCTCGGCGTATGCGATCTGCCACAACAGGAAGTTGCTGACCCGCATCTCGCCGCTGGTGCGAATCAGCAGGTCCGGATCGGGCTGGCCGGCGGTGTAGAGGAAGCTCGCGAAGCGGTCTTCGTCGAGATCCTGTGGCGCCAGCCCCGACGCCATGGCACGGCGCGCAGCGTCGACGATCTCGCTGCGGCCGCCGTAATTCAGCGCGATGTTGAAGAGCATGCCGGTGTTGGTCGAGGTCTTCAGCTCGGCGGCGTGCAGCTCTTCCAGCACGTCGGGCGCCAGCGAGTCGGTACGACCGATCACCTTGAAGCGGATGTTGTTGCGCAGCAGCGTCGACAGCTCAAGGCGCAGGTAGCGCTTCAGCAGCATCATCAGCGTGCTGACCTCGGTGGCCGGCCGCTTCCAGTTCTCGACCGAGAACGCATAGAGCGTCAGGACGTCGAGGCCGAGCCGGGCCGACGTCTCGACGACGTCGCGGACCGAGTCGATGCCGGCACGGTGGCCTTCCACGCGCGGCAGGTGCCGCTGGCCGGCCCAGCGGCCGTTGCCGTCCATGATGATCGCGACGTGCCGCGGCAGGCGGTCCATTTCGATTTGCCGGGCCAGGGCCTCTTCGGCCCCGCCGGGTGAAATCCACGCCAGTAATTGATCGAGGCTCATGGAGGCGGTCTTGATGTTACCTGAAAAGAAAACGCCGGTTCGGGTGATCCGAACCGGCGCTTGAGCTTGCCGTCCACCGACGGACGTAGAGGCGGGTCTTCAGACCCGCCTGTCGGTGTTACTTGCCGGCGGTGGGCCAGGGCGGCGTGCCGCTCTTCGGAATGGCGCCTTCACCCTTCAGCGTGAACTTCTGCAGGCGCTTGCCGGTGTAGGTTTCGGTCGTGTAGATGTTGCCCTTCGAGTCGGTGGCAATGCTGTGCACGCCCAGGAACATGCCGGGCTGGCGGCCGCCGTAGCCGAAGTTGTAGAGCTCTTCCATCGACTGGCGGTCGAACACGCGCACGTGCTCGTTCACACCATCAGCCATGTAGAGGTACTTCTGGGCGGGGTCCTTCGAGAAGGCCACGTCCCACACCGAACCGTCGGCGCGGGTTTCCTTCGCGACGAACACTTCCTTCACGAACTTGCCCTCCCGCGTGAAGATCTGCAGGCGGTCGTTCGGACGGTCGCAGACGTAGACGAAGCCGTCGTTCGACACTTCGGCGCAGTGCACCGGGGTGCGGAACTGCTTGGCCACCGGCGCGGCCGGATCGTACGGGCCGAGCGGCGCGTCATCGGGCGGCTGGCCGTAGGCACCCCAGAAGCGCTTGATCTTGCCGCTGTCGAGGTCGATCACCGCGACGCGCTTGTTGAAGTAGCCGTCGGCGACGTAGCCCTCGTTCGCCTTCGGGTCGATGAAGATCTTCGCCACGCGGCCGAAGTTGTCCATGTCCATGCTGTTCGGCACGAACGTGGGCTTGCTGCCAGGAGCGCCTTCTTTCATCCGCGCGTTCTTCTTGCCGTATTGCGCCACGAACTTGCCGTCGCGCGTGAACTTCAGGATGTGCGCGTCGGGACCACCGTTGCCGCCGATCCACACGAAGCCCTTGTGGTCGACCACGATGCCGTGGTTGCTTTCGGGCCAGTCGTACGAGTTGTCCTTGGGCTGGCCGCCCCAGCTGTTGACCAGGTTACCGGCGGCGTCGAACTCCAGCACCGGCGGGGCCGGGTTGCAGCACTCGCCCACGCGGGGCGCGCCTTCCTTGACCACGGCGAGCTCGGTGCGATCGAGGTTGCCCGGGTCGTTGCCCCGGTGAATAACCCACACGTGATCGTCGGAGGAGACGCCCAGGCCGATCGTCATGCCCATGACCCAGTTGTTGGGCATTGGCTTAGGCCAGTACGGATCGACTTCGAACCTTGGGGCCTGCTTGGCCTGTGCTGACGTGTTCTCGAGCAGGGCCTGACCCGCGCCGAGCGCGAGCAGGATCGCGACAAACGCCGCGCCTACGTAAAACTTGCTGTTTCTCTTAACCCGGTCCATCTTGGCTCCCCTCTCAAGAAGTGCCTGTAATTGCGGGCGCCAGTATACTTGGGACCGATTACCGTGTCGAGCGTAACCAATCCCAGCAACTTATTGACCCGATTGGCCGTCGTGGCCCTGCTGCTGCTCCTGCTGGCCCCCCGCGCCGGCGCCCACGACGTCCCCAACGAAGTGACCGTCTTCGGCTTCGTCCGGCCGCAGGGACAGGCCCTGACCCTGCTGCTGCGAGTGCCCCTTAAGTCCCTCAGGGATTTGGACATCCCGACTTATACGACCGGCTTTCTGGACTTCAGCCGGGTCGACCGGGCGCTGACCGACGCCACCAACCTGTGGATTCGCGACTACGTGGAGCTTTACGAGAACGGGCAGCGGCTGGCATCGCCCACGATCCGGGCGCTGCGGGTGTCGCTGCCCGCCGACCGGTCGTTCGACGCCTACGACACGGCGCTCGAGAACATTCTCACCGGCCCCCGGCTCGGCCAGGAAACCCAGATCTACTGGGAACAGGGCATGCTCGACGTCGCGCTCGAGTACGGGATCGGCTCGGAGCAATCCGACTTCTCGGTGCGGCCCGGCCTGTCGCGCCTGGGCCTGCAGGTCAACGTCGTGCTGCGCTTCCAGCAGCCCGGCAAGACCGAGCGGGCGTTCGACATCCACGCCGAGACCGGCATCGTCCACCTCGACCCGCGCTGGCACCAGGCGTTCTACCTGTTTGCGCGCGAGGGCTTCTTCCACATTCTGGCCGGCATCGATCACCTGCTGTTCCTGCTGTGCCTGGTCATTCCGTTCCGCAAGCTGCGCGGCCTGGTGATTGTCGTCACGTCGTTCACCATCGCGCATTCGGTGACGCTGATTGCCTCGGCCTACGGCATGGCGCCCGACGGGTTGTGGTTCGCGCCGCTCATTGAAACGCTGATTGCCATCTCGATCGTCTACATGGCCTTCGAGAACATCGTCGGCGCGCAGCTCAGCCGGCGCTGGATGGTGACGTTCGCGTTTGGCCTGATCCACGGGTTCGGGTTCTCGTTCCTGCTGCGCGAGCGGCTGCAGTTTGCCGGGGAGCACCTGGTGGCGTCGCTGCTGGCGTTCAACGTCGGCGTCGAGATCGGCCAGTTGTTCGTGCTGGTCCTGGCCGTGCCGCTGCTGTCGCTGACCTTCCGCTACGTCGTCGCCGAGCGCATCGGCACCATCCTGCTGTCGGCGCTGGTCGCGCATACGGCGTGGCACTGGGCCACGGAACGCGGCAGCGTGCTGATCGGCTACCGGTGGCCGGAGTTCACGGCCGTCGACCTGTCGCAGTTGCTGCGCCTGGCCACGGTCATTGTCGGCGCGGCCTTCGTGATGTGGCTGTTGTCACTCTGGATTGGCAAACCGGCGCCCGAGGCACCTGAGGCACCTGAGGCACCGTAGGCACCCTATTGCTGTGGAAGAATCGGCGCGAAGCATCTAGTCAGCGCCGCCGGATTCTTGACCCGCTGCGTCGCGAACCAGGCATCGGCCGATTCGATCAGCGCTTGACCTTCCGCCCCGCCCAACCATTCGCCGTGACGCCGCCGCGCGGCCGCCAGGAATCCCTGCATCTCGGAGCGCTGGAGCAGGAGGTCGGCTGACGCCATGTGCGCGAGCGCCTCGGACCGATCGCCGCGCCAGGCGAGTATCGACCCTTCCAGCTGGGCGGCATACGCATCGGCCCACAACACGCGTTCGCGGTTCAGGGCCTTGCGGCTGTGGCCGGCGACCTTCAGGAACGCCGGCCCGCCATCGGCGGCGAACATCGCGAGCGCGACCCGGCCGCGCAGTTCGTGCAGCGGCACGCGCACCGACTGGATCGACCGCATCAGGGTCTTCTTCAGCGTCGGCCACGATCCCTCCAGTTGCTCCCAGGCGGCCGACGCATCGCCGCGATAGAGCGACGACTGCACCTGCGAGTAGAGCTGGTAGTAGCGTTGCAGTGAGAAGCCACGCGTCGACCAGCCGCCCAGGCCGCGGTCCGCCTCGACGCGCGCCCCCTCGGCATCATCCGCAATCAGGTAGCCAAGCGGCGCATAGCGCGAACGCATGTAGCTGGAGGCATACAGATCGCCACGCTGGCGCGCGGCTTCGACGTGGGACGGCAGTTGATCGAACAGTTCGATCCACCGGCCGAGCCACATCAGGTCGTCGAGCAGGAAAATGCGGGCTGTCTGGCGCTCCCAGGCAAATCCCGGCAGGCCGGCCAGGGTTTCGAAGGCGCGTTCGAGGTACTTCAGGCTCTCGGTCAGCTCCTGATTCAACTTCGAAGCCATGCCGGCGGCGACGAGAATTCTGCCCAGCACCGCGCGATCGTCCAGGCGGGTCGCCAGCGCCAGGGCGTCGTCGATCAGCTTGCGCGTGAAGGCGCGTTCCCTGCTGCCGGCGATGGCGAAGTTGGCAATCTGGTTCGCCATCGCGCGGGCGACGCGGCGCGGCTCGCCGGCCTTGAGTGCCAGCAGCGTCTGCCGCACTTGCAAGTCGAAGCCGCGCAGCGGTTCGACCATGCCAAGCGGACCGCCAAGGAACGAACACACATCGAGGCGCTGCAATTCGGCAGCCGGCACCGCCGACTCGGGACGCTCGTGAAACTTGAAGCCGCGAATTTTCAGGATGGCACGGCGGCCCAGCACGCTGAGAATCGCGCGCCACGGCGTCGGCGCCAGCGTGATGCCGACGCGGCCGAGCACCATGTCGCTCGCGTCCAGTCCCGCGTCGAGCGAGCCGCCCATCAGGAACTGCTCGGCCGCGCGCATCTCGAAGCGCAGGGCCGCCTCCTGCGGCTGCCCTTCGGCGACCGCCAGGAACTCCACGCCGGCTTCGTGGCCGCGGCCGTCGTTGGCCAGCGCCTCGGCCAGCTGGGCGCGCACCTCCCTCGCGGCGATGACGGGGAGCACGCCGGTGCCGAGGATGAGGCGATAGAAATAGGCGGCGCGTTCGAAGGCGAGGCCGCGCTCGGCGTCGGCGGCAGCGCGGGCGGCGTAGTGCGCGGTCTGTTCGCGGTCGCCGATCGCCTGGTAGTGCATGGTCATGGTGCCGGGATCGGCCTTGCCGTCAGCCTCCCAGGCCTGCACCAGCGCGGTGTGGCAGCCGGCCAGCTGGTCGTCGGTCAGTCCGGCCAGCGTGACCTCGCGAATGCGATCGTGGTACGGCTCGACCTCCAGTCGATCGGCCGAGGTGTGGCTCTTGATGAAGTGCTCGACCCTGAGAAAGTCGAGCGTCGTGTGATGCCGGCCCTCGGCGCCGGCCGCCAGCAGCACGACGTCGCGGGCCACCGGCCGGCCGCTCACCGCGATCAAGCGCAGCAGCTGGCGAGCGTCGATAGGCAGGTGGCGGATGCGCTCGCGGATCACCGCATCAAGCTCGACATGCTCGCCGCCGCTCTCGGCGTAGCGCACCAGTTCGTCGACAAAAAACGGGCTGCCTCCCGACTCGAGTGCGATGGCTTCCGCGCGACGGCGCTCACTCGCATCGTCAGACCCCAGGCGCGACAGCGCCAGTTCCACGGCCTCGGCCGCTGAGAGCTCGCCGACCTCCAGCGTTTGCACGTCCTGCTCCGCGCCCAGTTCGGTGAACGCCTGCAACAGCGCGCGGACCACCGGGCTGGTGTCGCGCTCTTCACTGCGGAAGGCCACGACCAGCAGCATGTGCGGCGGCGCGGGTGGCCGCAGCAACTCGCGCAGCAGGCCGACGCTGTCGAGGTCGCCCCACTGGATGTCGTCAATGTAGACCAGCAACGGCGATTCGTCGGCGAGCGCGCCGAGCAGGCCGCGCAGGGCGACAAACGCCCGCCGTCGCAGCTCGGCGGTGTCGGTGTGGTCGTCGCTGCGGATCGGCGTCCGGGCGATGACATCGACCTGATGCAGCACCGGGAACAGCCGTGCCAGCGACCGGATGTCGCGAGGCAGCAACCGCGCCGCGTCGACCTCGCTCAGGCCCTTGAGATGCCGTACCAGCGCGTCGATCAGGCTGTCGACCGCCTTGTAGGGCATGGTCTCGCGCTCGTAGCAGCGGCCCTGCAGGATCACCGGCTTGCGCCGGCCAGGCGACGGCGCGCCAAGCTCGCGGATCAACTCGGCCACGAGCGCGCTCTTGCCCATCCCTGACCGGCCTTGCACCATCACCGCCATGGCGCGGCCACCTTGCGAGGCGCGGAAGGCGTCGCGCAGCACGCCCAGGTGGCGCTCGCGGCCGACCAACCGGGTGGTAGTCACCGGCGCCGACGCGATGCCCTGTGGCCGGGCCGTTCGCACCGTGCCGCCAAGCCGCCGCTGCACTTCGGCGACGCCCGGCCGGGCCGTGGGATCACGCTTCAGCAGGTCCATGCACAGGTCGTCGAGTTCGCGAGGCACCTGCGGGGCGAACGTCGATGGCGCCGGTGGATCGACCGATTGCTTGGCGGCCAGCAGTTCGAGCAAGGGTCCGGAGTGCGGCAGGCGACCCGTCAGGGCCTGGTACATGACGACGCCCACCGCGTACCAATCGGTGGCTTCGGAGAGTGGCCGGCCCGCCGCCTGCTCGGGCGACATGTACGCCGGCGTCCCCGACACTTGGAACGAGGCCGTGACGTCGACCGCGACGTTCTTCGCCAGTCCGAAATCGAGCAGCACCACGCGTCCGGCGGGCGTCACCATGACGTTGGCCGGCTTGACGTCCTGGTGGACGATGCCGTGCCGGTGGATCGCCGAGAGTCCCTCGGTCAACCCGCGGACAGCGTCGCGCAGGCGGTCGATGTTCGCGGAGTGCACCATCTGCGGCGGCATCGACGGGTGCAAGACAATCGGCGGCGAGCCGGCGGCGCGCGCGGCCGCCTGGTCGGCACGGTCCATGGTCTCGGTCGGACCGTCGCTCGGCCCGCGCGACGGCGTGATCGCATCCTCGGCGATGCGATCGGTCACATTCCAGACGTAGTCGAGGATGGTCCCGCCCTCGACGAACTCCATCGTGAAGTACCAGTGGCCGGCGTGCGACAGCAGCTCGTGCAGCGTGATCAGGTTCTCGTGGGCGATGTCGCTCAGCGACCGGAATTCCTGCTTGAACCGGTACAGGCCCTTGGCGTCGAGCCGGTGCAGCATCTTCAGCGCCACCGTGGTCCCGCGCTGGCGGTCGAACGCTTCGTAGACCACGCCGAAACCGCCGGCGCCAATGCGGCGCCGCAGCTCAAAGCGATCGCTTTCGAGCAGCGGGATTTCGGGGGGCACCATCTGTTCCGCGTATGCTACAACCGTTCAGCTTAAGGAGCCCTCACATGTGGCAGCGCCTCTCGTCTTCCCCGGGCACCATGAAAGAGCACTACACGGCGGTGGTCGTCGGTTCCGGCTACGGCGGCGGCGTTGCCGCGTCGCGACTGGCCAGGGCCGGTCAGTCGGTGTGCCTGCTCGAGCGCGGGCCTGAACGGCAACCCGGCGAGTTTCCTGACACCCTGCTCGAGGCCGGCAAAAACCTGCAGGTCGACTCGCCCGACGGCCATGTCGGCTCGCGCAGCGCGCAGTTCGATTTCCGCGTCAATCCCGACATCAACGTCGTTCTCGGCTGCGGTCTCGGCGGCACCTCGCTGATCAACGCCAACGTCTCGATCGAGCCCGAGGCGAGGGTCTTCGAGGATCCGCATTGGCCGGCGGAGCTGCGGCAGGATGCCGCCACGGTGCTGGCCGATTCGTATCGGCACGCCCGCGCCATGCTCAAGCCCAATCCGTACCCCGCCGACTGGCCCGAGCTGCCGAAGATGGCCGCGCACCAGAAGTCGGCCGGCGCGATGGACCAGAAGTTCTACCGCACCGACATCAACGTCACGTTCGAAGACGGCATCAATCATGTCGGTGTCGAGCAGCGCAAGTGTTCGCTGTGCGGCGACTGCGTGACCGGCTGCAACGAGGGCGCCAAGAACACCACCCTCATGAACTACCTGCCCGACGCGCACAACCACGGCGCCGAGATCTTCACCAACGTCCACGTCAAGTTCGTCGAACGGCAGGGCGACAAGTGGCTGATTTCGTACGAGGTGCTCGACAGCAACCGCCAGGCTTTTGATGGCGCCCTGATGCAGGTCACCGCCGACATCGTGGTACTCGCGGCGGGGACGCTGGGCTCAACCGAGATCCTGCTGCGCTCGGCGCAGAAGGGCCTGCCGGTGTCGGCGCAACTGGGCGAGCGCTTCAGCGGCAATGGCGACGTGCTGGGGTTCTGCAACAATGCCGAGACCGAGATTCGCGGCATCGGCTGGGGCCGGCAGCGCGCGCTCGCACCGGTCGGGCCGTGCATCACCAGCATCATCGACATGCGCGAGCAGCCCGACCTGGAAGACGGGTTGATCATCGAGGAAGGCAGCCTGCCCGGCGCCATGGCGCCACTGCTGGCGAGTGCCTTCGCGACAGCCGCCGCAGCCGCCGGCGGACCGAAGACGTCGGTCACCGATTTCCTGGGCCGCGAGCTGCGCCAGGTCGAGAGCCTGATCGGCGGCGCTCGCATCGGCGCGGTCGATCGATCGCAAACCTTCCTGATCATGAGCCACGATGGCAGCGACGGGCGGATGCAGCTCGAGAACGACCGGCTGCGCATCTCCTGGCCGGGCGTCGGCGACAAGGCCGCGATCGTGCACGACAACGAGCAGTTGAAGCGGGCGTCGGACGCGCTCGGCGGCGTCTACATCAAGAACCCGACGTGGAACGCCGTCCTGCATCACAACATCGTGACCGTTCACCCGCTGGGCGGCTGCGTCATGGCCGACAGCGCCGACGCCGGCGTGGTCGACCACAAGGGCCGCGTCTTCAACGGCGCCACGGGCACCGCGGTGCACGATGGGCTCTACGTGTGCGACGGGGCGATTGTCCCGCGCTCGCTGGGCGTGAACCCGCTGCTCACGATCTCGGCGCTGGCCGAGCGGAACCTGGCGCTGATGGCGCAGGACCGTGGCTGGTCGATCGACTACACGCTGCCTTCGGCGCCGCGCAACGGCGCGCAGGAACTCAAGCCGGGGCTGCAGTTCACCGAGAAGATGAGCGGCTACTTCTCGACCGCCGAACTGGCGAACTTCGCGGCCGGCGCCGCCCGCGGCAAACGTGACGATTCGCCGATGGACTTCATCCTGACCATCGTCACCGACGATGTCGAGGCGATGATTGCCGATCCGGACCACGCGGCGCGCATCTACGGCACGGTCACCGCGCCCGCGCTGTCGCCACAACCCCTTACCGTCGTAGACGGCACGTTCAACCTGTTCAGCGTCAACCAGGACGATCCGGGCATTCGCAACATGCGCTATCGCATGCAGCTGCACGCCGACGATGGCACGACCTACTATTTCGATGGCTACAAGACGATCGTCCACGCCTCGATCCTGCAGGCCTGGCCGGCGACCTCGACGTTGTATGTCACCGTCCACGCCGGACCGGACGAAACCGCGACGGTGAACGGCAAGGGCATTCTGCACATTCGGCCCGCCGATTTCGCGCGGCAGATGACGACCATGGAGATCCGCCATCCGAAGAACATGGAGGAACGAATTTCGGCGCTCGCCCGCTTCGGCAAGCTGTTCGCCGGCGTGATGTGGGAGAACTACAGCGGCCTGGGCAACGACGCCAAAGCCTAGCTGGAACGCCGATCCACCTGGTACGCGAGCACGGCCATGACCACGTAGATGGTCTCGGCAGCCAGCGCCATCTGCAGCACGGTGGTCGGCGCCGGACCGAGCACGTAGGCCAGCTGAATCGCCACCAGCAGCACTGCGCCGAGGTCTGCCCAGCGGCGCGCCGGCCCGGGCGACAGCCCCCGCCGCAGCATGGCGTAGGCGATCACCACCAGGCCGACTTCGAGCATCAGCGCTGGAATTGGATAGCGCCAGAGGCCCATGCCCACCTTCGTCGTGGCGGCGATGGTCAGCGGCAAGTCGCGCAGGTGCACGAACAAATCGAGCGACCAGTGCGACAGCAGGGCCGCGGCCAGGACCATGCCGAGCACGGTGCGTTTTGCGAGCAGGCCGGCGGCGATCAGGCCGGCGGCGTAGGCCAGGTTCAGGGCCAGCGAGTGAGTAAAGGGAATGTGGACCAGGTTCATGGCCAGCGGGCCGTCTTCACCGGAGTTGACGGCGAGGTGTTCAACTCCGCTGATCGCCAGCACGAAGAACACGACGTCCACGGCCTGGACCGCAACGAACAACACCCATAGTGGCACCGCGGGCCGAGCGGCTTTCAGCGCGTAGGCGGCCGCATAGTGGCCCGCTAACATGTCGCGGTCACCGGAATCGATTCACCATGCATTCTCGGTTTCCGGTAATCTTCCGCCAACTCGAGCGCAATCAGTGACAGCACCAGGAGCCCCCGCCATGGATGTCAACGGCCGCGAAGTGTATCTCATCTCGGACCTGCACCTGGGCGGGGTCCAACCGGCGACCTCCGACCCCGACGACCGCGGCTTCCGGATCTGCACGCACGGCAATGAACTGGCGCAGTTCGTGAACGCGCTGGCGGCCAAGACGGCGCCGGTCGAACTGATCATCAACGGCGACATGGTGGACTTTCTTGCCGAGGAGAACCCCGCTGGCGGCTGGGACCCGTTCACGACCGATCAGCAAGAGGCTGCCCGCAAGCTCGACTCGATTATCGATCGCGACACGGCGTTCTTCGCGGCGCTCGGCGCGTTCCTGGAGCGCGGCCACCGGCTGGTCATCCTGCTGGGCAATCACGACGTCGAACTGGCCTTGCCCGCTGTGCGCCGGCGGTTTGGCGAACGCATCGGCCTGACCGGACGCCACGACTTCCTGTTCATCTACGACGGCGAAGCCTACCCCGTGGGTCGCGCGCTGATCGAGCACGGCAACCGCTACGACAAATGGAACGTCGTCGACTACGACGGCCTGCGCCGGTTGCGCTCGTTGCTGACCCGCAACCAGGCCGTCCCGGCCGACTACGCCTTCCGGGCCCCGGCCGGCAGTCACATGGTCGCGGAGGTGATCAACCCGATCAAGGCTCACTACCGCCTGGTCGACCTGCTCAAGCCAGAGAACGAAGGCGCCATTCCGGTGCTGATGGCCATCGAGCCCGGTTACCGCAAGGTGTTGGGACGCATTCTGCCGCTGGGCGTGTCGACGAGAGAGCACCGGCTGGCGGGACCCGCCATGCCCGGGTTCGCCGGCGATATCAGGTCGGAAGGGGCCATCGATCCGTTCGGGGACAACTCGTTCGCCGCCGACATCAGCGCCGCCCCAACGGCGCCCGACCCGCTGGACGTGCTGCTGCAGCGCCGCATGGGCAGCGACGCGAGTCTGTTGAAGGCCGCCGGCGGCCCAACCGGCTTCGCCGAGGACATCTCGGCCCGGGACACCATCGACTTTGGTCTTGGCATGCTGCGGTTGCTTGCGTCGAGCAGCCGCGATGGCTTCCAGGCCCGGCTGCCGGCACTGCTGTCGGCGGTCCGGTCACTGCAGAACGACACCACTTTTGTGCGCGACACCGAGTGCTTTGGCGAGTACCTCGGGGCAGCCAAGGAACTGGCCTCGGGCGGATTCGACTACGTGATCTTCGGTCACACCCACGCGGCCCGCGACGTGTCGCTATCGGGAGGAGCGCGCTACCTGAACGTCGGCACGTGGGCCGATCTGATCAAATTCCCGTCGGCAATCCTCGCCGGCCCGGCCCCGGCCGCGCTCGATGGCCTGCGGGCGTTCGTCGAAGACATGTCGACCGGCAAATTGAGCGGCTGGACCTCGTTCATGCCGACCTACGTGAAGCTGGTGGTGGGCAGCGATGGCGTCATTCGTGATGCCCGGCTGTGTGACTATGCGGGGCCTGACAGCCTCTAGGCGATGCGTGTGCGATCCACCTCCATTTGCCCATGAGCCAGGGTCCGCCAAGCCTCGCCCAGCGGCTGTTGAAACGCCTCCTGTTCGTGGCCGCCGCGCCGCGATCGGCCTCGACGCGCATTGCCGGCGTCGATGAGCAGTTCGTGATCACGGCCCTGCTGAATGGCAAGGACGCCGCGTGTTCGCGCGCCCTGACGCGGATCCTGCTCGACGAGGTGGGTCCGGCACTCGCCGAACGCCGCCGGGACTGGAACATCGACAGCATCACCATCCAACGCGGTGTGCCCGGGTCGCGGCCGATCGTGTTCTTCTTTGAACTGACCCGCACCTACCGCATCGCCGCGTGGCTGTGCGGCATCGCTGGCACGCCACAGCCGCCGCCGTACCACTTGAACCTGTGCCCGCTGTTCGAGGCGATGATCGAGCTGCGGTTCGCCGCACCGCCGCCCCGTGAGGTGATGGCCGGCGTACACGCCATTCTCGATGCCCCGGCGTCGTTCGACCCGCCGGTGTTGCTCGGCAGCAGCCTGCAGGTGCGCGTCTATGACGGCGACGCGACCTCAGCGGTCGCCAGGCGCGTGAACATCTGCTTCCTGGTGCGCCGGCCGCCCGACGTCACGCGCGCGGCGTGCCAGGACTACTGGCGGCACCAGCACGCCCACCTGGCGCTCGAGAACATGAAGTACTTGCGGCTGACACGCTACCGGCAGGTGCACACCACCGCGGCGCCGTTGCCGGGCCTGGACGATACGTTCGACGGGGTCGTCTACGCGGAAAAGCGATCGTTCCTGCAGTTGTTCCTGGACCTGTTGAAGCCGGACACCGCCCGCTTCAACAGCACGGTAGTGGTGGACGAATGCCACTTCACCGAGTCGACACCGGTGACGCTGATGCGCCGGATCGCGCACTGGTAAGGTCGCGTCAGATCTCGTAGTGCACTTTCCAGAGCATCAGCCCCTGGGGCGGCGCGGTCTGGCCGGCCTCGGCGCGGTCGCGCGACGCGATGATGCGGGGCATGGCCGACGGCTCCAGTTGTCCCCGGCCAATGTCCACCAGCGTGCCGGCAATCGTGCGCACCATGTGGCGCAGGAAGCCCGTGCCGGAAATTTCGAGCCGCAGCAGCCGGCCGTCACGCGGAGCCGTGACCGGCGCCAGCGGCGAGATCGCCACGGGCTGGTCCGTGTCGAGGGTCAGCTCGACCATCTTGGCCGACAACACGCGTCGCACGGTGGTCTTGACGTCGCTGCCGCGCCCCTGGAACGCGACGAAGTCCTGCTCGCCCACCAGCGCCGCGGCGGCCTCGGCCATCCGCGGCAGATCCAGCGCGGATGGCACGTGCCACACGACGTGGCGGATGAACGGGTTGAGCGCCTGACCATTCCAGATCGCATAGCGATAGGTCTTGCCCTTGGCGTAGATGCGCGCGTCGAACCGGTCAAAGGTCTCTTCGATCGCGCGAATGCGGATGTCGCCGGCCTTCAACCGCGCATTGAGTGCCTTGAGCAGCTCGTCGCAGCCGATCGGGTGATCGATGGTGATGCTTGCCACCTGCGCCGCGGCATGCACGCCGGCATCGGTGCGCCCGGCGGCCACCAGCGGATTGGGTGCGCCGACGATGGTGGCGATCTCGTCCTCGAGGACCGCCTGGATGCTGTGCGCGTTGGCCTGCCGCTGCCACCCTGAATAGGCGGAGCCGTCGTACGCGATGGTCAGTTTCAGGGTCCGGGGCACGAGCTACTTGCTGCGCGATCCCGGTTTGACGATCGGCAGCCCTTGCTTGCAGAGCGGGCAGTCGTCCGGCTGGTACGTCGGCACGATCATGGGCAGCAGCGCGTGGAAGGGCACGTCGAGCCCCTGCTTGCCGCCGCTGCGGTCGACCACCGCACAGGCCCCGACGACGACGGCGCCGGCAGCGCGGGCCGCATCCATCGTCTCGCGGGTGGACCCGCCGGTCGTCACGACGTCTTCCACCACCAGCACCTTCTCGCCGGGCTCCAAGGTAAAGCCACGGCGCAGGGTGAGGGTGCCGTCCTGGCGTTCCGCAAAGATGGCGCGGACGCCAAGGGCGCGCGCCACTTCCTGGCCGATCACGATGCCGCCAAGCGCGGGCGAAAGCACGGTTACGGCCCCCAGCGAACGCACGGCATTGCCCAGCGCTGCACCAAGGGCCTCGGCATCCCGGGGATGCTGCAATACCAGGGCGCACTGAAGGTAGCCGGGGCTGTGCAGGCCCGAAGAGAGCCGGAAATGGCCGTCGTGCAGCGCGCCCGAGCGGCGAAACAGGGTCAGAAGGTCGGATTCGGTCATCGAACGGTAGTATATCGGCCGCCACCGCGACCCGAGACCCCCTGGTCGCTACGGCGAGCCTCGCCAAAGCGCGCCATTCTTGCCTTCGCGCGCGACGGCGGGGCTCGATTCCCAGAACCCTTCCCGGTCCCGCCACGTCTATGATGGAGGACGGACTTCAAGGCCGGCGGCACCGCTTTTGCTGACACCTCGGATCCAGACCCAAGAATTCTTCGATTGGAGTAGCAGTGTGATGCGTTTTGACCAGCGTTTTTGCGCCCGGGCGGCGGTGACGGCCGGCCTCGTGGCGACGATAGTGTCCGGTTTTGGGCTGCCGCCTGTCCACGCCCAGACAACCGCCACTATGGCTCCCGCGCAGAGCGCCGTGCCTCCGGCCCAAGGCCCGGTCCGGCGGATGAGCATTGACGATGCCGTGGCGACGGCGATCGAGCAGAACCTCGACCTGCAGGTCCAGCGCTTCAACCCGCAGTTGCAGGATCTGTCGACCGACCAGTTCAGGGCCGCCTACACCCCGAACTTCGTCTCGACGCTCAGCACGTCCGACTCGACCCAGCCATCCACCAACGTCCTGTCGGGCGGCACGGCCGCCGGCATTACCAGCGGCCAGTCGCTGTTCAACGTCGGCGTGTCGTCGCTCACCAGCTGGTGGGGCGGCAGCTACGACGTGCGCTGGAACAACGGGCGCAACACCACCAACAACCAGTTCTCGACGTTCAATCCCCAGTTGAATTCGTCGGTCAGCGCCACCTATACCCAGCCGTTGCTGCGCAACTTCAGGATTGACGGCGCCCGCCAGCAGCTGTTGGTCAGCCAGAAGAACAAGGAAATCTCCGACGTGCAGTTGCAGCAGTCGGTCGCGGTAACGGTGCGCAACGTGCGCAACGCCTACTACGACCTGATGTACGCGCTCGGCAACCTGGCCGTGCAGAACCAGTCGCTGGATCTCGCCCGCCAGTCGCTGAAGGACAACCGGGCCCGCGTCGAAATTGGCACCATGGCGCCGCTCGACATCGTGCAGGCCGAGGCCGAAGTGGCGACGCGCGAGGAATCGTTGATTCTCGCCGAGGCCGCCATCGAGCGCGCGCAGGACACGCTGCGGGCGCTCGTGTTCAACCCGACCAGCGCTGACTTCTGGACCGCGCGCATCGAGCCGACTGACACCGTGACGTTCCAGCCGACGACTGTGGATATCGAGGGCGCCGTCAAGAATGCGCTCGGCCAGCGGACTGACGTGGTCAACGCGCGCAAGAACCTCGAGGTCAACGACGTCAACATCCGGTATTTCCGCAACCAGTCGCTGCCCGACGTCACCGCGTCGGTCAACTACAACGCCCGCGCCACCGGCGGTCTGCAGGTAACCCGCGCCCGCGACCCGATCACTGGCCTGCCGACGGGCGACGTCATCTCGAGCATCGAGCAGAGCTACTTCAGCACGCTCGGCAACACCTTCGGCGGTGACTTCCCCGGCTGGTCGTTGCAGGTGGACATTGCCTACCCGATCGGCAAGTCGACGCAGGAAGCCCAGCTGGCGCGGGCACGGCTGCAGAACACCCAGGCCGAGCGCCAGATCCAGAGCCTCGAGCTGCAGGTGGCAACGCAGGTCCGTGAGTACGGGCGCCAGGTGCAGACCAACGCCAAGCGCGTCGATGCCACTCGCTCGTCGCGAGTCCTGGCCGAGCGCCGGCTCGAGGCGGAAGAGAAGAAGTACCAGGCTGGCATGACCAGCAGCTTCTTCGTGCTGCAGGCCCAGCGCGACCTCAACGTCGCCCGCAACAGCGAGCTGCTGGCGCTGGTCGAGTACGCCAAGTCGGTGGTGAACTACACCGCCGTGCAGCAGTCACCGCTCTTCTAGGCTCCAAACGCAGAGGCGGGTCTTTTCTCGTCCACCGTAGCGCCCCGCGCGAAGGTGGAAGACCCGCCTGTGCCATCTCCGATAGACTGTGGCCCGTGCCTGTCACGGCCACAGTCATCACCCTCAACGAAGCCGCCAACCTTCGGGCCGCGCTCGAGTCCCTGTCCTGGGCCGACGAGATCATCGTCGTTGACAGCCACAGCACCGACCAGACCGCTGCGATCGCGCGGGAGTACACCGACAAGGTGATCGTTCGCGACTGGCCGGGCTATGTCGAGCAGAAGAACTTCGCCGCCTCGCAGGCCAGTCACGACTGGATCTTCTCGCTCGACGCCGACGAGCGGGTCTCGCCGCCGCTGGCCGACGAGATCATGGCGCTGCTGCAGCGCGGACCGGCGGCCCCGGGGTACCGCGTGCCGCGGGTGACGTTCCACCTGGGGCGCTGGATCAGGTCCACCGACTGGTATCCCGACTACCAGCTGCGGTTCTACGACCGGCGCCGGGCGCAGTGGGCCGGGCGGCTGGTCCACGAGTCGGTGAAGACCGACGGCGCGGTGGTCGATCTGCGCGGCGAGCTGCTGCACTATGCGTATCGCGATCTCGCGCATCACTTCCAGACCATGGACCGGTATACCTCGCTGGCGGCCCGACAGATGTTCGAGGATGGCCGGCGCGCGGGCTGGTTCGACCTGGCAGTGCATCCACCGGCGGCGTTTCTCCGCAATTACCTGCTCCGTGGCGGCTTTCGCGACGGGGTCCCCGGGTTGATCGTCTCCGCGATGAATGCGCGGTACGTCGGCCTGAAGTTCGCAAAGCTCTGGGAACTGTGTTCGCCCTCCACATCGACACCGCGCGCACCTGGCGCGGGGGACAGCAACAAGTCCTCCTGACCGTCCTCGGGCTGCGCGAACGCGGCCATCGTGCGGTGCTCGTCGCGCACCCGGAGGGAGAGCTCTATCGACGCGCTTCCGAGGGGCCCGACCTGGTGCCCCTGGCGCCGATGAACGAGGTCGACCTGGCGGCGGCGTGGAAGCTGTCGCGACTGTTGCGCAAGTGGCAGCCGGCCGTCGTCCATGCGCACGATCCGCACGCGGTGGCCATGACCTCGCTCGGGCTGTCGTTCGGCGCGCCGGTGCCGCGTCCGAAGATCGTGGCATCGCGGCGGGTGGATTTCCACCTGCAGAGCAATGCGTTCTCGCAGTGGAAGTACCGGCAGGTGGATGGGTTCATCGCCGCGTCCGGTGCCATCCGCGACATCCTGGTGCACGACGGCATCCCCGCGGACCGTATCGTCGTGGTGCATGACGGCATCGACGTCGAGAAGATTGCCAATCGGCCGGTGGCCGACATTCACGCTGAGTACTGGCTGCCGCACGGTGTTCCGGTCGTGGTCAACGTCGGCGCGCTGGTGGCGCACAAGGGCCAGAAGTTCCTGATCGACGCCATGCCGATGGTGTTGCGCGAGGTGCCCGATGCGCGGCTCGTGATCTTCGGCGAGGGCGAGTTGCGACCGGCGCTGGAGCGCCAGGTCAAGCACTTGTCGCTGGAGAAACACGTGCTGCTGCCCGGGTTTCGCGAGGACGTGCTGTCGCTGGTGAAGTCGGCGGACCTGTTCGTGATGAGTTCAATCACCGAGGGACTCGGCTCCGCGGTGCTCGACGCCATGGCAATGGCCCTGGCGGTCGTCGGCACGCGCGCTGGCGGCATCCCTGAAGCGGTGGTCCCAGGAACGACCGGTGAGCTGGTCGAACCGGCCGACGCAAGGGCGCTGGCGGGCGCGATCGTCAAGCTGCTGAAGGACCCCGCGTTGCGGCAGGTGTATGGAGAAGCGGGCCGCCACCGGGTCGCCACCCGGTTCGACGTCGCACACCTGGTCTCCGGCACCCTCGCCGCCTACCAGTGGATGATTGGGATGATTGGGGCCAGGCCCCCAGATTCATCATCCGATCCGAATGAATGATTGATGATTGGGGCCAGGCCCCCAGAATCACCAGGTCGATTCGCAATTCCTGCCTCCCTCGGTCGGCATACATGTCGCGAGAATTGCGATGTTCTGGCGCGGAGCCAACAAGACTCCGCGGAATCTGGCGGATCTTTGAGCGGCCCCTAGCTTGAAGGTGTCTGCCACATGGCCAGACCACCCCGCATCCAGCTACCGAACGCGATCTACCACGTCATGTCTCGTGGAAACAGAAAAGGGATCATCTTCGATGACGATGATGACCGGCGGCGATTCCTCGAAGTGTTGGCTGAGGCCGTAGAGCGCTACAGACTTCGGTGTCTCTCCTATTGCTTGATGGGCAATCACTATCACGCCGTCGTTGAGACAACTGAGCCCAACCTTCCCGGCGCCATGCACTTCGTAAATGGCGTGTTCTCACAGGCATCGAACCTGCGGCATGGACGAACCGGCCACTTGCTGGAGGGTCGATACAGGTCCGTAGTAGTCGACAACGATATCTACCTATGGAACGCCAACCTATACGTCGTTTTGAACCCCGTCGCGGCCGGCCTCGTACCGCACCCGGCGGACTGGCCGTGGAGCAGTTTTCGGGCAACAGCCGGTTTGGAGCAAGCGGATGCGCTTCTCTGCCTTGATTGGCTCGATTGGGTCATGGGCGGCCGAAGTAGAGTCGAATCGCAGCGACACTTCCGGGAGATGCTGGCAACGCTACCGGAGAACGCCTCGGTCGAAGAATCCGACGTTTTCGGTGGCGATGAACTGAGGGCGACCGTCAGGCAAGCGATCGGGGCAACATTTCACCGAATCCGAGTTCCGCAAGCTTACAAGGAGCTGGCGCGGCCAGCCCTGGCCGAGCTCTTTGCCGGTAGCCCGACCAAACAGGACCGAGACGAGCGGGCGATCCGGGCACATGTGGTTCACGGTTACCGGCTATCTGAAATTGCAGAGGCTCTTCGCTTACACCCGAACACACTAAGTCGCATCCTCCGAACACTCAGAGAACGGAGCGCATAATCTGGTGATTTTGGGGGCCTGGCCCCAATCATCCATTTTGGTGGCGTGGTGAATCGGGGGGCCTGGCCCCAATCATCCATTCGGCGAAGGCGGGATGGCCGTGGTCGCGGGCCAGGTCGATGCTGTTCTGGCCGGCGTCGTTGGCGACGCCGGGGTCGGCGCCGTGCTTCAGGAGCAACTCCGCCATCTCGCGATTGGCATGAGTGGCGGCGTCGTGCAACGGGCGAAAGCCCTGCTGCTGTGGGGCATTCGGGTCGGCGCCGGCTTCCAGCACCGCTCGCAGGATGTCGAGATTCCGGCTGGCGGCCGCTGCGTGGACCGGCTGGACCTTGAAGGCGTTACGGGCAACCGCGTGGATATCGGCGCCCGCGACTATCAGTGCGCGGACCGCATCCAGTTGTCCGAAGAAGGCCGCCAGGCCCAGCGGGTAAAAACCATCTGTCGCGAACGCGGATGCGCGGGCGGGGTCCTCGCGAAGCAGCACCGCGATGCGATCCTCCAGACCCAACGCACTCGCCTCGAAGATGTCGACCGGCGAGCCGAGCTCGACCAGCGCCGCCGCAACCTCACGCTTGCCGTGATACGCGGCCAGCAGGATGCCTGAGACGCCGTTGCCATCGCGCGCGCCGGCCAGGGCCGGCGTGTCTCGCACCAGCCGCCTGACCTCGTCCAGATGGCCCGCCTTGACGGCGTCAAAGAATGGCTGCGGCACCTGGCTCTCCACTACTTGACCGGCGCCGGCGGATTGGCCGCATCGAGTTGCAGCACGGCGTCGAGCACCGTCTCGGCGACGTCCACGAAGAAGCCGCGATTGACCTTGTCGGCCGTGTCGGTGGGCTTGTGATAGTCGGCATGATCCTCGACGCCGAAGTAGATAAACGGAATTTTCGCATCGTTGAACGGACCGTGATCCGACTGGTTGGTCCAATCGTCCACGCCGCCCGCGATCGCCACGGGCTTGTCATGACCGAACAGCACGGTGATCGGCGCGCGCTTCGCGACGACCTCGAGCGGCGCCTTCAAGTGCGGCCAGGGATGGGTGCCGGCCACGAAAATCTCGCGCTTGTCGCTGCGGCTCACCATGTCGAGGTTCACGTTCAGGGCGATGCGTTCCTTCGGCAGCGGCGGCTTGATCAGGAAGGCCTTCGCGCCCTGCAGGCCCGCCTCCTCGGCGTCGAACGCCGCAAACACCACGGTCCGCTTGAATGGCGTCTTGCGGCAGTGCTCGGCCACTGCCAGCATCACCGCGACACCCGAGGCGTTGTCGTCGGCGCCGGGATGCAGCGCGCCATTGCGGACACCGACGTGGTCGTAGTGCGCCGAAACCACGAACACCGGGGCCTTGGGGTCGGTGCCGAGGCACTGGCCGATCACATTCGCGCCGTTGCCTTCGACGCGGCCACCCGCGGTCATGCGCGTGAACGTAAAGGGGAACACGTAGCTGCCCGACACGGGCTGCAAGCCGATGCTCTTGAAACGCTCGAGCACCCAGGCGCGTGCCGCCAGGCCACCGGGCGATCCGGCTGCGCGACCCTCGAACTTCGGATCCGCGAGCGTCGTCAGGGCCTCCATCAGGCGGTCGCTGTCGACGCGCAGGGCGGCGGCGCGCGTTTGCGTGGCCGGCCGCGCCTCGCGCTGTTCGTCAATGCGCTGGGCTTCGAAGCGCCCGGCGACCTGGAACCAGATCACACCGGTCGCGACAATGCTCAATCCAATCAGTCGTCGTGTTTTCATAACGGCCTGGCCATGACGCGATCGGTCTGCGGATCGGTCCCGAACAAGAATACGTGTTCGCCCACGTCCGTGAAACCACATTTGCCGTAGAACGCCAGCGCCCGCGAGTTCCGCTCCCACACCCCCAGCCACAACGTCTGGGCGGCGCGAATGGCTGCCTCCGCCACCACTCGGGACATCAAGGCCTGCGCGATGCCACGCCCGTGCCACTCGCGGCTGACGTAGAACCGCCACAGCTCGATGGGCCGGGGACCCTCGACACAGTCGGGCACGTGGCCGGTCCGCAACTGCGCATACGCGACGGCCTGGCCGGCCTCCTCGACCAGCAACGTCACGATGGCGGGATCGGTCAGCTCCGCGGTCTGTTGCTGCAGCCCATATGCCTTCTCCAGGTGAAGGGCCATGTCGGCCGCGTCGTTGGTGGAGGCAAACGTGTCGAAGAAAGTATCGCGGGCCAGCGCCGCCAGGATCGGGGCATCCGCGGCCGTGCCGCGCCGAATCGTCATGGGCCGATCGTAACCGATGGGAACCCTCCGGCCGGAATCTCCGTAACTGGTGTCTAGCCCGTAAACCTGTGGCTCGGGGCTTGGGGCTGGGCTTTGAATCGAAAGAGGCACGCCATGGGATTCTTCGAAGACCTCCGTTTCGCGGCCCGCCTGCTCGTGAAAGACAAGTGGTTCACCGCGGTCGCCGCGCTGGCGCTGGCGCTGGGCATTGGCGTGAACACCACCGTGTTCACCTTCGTGAATGCCGTCCTGATTCGCGGCCTGCCGATCGACGAGCCCGACAGCGTGATGGCACTGCGATCGTTCGACCTGGTGCGCACTCGCGAGATGGGCGTGTCGTACCTGGACTTCAGAGACTGGCGCGACAGCACGCGCGCGTTCGAGTCACTGGCGGCCTTCACCAGCACGCCCGCCAACGTCAGCGACGAGGGCCGACTGCCGGAGCAGTTCAGCGGCACCTACCTGAGCGCCAACGCCTTCACGGTGATGCGGCAGCGGCCGATGATCGGCCGCGACTTCCTGCCCGAGGATGACCGTCCCGGCGCCGCGGCGGTGGTGCTGCTTGGCCACGGCTTGTGGCAGAACCGCTACGGCAGCAATCCCAACGTCATTGGCCGCACCATCCGCATCAACGACGTGCCCTCGGTGGTGATCGGCGTCATGCCCGAGGGCTTCAAGTTCCCGCAGAACGCCGATCTGTGGCAGCCACTCGCGCTCGTGCCTGGGCTCGAGCGACAGCAGCGCAATGCGCGCGGCTTCTCGGTCTTCGGCCGGCTCGCCGCCGGCACGACCCGCGACCAGGCGCAAGGCGAGCTGATCAGCATTGGCCGGAAGCTGACCGGCGACTATCCCGACACCAACAAGGACGTGCAGCCCCGGGTGATGACGTTCAACGAGTTCATGAACGGCGGTCCCATTCGCGCCGTGTTTCTCTCGTTGATGGGCGCCGTGGCGTTCGTGCTGCTGATTGCCTGCGCCAACGTCGCCAACCTGCTGCTGGCCCGCTCGACGCAGCGCGGCCGCGAGATCTCGGTGCGCATCTCGCTCGGCGCGACGCGCTGGCGCGTCATCCGCCAGTTGCTGATCGAAAGCGTGCTGCTGGCACTCATCAGCGGCGTCATCGGCCTGGCGCTGTCGTTCGTCGGCATCCGGATGTTCGACGTCGCGACCCAGGACGTCGGCCGGCCCTACTGGATCCAGTTCACGATGGACCGCAGCGTGTTCGCGTACCTCGCCGCCATCTGCCTCGGCACCGGCGTGCTGTTCGGCCTGGCGCCGGCGCTCCATATCTCGAAGACCGACGTCAACGAAGTGCTGAAGGAAGGCGGACGTTCTGGCACCGCCGGAGTCCGAGCCCGCCGCTGGACCGGCGCGCTGATGGTCGGCGAACTGGCCCTCACCGTCGTGCTGCTGGCCGGCGCCGCCTTCATGATGCGTAACTTCGTCACCCTGTACAGCCTGGATCTGGGCCTCGACACCTCGAAACTGCTGGTCATGCGCCTCGCCCTGCCTGAACGCAAGTATCCCGCGCTCGAACAACGGTTCGCGTTCTACCAGCAGCTCGAAGAGCGCCTCAGGTCCAACGGGCGGATCGAGTCGGTGACCATCGCCAGCAACGCGCCCATGCAGGGCGGCTTCCTGCGGCGCCTGGCACTCGACGGCAAGCCCCTTGAACAGGGCCAGCAATCCCCAAGCGTCACCATGCTGACAGTCGACCCGCGTTACTTCGACACCATCGGCGTACCGCTGATTCGGGGGCGCGGGCTGTCCAATGAGGACGGCATGACCGGCCGCGAAAGCACCATCATCAACCAGCGTTTCGCGCAGCTGCACTTCCCCAACGAAGACCCGATCGGCCGGCGCATCACGCTCAGCATCGACCTGCAGGGCGGCGCCGCGCCCGGCAACGGCATCCCGGTGTCGCTCACGGCCACCATCGTCGGCATTGCGCCGAACGTGCGTCAGCGCGATTTCGAGAAGCCCGATCCGGATCCGGTCGCCTACCTTCCCTTCCGCACCGATCCGCGCGCCTTCATGACGCTGCTGGTGCGCAGCCAGGGCGACCCCAACGCGATGGCGCCAATCCTGCGCGAAGAGGTCCGCGCCATTGACGCCGACCTGCCGCTGTTCGGCATCCAGACGCTGGACCAGTCGCTGGCACAGGCGCGATGGCCCTTCCGGATCTTCGGGTCGATGTTCGCGCTGTTTGCCTTCATCGCGTTGGCGCTGTCGGCGATCGGCCTGTACGCCGTCACGGCCTACTCAGTGACACAGCGTACGCAGGAGGTGGGCGTGCGCATGGCGCTTGGCGCGCAGTCGAACCAGGTGACCTGGCTGTTCATGCGGCAGTCGTTCGTGCAACTGGCCATCGGGTTGACGCTCGGGGTGGCTGGCGCCTACGGCGTCGGCAGGCTGTTCCAGAGCGCCGACCTGCTGGTGCAGAACACCGCCGGCGATCCGCTGATCATCAGCGGCATCGCGGCGCTGCTGGCAGTCGTCGCCGTCAGCGCGTGTGCCTGGCCGGCCCGCCGCGCGACCCACCTCGATCCGCTGATCGCGCTGCGGCGCGACTAACGCGACACCGATCAGAACCGGACGAGCCGAGTCACCTTGATCGCCAGCGTCCGGTTCAGCAAGCCGGGGAACCCTTCGTTCCGGGTATCGCGGCCGTCGCTGTAGACCACGAACAGCTCGCTGCCACCGGTGTACTCCCATCGCAGCCGCGCACTCGCGCTGACGTTGTGGGAGTCGACGTTGAACTGCACCAGGCTGCTGATCAGCATGCGGGCGCTCGGCGTCACGGTGAAGCGGCTGCTGACGAGCCGGGCCGTGAAGTCGCCCCATGGCAACTGCACCCAGTTGAGCGTGAGGCTCGGTTCCAGCGAGAACTGCGGCACGACACCCCATCGGCCGCTATAGGCCACTTCCCGCTTGGTCCCGTCGTACAAGGTACCAACCGACGCCGACAGCCTGCCCGATACCTTCCGCTGCTGGCCAAGCGAGTAGCTGAGGCGTGAAGTGGAATAGGTGTAGCCGCCGGACGGTACGACGACGCCGGGCGAGATGGTGAAGGCGGCAGGCAGCAACTCGAACTCGCGCGAGTGCTCGATTGACGCCTGGTCGCTCGACTGGAAGTCGATACGGAACAGCCCGTTCAGTTCGCGGCCCTGCAGGGTGTCGGCCGACGCATCGGTCAGATAATCGATGCTGGCCTGCCACGTCAGCTTCCGGATCAGCTCGCTCTGCGCCGGGCGCGGGCTGAACCGCAACTGGCCGAAGCTGCGGCGCACGTCGGTGCGGCGGACATAGCCCATCTCCGGCGTGAAGTCGCGGTCGATCAGCAGGTGCTCGGCCGACGCGCCATACCGGTCGTGGGTGTAGTCGAACCGGCCGCGGTAGCTCGCGCCGGTCACGGTGGTTCCGTTCGGATCCGGCTTGCCCGTCAGCGCGTAGTAGCCGGTGACGTTGATGCTCCGGAAGAACAGCATGGTGGCATCCGCACCGAAGGAATAGCTGGCGGCATCGGCACCCACACCAGCAGCCGGACCGCGCCGTGTCGCCATCAGGCCCACGTTGCTGCGGCGGAACAGGTTCCGCTTCAGCCGCAATGCCGAGAAGTTCGTGGCGACGGCCCGCGCCGACGGCTCGTCATCGGTCTGGATGTTCAGCGCGCCGATGCTGAACGGTCCGGTCCGCCCGGTCAGCCGGGCGCCGCCGATCACCGGCACCGCCTGGCCCTGGCTCAAGCCAATCTGCCGGCTGAAGAACAGCAGCGGCACGTCGCCAGGGGCATTTCCGGCCTGGACACCACCGAAGTCGAAGATGCCCTGCCCCTCGATGAAGAAGTCGCGCTTCTCTGGGAAGAACACGCTGAAGCGCGTGAGGTTGATCTGCTGCAGATCCTCCTCCACCTGCGCGAAGTCGGTCCGGAACGTGGCGTCGAGGATCAGGCTGCGCGTCAGCCCGTACTTGAAGTCGAGGCCGGCGTTCGATTCACCGCGATTGTCGAACGGTACCGTGGCGGTCCGGTTGGTCGTGGATGAAGCCACTGCATAGGGCTTCAGCTCGATGTTCTTGGACTCGGCGGGCGTCTCGAGGCCCACCACGGTCGCCGCCGAGGCCATGCGGCTGACGCCGACGGTGCCAAGCGCCGCGGGCACCAGCGACAGGTACGAAAACTCGTTCTTCCACTTCACGAGCCTCCGCAGGTTGATGCCCCAGGTCTGTGGACCACTGCCCCGATACCGCAGCGACTTGAACGGAATGGCCACCTCCATGGTCCACCCGTTCTCGAAATGTCCGGTCTTGACCGACCAGATGCCGTTCCACGCCGAGTTCTGCTGATCGTCGGTCACCGTCATGTCGCGCAGCGCGCCGAGCGGATTGGTTTGAAACAGGTAGCCGTTGCGGCGATCGTGAAAGGTGTCGATCACGAACGTGAAGTTGTCGTTGCCGAGAATGTTGCCGTTGTCGCGGCGCAGCTCGTTGGCGATCTCCCGTCCGGGCTGCGAATCCCAGTTGCGCGCGCAAATGTACAGGTTCTCATCGTCAAACAGGATCCACGCCTCGGTCTTCTCGGTGGCGGGCTGGCCTTCTTCCGGTTCCTGCTGGATGAAGCCGGTGATGGACTCCACCGCGGCATAGACGTCTTCGTCGAGGCGGCCGTCGATGCGAAGGGGCGTGGCGACCCGGAACGCGCGGACGGTCACGTTGTCGGGGGCCGTCCGGTTGACGATCGCGGGACCCGTGGCGGATTGAGCAAACGCGGAGGCCGCGCCGCCCATGAGGACGAGGACGAGGAGGATGGGCATGACTGCCCACGACTGGCGGGGCCGGACTATGCTAACGCGAACCGAATGGCTCATGCCATGCGGAAACAGGAGCGACCCTCGGTTCGCGCCACGAGACGTTTCTGCTGTTATCCCTTGATCGGCGGTGGCGGGTCCGGATCTTCCTCCACATCCGGATCCCAGATCTTGCGCTCGGCCGGCGACAACGCGTCGGACTGATAGACGCTGTTCACGGTGTAGTGATACGTCTCCGGGTCGTCGGTGGGCTTCAGATCGTCGCGCACCTTGACCGACCAGAGCTTCGCGTCGCCCTTTGGCGGCGTGCCGTTCCAGTTCCGGTCGAAGACAATGCCCCTGAAGTCAGGTTCAGTGCCGAAGTAGATCTCGCCGGTGGCGGAATCCGTTACCTTGATCGTCCAGGTGATCGTCGAGAGGCCATGAAACACATGGACGGGGTTTTCGTCCGCGGTGAAAGTGTCGCTCACAGGGTCGTAGGTTACGGTCACGGGTTTATCCATCGATTGGGCTCCTTCCCAGGGGTGGCAGACTGCGGTGTCGGTCAGGTCTTATCGGGTGCCGGGCGCCGCCTGGCTCCAGAACTTCAGGAATGCGCGTTCGCGGTAGCCGAGCGCTGACAGGCGGTCGAAGTGGCGCGCCGCCACTTCGTGGCGGCCGAGCCCCACGAGCGCGCGCAGATACGCATCGAGCGCAGAGAAGTCCGTACTGTTAGCGGCAAATGGGGCAAGGAGGTCCACCGTGCGCGACCATTCGGCGCGAGATCTTGCAGCGTCGCCACGTGCGTCGTGGATACGGGCGCGCAGATTGCACGCCCCCGCCAACAACCGTGCAGCGACCTCATTGCCTGGTTCTGCGGCAACGATCGGTTCAACCAGGGCCACGGCCGCGTCGGCCTCGCGCAACGCCGCTGCCGGCTGTCCTTGCGCGAACAGGATTTCGGCTATTCCGGTGCGGCCACTCGCGAGGTTCCGTGTGGATTCCACCGGCCGTCGTCCATGGGCCAGAAACGACTGGAGCTTGGCCACCGCGGATCGATGGAGGTCCAGGGCGGCCGCCAACTGGTTCTCGTCGAGAAGGCCACGGCCCATGTACAGCTCGCTGCTGATCAGTTCGACCTGCCAGTCGATGTTGGACGGATCGTGCACGGTGAGCTGGCGGGACACCTCGAGGGCGGACCGGAATTGTGCGAGAGCCGCGGTGGGATCACCCAATGCGCGCACCAGCTGGCCGTGAAACCGAAGGCCGACCGGCAGCCGTCTCAAGAACTGCGTGTTCCGCGGATCGGCGGCCGACAGCGTCCGGTAAATCTCGATCTCTTCGGCAAAGCTGTCGGCAGCTTCCTGGTACCGGCCCAGCCGCTGCAGCACGGCGCCCAGGCGATTGTGATTGTTGGCACGTCCCAGTTGAATGGCGGTGTCACCGGGCTTCGCGGCGGCGATCTCGGTTTGCAGCGTCCTCGTCAGCACGAGCTGCTCGCGCGCGCCCTCGAGATCACCTCGGCCCGAGAGAATGGCGGCGACATTGCTATAGCCGTACGACAGCTCCAGTTTCCATTCCACGTTCGCGGGATCGCGCTCGGTGAGTCGCCGGGCAATGTCCTGGTAGGCCTGAAAGTGCGTGAGCGCGCCATCGAGGTCACCGCGGCGCCGCTTGATATCGCCGACGTAGAAATGGCTGGTGCCCAGGCCGAGCTGCCAGGTCGCGTTGCCGGGATCCTGACGGGTGACCCGCTCCGCGAGCGCCAGCGATTCCTCGTACGCGACCAGGGCGCCGGCCAGGTCCGCGCGCGCCTGCCGCACCTGGCCCAGCTGATTCATCGTCTGCGACCGCCGGAACACCTCTTCGCCAGTCAAGGCATCCGCGGGAACGGACTGGAAATAGCTGAGGGCCTTCTGCCCGACATCATCGAGGAGATCCAGGCGCCCGACCGCCGTCAGGCGGCTGCGCAGATCGCCCACCATGAAGCCGATCAGGTCTTCCGCCTGTTCGCGGCGTCGCTCCGCCTCGTCTCGCGCGGCGACGGCGGCCGCGCGCTCGCGCGACAGATCCCAGGTGTACTTCGCGATGCCGCCCAGCACGAGAATCACAAGCGCCGCCACGGCCAGGTGCCGCCGGCGGCGGCGCGGGGCATCGGCAATCCACGCGAGCCGTTCGACGACAGCTTCGGCCGTCGGTCTCTGCGACGGCGCCGGGGCGGTCATCTTTCCGATCAGCGCCTGGATGTCAGCGGGAACGCCATGCTCGACCCGAGGTCCGGTTGCCTCGTGACTTGGCGAGACGGCAACGGCATCGTGCCGCAGACGCCCCGCAAACACTTCTTCAATCAGCAGTCCGTACGAGTAGATGTCGCTGGCGGGAGTCGCCGGCTCGCCGCGGCCCTGCTCGGGGCTCATGTAGGCCGCGGTGCCAATAACCGCACCCTGCTGGCTGCGGAACGCCGTGAGGCCGTCGTACGACATCGGGCCGGCGGCCCAGGCGCTGTCGGCCAACTGCGCACTCGACAACGCCTCTGCGTGGTCCTCCACCACGACTGTCTCGCTCGTCGCAGGCGCATCGTTATCGCCGGCGGGCGCCGACAGGCCAAAGTCCAGCACCTTCACGTCATGTGCCGGCGTGATCATGACGTTGCCGGGCTTCAGGTCGCGATGGACGACGCCGGCGGCGTGCATGACGGCGAGGACCGATGCAATCTGCCGTGCGACCGCGAGCGGGTCGATCGCGCCGTGCCCCTCGTGGATCACGTCGCGAAGGGTCTGGCCTTCGATCAGCTCCAGGACCAGCCAGTCACGTTCCTCGGTCTCGAGGTAGTCGTAGACGCGGCAGATGTTCGGATGGTCCAGTTGCGACAGGACGCGGGCTTCGCGCAGGAAGCGGGCCTTGGCCTCGGGGTCGAGACGCTTGCGGGGCCGAATCGCCTTCATGGCCACGCGCCGTTTCAGGGTCTCGTCGAAGCCTTCGTAGACCTCGCCCATGCCGCCGGCGCCAAGGAGGCGCAGGACGCGGTAGTGAGAGACCACTGTCTCTAACGGTTCGTTGGTCGTCGACATTGGGGGGGGCGGAGGCCGTTCGCTAACCTAGACGGCCAGGGTGGCGAAACACTCTCACGGCGAGGGGATGATGGCGCCCGGCCCGGCGCCAGACAAGGTGCTCAGCAGTAGTACGGCCGGCGATGCGCCCGCCTGCCACTCAGGCAGGCTCGCCAGCAGGCCCGTCACGTTGGCCACCGCAAAGCTGAGGCCTTTCAGGTTTCGTTCGGGCGGCACACCTGGGATGGGACGTGGCAAGCCGCACGCCTGAAACGCCGCCTCTTCGTTCGCGATCGAGACCAGGCGGCACCGGTCGCGCGAAAGCGACCAGTCGAGCGTAACGCCCCACGCGCCCGGCAGCGTTCCAGGCAGCCAGGCCACGCCGTCTTGCTCGCCGGCTGCCACCACGATGGCGCCCGAGGCGCGCAGGCGTGCGACCGCATCGCCAAGCGGTCCGCGGTGATCGGGGTTGGTGGTGCCGAGGCTGAGGTTCACCACGTCGGCGCGCTGCTCGATCGCCCACGCGCAGGCCGCCACCAGCGCCGCACCGGTCGCCGCCAGCTCGCGATCGAAGACCTTGGCGACCAGGATTTCGGCCGCCGGCGCCTTTTCACGAATGACGGCGGTCACGGCGGTACCGTGCCCGAGACGATCCACGTAGTCTGCGTGGTGACTGCCGAAGGAGTCGATGCCGACCCCGCCGCTGACGCCGTTGATATGCGGATGTGAGGCGTGGACGCCGCTGTCGATCACCACGACCCTGACCGGGCGAGTCATGCGTCGATGCCGGCGGGAGGCGCAATCTCGAAGAGCCGCGCGAACACCCCTGGCCGCGCCGCCAACTCTTCGGGCCGCCCCTGGTCGACGACGCGCGCGCCTTCGAGCACGATCACGCGGTCGGCCGCCATGGCCAGCTCGCGCCGATGCGTGATGAGCAGCGTGGTGCGGCCTTTCATCACCGCCTGGTAGCCGTCAATGACCTGGCGTTGGGCAATGGCATCGAGCGCCGCCGTGGGTTCATCAAGCACCAGCACCGCGGGGTCGGCCAGAAACGCCCGCGCCAGGGCCATGCGCTGCCGCTCTCCGGCCGACAGCGCCAGTCCGCGTTCGCCGACCAGGGTCGCGAAACCGTTCGGGAGTCCCGCGATGAACCGGGCGATGCCCGACGCTTCGGCGGCCCACATGACCTCAGCATCCGTCGCACCCGGACGGACGTAGCGGATGTTGTCGCCGACGCTCGCGTGGAACAGTGTCGGCTCCTGCTCGACCAGCACCACATGCCTGCGAACGTCCTCGAGCGCGAGATCGCGCAAGTCGTGCCCATCGAGCCGGACGGTGCCACTATCGGGATCCAGTAACCGGGTCGCCAGGTACGCAATGGTGCTCTTCCCCACGCCGCTGCCGCCAACCAGCGCCACGCATTCCCCCGGCCGAGCCGAAAACGTGACGGCCTCGAGCACCGCCGCCTGGCGATCGGTGCCGAGCGTCACCAGTTCGAAGGCCACCTCGCCGCGGCATTCGGCCAGGGCGGTCGCACCCGGCCGTTCCTGCACCTCGACCGGCGCATCCAGGATCTCGCGCACCCGCAGCCACGACACCTTGGCGGTGGTCAGGCTGGCGTAGAGGCCCATCAACGACTGGGCTGGCGCGAAGACGCGCATCTGGTAGGCCAGGAAAGCGCCCATCGTACCCAGCGTCAGCGTGCCGTCGATCACCCGCGTGCCACCGTAGTAGAAAGCAATGGCGGAGCCAATCGACAGCACCGTGCCGGGCAAGCCGCCGGCAAAGTACGTGACCCGCTGCATGCGCATGAGCGCATCGATGAAGTCGCCATTCAGTCCCCGGAACCGGGCGCGCTCGCGCAGCTGCGCGTTGGACGCCACCACCAGCGATGTGGCCTGCAGCGTTTCGATCAGGAAGCTGCCGATGTCGCTGCTCTTCTGGCGCAGCTCGGCGATTCGGCCTTCGAGACGCCGGCGATAGAACCCGAGGGCAATCAGGCTGATAGGCAGCGGCGCCAGCGCCACGAGCGCCAGCCGCCAGTCGAGCCACACCATCATGAACAGGCTGCCGGCCAGGAACAGCACGTTGCCGACCCAGGCCATGGCGGCCTCGGCGACCACCCGCTGGATCTCGCTGATGTCGTTGTTCAGGCGCGACACGATGTCGCCGAGGCGGGTACGCGCGTAGAAGCGCGGCGACAGTCGCTGCAGGTGCCCGTACATCGACAGGCGCATGTCGAACAGGATCTCCGCCGACACCCGGGTGTAGCGAAGCCCGCTGATCACGTTCAGCGCGAAACCGGCGACGCCGAGAACGGCGAACGTGAGGACGATGCGGCGCAACGCGGCGGCATCGCGGCCCACCAGGGCATGGTCGATCAGGTCCTTCGACAGGAACGGCATCGCCAGCGTGGCGGCCGTGCTGATCAGGCTGATGACGAGGACGAGGACGAGGCGCCGCCAGTACGGAACGAGATAGGCGAACGCGCGTCGATCCACCTGCTTACTTCTTGGGAAGAATGAACAGGTTCGTGGTCTGGTCGGCGGTCATCCCGATGGTGCGCAGCAACTTGTAGGACGTGGCGTCGTAGACGTCGATGGTCTCGCCGGCCTGGAAGACGTAGAGCAGGCGGCCGTTCGACGACACGCGCATGGCCATGCGCGGGCGGCCCTCGAACGGCGTGCGGCTGATCAGCTTGCGCTTCGTGACGTCGAAGGCCCAGAACTCGTAGCGGCCAATCTGCTGCATCAGGCCGTAGCCGCGCTTGCGATCGGGAGCCATGGCAAAGCCGACGCCTTCCGCGGGACCGATCGGCGTGAAGTCGATGCTCTTGCCAACCAGGTTGACGCGGCCAATGCCCATGATGCGCCGGTTCTGGACCGGGTCCTGGATGGTGAAGAGGCCGGTCAGGAAGCCGGGGTCTTCGTTGAAGTCGTCGACCTGGCCGAAGCTGATGCGGCCGAGGCCCGGCTCGAGCGGACGGCTGAGCGCCCAGGTGTCGACCTCGGTGAAGTTCTGGGTCTCGAGAATCAGCACATCGTCGCCAAAGAAGTAGAGCAGCTTGCCGTCCGGCGAGAAGCGGATGTTGACGCCCTCGCGTTCCTCGCCACGCGGCCAGGGAATGGTGCGGGTAACCTTCTTCTCGGCCAGGTCGTACAACTGCAGCGAGATGTCGCCGATCTCCCAGCGATCGATCTGCTTGGTGGCGGCGCGCGTGAGCAGGATCAGGAACCGCTCGAGCGGATCCACTTGCATGCCGCGAATGCGGACCTGCTTGTTGCCCTCGGACAAGGTGAAGGTCGAGATCGTGGTGCGCGTCGGGATGTCGACCACCTCGATCTTTTCGAGGGTCGAGTCGAGCACGTAGAACTTCGAGCGCGACTGCGACAACGTGAGCGACCGCGGGATGCCGGTCTTCAGCTTGATCTCGCCGGTCTTCTGCTCGGTCGCCTCATCGATGATGTGGATGGCGCCGTCGTAGGCGCCGATGTACATCTGGTGGTCGCCGCCGGTGGCCACGGCCCCGAAGCGGGCAGGCCGCTGGGCATACGTGGTGACAGTGCCAACGACCAGCGCCAGCGCGAGGGCCGGCACCAGGAACCGCAGTCGCGTGGCCATCACTTCTTCTCGTCCGGGAAGATAAGGTCGATCTTGCGCCAGTCTTTCTGCGCGGCCGCGCACTTGGCGGTCCAATCAGGCGCGTGGTTCAACTGATCGGGCACCTGCGCCGGCCAGAAGCAGCCCATGTGGCAGTCGAACAGGTCGCGCTCCACCGGCTGGCACAGCCCGGCGGTACCGCCATTGCGGTCGGCCTCCCAGCCTGGCGCGAACACCAGCGAGCAGCCGTTGGGAATGTGCGGCGGCTCGGGCTGCTGGGGCGGCCCCTGCAGGGCCACCACGTCCTTGGTGACCTCTTCCATCCGCGCGGCCTTGCGGTTGATGGCAGTGAGATGCTTCATGAAATCTTCTCCGTCGGCTCATCGTCGAACTGTGCCAGGAACCCGGGGTTCCGCGCGGCCAGCTCGCCGTAAATCTCGAGGCAGGTGTGGGTCCAGCCGCGGATCCACTCGCAGTAGTGCAGGTTTGGCGACTGGGTGGATCCGTAACGGGTGTTCGCTTCGTGGTAGCAACCGCCGGCGCAGATCGGCCGGGCCCAGCACGTCGCGCAGTCGGTCTTGTTCGCGATGTGATGGGTGTCGAGGAACGCCTGCTGCTTCGCCCACGAAATGCCGTCCGTGACGGTGCCCAGGCCGTGGTCGTCAGAACCGGCAAAGCGATGGCACAGGGCGACGCGGCCGTCAGTGGACACGCCCATCAAACCAATGCCCGCGCCGCAGGGATAGGCTTTGGCGTGGCCGTGGTGAATCTCCTGCAGCGTCTCGCGCACGTTCGAAAAGCCGTGATGGCGGTTCTGCAGCGACGCCGCCAGGTAGTCGGCCGCGAGGGCGCGGAACTGCTCGAGCAGGTGATCGAAACCGCCATCAGAGATCGCGTAGTCGCGGCCCGGCGCGGTCGTTACCGGCGCGAAGCCGACTTCCCAGAAGCCCAGCTCCTCGGTGAGGTGTTGGTAAATGCGGCGGACATCGAGGGTCTGGCGCGTCAGCGTGACGCGCGCGCCGACCGGGCGGGTGCGATGCCGTTGCAGCAGCGCCTTGATCTTCGGCGCGGCCATGGCATAACTGCCCTGCCCATTGTTGAAGACGCGAAACTTGTCCTGCATCTCCTCGGGACCGTCGATCGAAATCGTGACGCCGACGCGCTCGTTCGCCAGGAACTCGATGGTGTCCGGCTGCAGCAAAGTGGCGTTGGTCGTCAGGCTGAAGTCGATGTCCTTGCCCACCTCCGCGGCCCGCCGGCGCGCATAGGCGATGGTCGACTTGAGCACCGGGAAGTTCATCAACGTCTCGCCGCCGAAGAAGGTGATGTGCGCGTGCTTGTTCTCGCGCGATTCGCGCAGCGCAAACTCGACGCTCTCGCGCGCCGTCGCCTCGCTCATGAACTTGGGCTGCTGGCCATTGGTGGTGTCGACGATCTTGTCTTCACCGTATTCGTAGCAGTAGGTGCAGGCCAGGTTGCACTGGTTGGTGACGTTCACCACCAACGTCTGCAGGGGGACCGGCCGCAGCGGCACAATTTTGGGCTGCGTAACAGGTGGCGACAAACCTTCCAGTGGCGACAAACCTTTAGGTTTGTCGATCATCTCGCCGAGCGCGCGAACTCGCTGCAACTCGGCGATGGTGTCGGTGACCTCGGCTTCATCGAAGCGGCCCGACAGGTTGCGGGCCACGTCCGCCGCGGGCTGCGGCCCGCGACTCAACTCCTCCAGGATCGCCTCGGAACAGTCGTCCAGCGCGAACACGGCCGCACTCGGAACCAGATAGAGGTAGCGCTTGCCGGCCGCCTCGAACGAATGGAACTCGCGAAGGCCGAGCGTCATGGCACGCCTACGGTAGGGTCGAAGCGCATGTAAAGCGGCACCGTGACCAGCAGGTGCGCGCGGGCCCGAATGGTGGCCGCCGGCTTGCCGCCGGCAGGTTCGGCGGCGTAGGTTGCCACCACCCACACGTCGCCGATGTTGTTGCGGCTGCCCTTGCGGACCGGGTTGGGGCCGTCCACGTTCGGCATGAACCGGCCCGTCGCGGCGTCGAGCGTCCCCACGAACTTGATGTCGTCATCGTCGTAGGTGGCCGCGAACTCTTCCATGCTCCACGACGCGTCGACCAGCCCGAGGCTGAGATCGTCGGGCGTGTCGGGGCGGCCATCGGCGCCGTTGTGGAAGGCCCAGGCTTCGAACTGCGCGAGCATCTTCGGGAAGGTCGTGCCCCCCACGCGAGCCATGGCCCAATCGGGCTTCACCTTGATCGCATCCACGCGATCGAAGACCACCACGGCCTTCGACTTCGAGGCGCCGGCCACGAACAGGTCGCGCGCACCCAGGGCCGCCGCGGCGGCCACGTCAACGGTCGCCGTCGCCACATCGGGCGTGACGCTGACGATGCGGCTGATGGTGAGGCCGGGACCGAGATCGATGTCGGCGGGCGCGAGCGACGAGGGCAGGTTCGCGCCGTAGATTCTCAGCTCCTGGCCGGCGGCACCCTGCTTCAGTGCGGTGCGGTCGGTACCCAGCACGCGGGTCTCCGCGCCGATGCGCTCGAGGCGCACATCAAGACCCACCTCGTCGTAGCCGCCGGTGAACCAGCGGCCCTCGATCTGCCGCCAGTCGCGGTCGACGAACATCACCTCGCGCAACGCCGACTCGGCGCCGGCGGCGGTCGTCGACCGGCCCCGCCACTGGAAGCCGGTGTAGATCAGCGCGCGTCCCGTTCGCGTGACCGTCTCGCCGGTGCGCGCGACCCGGTAGGTGATGGCGGTCGTGAACTCGTCTGGCGCGGCGGGGTCGGCGGTAATCGTGACGCGACCGTAGATGGCGCCCTTGCCCGCTTCCCACCCGCTGAGCGCCCACGCGCCGTCGAGTCGCGCGGGCCGCATGGTGGCGGACCACGCCGCCCATTCAGGCGTCTTCAACGGAAACGCGCGCGCGAGGTGGTCGATGGCTTTCTCCACCGGCTGGCGCAGGTCCGGCGGTCGTCCGTCGGACGAAGGGTCGCGCGGCGGTGGGCCATTGCGGCGAAACGCCTGGTTGTCGACCAGCGGATACCAGCCGCGATGCATGGCGATGACGAGGTCCCACTCGCTGCGGGTCCGCCGCTGCGAAATCACCCGGCCCATCGAGTGGCAGCGGATGCAGGTCGATTCGGCATCGGCGTTGGCGGTGTACTTGTAATCGATCAGCCGCCGCTCGACCTCCCAGGCGGCCGGCTTGGCTTCTTCGGGAGCAAGTCCCAGGTGATTCGACAGGTACTTTACGACCTGGCGCGCCGTCTGCGGATCGATGCTCAGGCCGTTGAGCGCCGCCATGCGCTGGATGGTCGACTGCCAGCCCTCGGGGGTGTTGCGCTGAAACGAGATGCGCGACATCTGTCCCTTGTCGTCAGGACGATGGCAGGTGCCACACGCCTTCAGGACCGTGGCGTCGGTGATCGGGATGCCGTCTTCGGGCTTGGCCGTCGGGGCCGCGGCGGGCGGCTGCTGAGTCGAAGTCACGCCAGCCAACAGCGTCACCAGCAAGACCCCTACAACGGCTATGGCACGTGTCGCACTCGTCACTTCGGACCTCCGAGAATTCGCCGTCATTGTGACACAAGCCAGCGTCGAGCGACCGACGTCGCGAGTGCCATCAGGAAGTCGGGCAGCGGTATCTCGCCGCACTCGCGGCAGTAGCGTTCGTAGAGATCCGGCACCTGGGCGAACCGCGGCGCCATTGCACGCAGCGTGATCACGTCGACACCGGCAATGTAGCGAACTGCGGCCCCGTCGCCGATGATGACCGGTTCCAGCACGATCTGATTCCCCCGCACCATCGGCCGCGATTCGATCGTGACGTTGCCCTCCGTCAACCGGATCTGTGCGGCCGCTCGCAGTTGTTCGAATGCCTGCCGCACCGCGGCCACGTCCGGTTCGGCGGGCGCGTCGGGTGCATCCGAGCGATCACGCCAGAACGCGTGCGGGTGCGTGGGCGCAGCCTCGGCGAGGAACAGGCGGCTCATGCGCGCGTAGTGACGCGCGACCTCCTGCTCGCGCTCGGCAAAGAACCCGAGGGCCTGCGCGCGTAAGCCCGGATTGACCAGGCTGGTATGCACCGCCACCGCAGCCAGCCATCCCGACGCCAGCGCCTTCTTGACCCCAGCCGACGAGAGCGGGTCGATGAAGGACCCCGCGTCACCCGCGAGCAGCCAATAGTCGCCGGCATATGCCGTGGCGCGGTAGGTGGATGCGTCCCAGCCCCAGGGACCCGCGGTGCACTTGGCGGACGTCACCAGCCGTCGGAAATTGGAGGTCTTGGCGATCTCCGCCTCGTAGACATCGCGCGCGGGTGCGTCGCGCCGCAACCCAGAGCGTTGCGGGTCCACCATCACGGCGATGTGGCGGGTGTTCGGGCCGGTCGGGACCGACCACGCCCAGCCGGAGTCGTAGGACTCGATCAAGGTGTGCGAATCGTCCGGGACTGGCCAGCCGCCGGCGCGCGTCCACGATGCCGCCAGCGCCACGGTGCGAGGGTTTTCGTCGTAGACGCGCACGCCGTGCGCGCGTGCGAGCACACCGGATCGGCCAGTGGCGTCGACCAGGAACCGGCCGTCCCGCGTTGCCATGTCGGCTTCAACGATCGCCCGCCTCTCAATCGAGACGCCGGCAGCGGCCGCTTCCGTGAGCAACACCTCCTCGAGCACCTGGAGCGGCACCTGCCAGCCGAGGGCGTGATCCGCGAATGGCTCCACTCGCGGCTCCTGGCGTCCCCACCACACGGTGTTGCCGGTCGAGCGCATGAATGCGGCCCGCTCAACGGCGGCGGCGGCCCCGATCACGTCGAAGAGCTTTTGGGTACTAGGGGGGAGGGAAACGGCCAGGCGCGCCTCGGCCGGCGGACGGGCGATGAGGGACACCGTGTGTCCCCAGGCCGCCAGCAGCTTCGCCGCAGTGGCTCCCGCGGCACCACCGCCGAGCACCAGGACGGTGTCAGTAACTCTCAACCTCGAGACCCGGCACGCGCTTGAAGTGCTCGACGTTGCGCGTCACGACCGGCATCTCGTAGGCGAGGCCGGTGGCGGCAATCCATAGATCGTTCGCACCAATCAGGTTGCCGTTGTCGCGCAGGTGCCTGAAGGCCCGGCCGAACTGCCAGCTCACCTCCGGCGTCGGTGGCAGCACGTAGAACGGAGCCAGGAACGCTTCCCATCGTGCCCGATCGCGCATGGAAATGCCGGCCGCGATCTCGCCGGCGACGACGAACGGAAGGTAGAGGCGCGCGTCCTGGTTCTGTTCGAGAAACGTGACCGCCCCACCAGGCACACCGCGCTTGTGCGCGCGTTCGAGGTCGATCAAGAACGTGCTCTCGAGAATCAGGGCTCGGCCCATTTGTCCTCGGCCGGCAAATCGTGCTGCTTGAGTTCATCGATGCGGTCCAACTCCTCGGCCGTGAGGTGCACGCGCCGCGAACCCAAGAGATCGAGCAAGCCACGGCTGGTGATGGTGTCCTCAGGCCAGGTGGCCCGCATCACCACCTCGCTGAACGACTCGTCGCGATAGCGGCGCGCGGCACTGAGCCGGTTATACGCCTCGACTTTCAACGAGATCGTCTTGGTGGCCATGGGCGCAATATGCACATTGCACAGCCATATTGTCAAGACGATGCTGCACAGTTACTTACGGGCGGCAACAACCTCTCAGCGGGCACTGAAAATCGCGCTGTTTCTTCCCGAATCCGCAGGCGTTCATCATGCCCAGGTGGCAGATGGCAAAGTCGAACTTCACCGGGTCGACCGGGTCGAGCTTTCGGAGCGACGAGGTGATGTCGGCGGCCATGCGCCAGCCCGGGCTCTTCAGCTTCGTCAGGCGCAGGCACTGCCCCACTCGAATCACGTGCGTGTCGAGGGGCACTATCAACTGGGCGGGACGCACACGTGTCCAAACGCCGAGATCAACCGCATCGTGCCGCACCATCCACCGCAGAAACAGGTTCAGCCGCTTGCAGGCGCCGCCAGACGAGGGGCGCGAGAAGAAGTACGCAACCCCGGGCTTCGGCTTCAATCGGCCGTAGACCGCCTTCTGATCGAGCGCCAGCGCGCGCGTCGAGAACGATTGCAGACCCTCACCGACATCAATCGCATCCGCTGGGTGCCCATCGGCAAAGAACCCCTCGATTGAGCCGCGCTCGCCGATCATCTGGTGCATCACCCACACCAGCGCCGCCATGTCGATGCCCTTGGTCCAGCGATGCACCAGGTGATCGAACTTGCGGCGATCGCGCGCCGGCTCGAACGCGCGGACGAACGCTGCCGGCGACGGCCCCATCACCTGCAACATGCCGTCGATCGAGTTGAGCACGCTCTGGACCCGGCCAAACGCGAGCGCGGCGGCAATGAAGGCGACCACTTCGCGATCGTCGGCACGCCGATAACGATGGACGATCCAGATCGGATCGGTCACCACGCGATCGGCGTTGTAGCTGGCGTAGAGCGTGTCCAGCGCCGCTCGAAGGCTGGTCACGAGCCTAGAAGCTGGTGATCGGCGTCATCGCCTCGCACATCGGGCACGACGCCGACGGGTAGTTGGGCGGCGCGGTGTACTCGACCAGCGCCACGTTCGGCACGTCGACCGTCACGCACGCCTCGCAGCGGTCGACGATCTGCATGGTGCCAATGACGATGCCGCCGGCACCGGCCACGAGGTCCGCGCACTTGCGGAACGTCGTCCCAGTGTTGCGCACGTCGTCGACGATCAAGACGCGTTTCCCCGTCATGCTGTTCGCGTAGAACGGGCTCAGCGTCGGGTTGCCTTCCTGGTCGCCGAACGGCGCGAACGAATACGGCGGCTGCGTCATGGCCCGGCGGCCGTCGAGCAGGCCGGCCACGGTATGCGCCAGCACGGCGCCGCCAGTCGCCGGTCCGGCAATGACCTCGGCCTCGGCAAAATCGGACGGCATCACGTCGATCAAATCCTGCGCGACCCGCCAGATCGTCGAGGGCCACTGCAGCAACTTGTGCGGATTCAGGTAGAGCTTGCCGTGGAAGCCGTTGCCGTAGTCGAAGTGGCCATCCATCACCACTTCGAAGCGGCGCATGTCTTCCAGCGCGCGGGCGCGGATTTCGTGGTGTCGAGCGTTGGTGGCCATCAGTTCAGTTTCACCGCGGGGTTGGAGTAGACGGTGCGGCCGCCGACGATCGTCGCGGCGACGCCGCCCTTGAACGACCAGCCATGGTAGGGGGTGTTCTTCGACTTGCTCACCAGCGTGGTCTTGTCGACGGTCACCGGCAGCTCCGGCGCCAGGATCGTGATGTCGGCCGGCGCACCCACCGACAGCGATCCGCCGGGCACATTGAGAATCTTCGCCGGGTTGACCGACATCAGCTCGACCATGCGCGACAGCGTGATCAGCCCGGTGTGCACCAGCTTGTCGAGCGTGATCGGCACGGCCGTCTCGAGGCCGACAATGCCGAACGGCGCGCGGTCGAACTCGACGTTCTTCTCGTCGTAATGATGCGGCGCATGGTCGGTGGAGATCACGTCGACGGTGCCGTCGACGATGCCGGCGATCATGGCATCGCGGTCGCGCGCCTCGCGCAGCGGCGGGTTCATCTTGGTATTGGTGTCGTACGCCACCGGCGCCGCCAGCAGGTCGTCGGTCAGCGTGAAGTGATGCGGACACACCTCGCAGGTCACCTTGACGCCCCGGCTCTTGCCCTGCCGCACCGCCTCGATGGTCGTCCACGCGCTCATGTGCGCAATGTGGATGTGGCCGCCGGTCATCTCGGCCAACAGGATGTCGCGGCCGGCGGTGATGGCCTCGGCCACCCCCGGAATGCCCCGCAGGCCGAGCGACGCCGCCACCGGCCCTTCGTGCGCGCAGCCATCGCCCTTCAACGTCTGGTCCTCGCAGTGTTCGATCACCGGCATGTTGAACATGCTGGTGTACTCGAGCGCGCGGCGCGCCAGCAGCGCGGTCGCGATCGGCAGGCCATCGTCGGTCACGGCGACGCAGCCCGCTTCTTTCAGTTCCGCGATGTCGGCCAGCTCTTCGCCCTTCTGCCCGCGCGAGACGGCACCGATCGGATACACACGAGCCAGGTTCGCCTCGGCCGCCTTCTGCAGGATCAGCTTGGTCACGCCGGCGTTGTCGTTCACCGGCCTGGTGTTCGGCATGCAGGCGACGGCGGTGAAGCCGCCGGCCACGGCCGACGCCACGCCCGTGGCGACGGTTTCCTTGTGCTCCTGTCCAGGCTCGCGCAGGTGCACGTGCATATCGATCAGGCCCGGGCACACCACCAACCCCGCGGGGATGTCGATCACCTCGGCGCCGTCGGCGGCCAGGTTCGTCCCCACTTCCGCAATGCGATCGCCATCGATCAGCACGTCGAACATGCCATCGCGGCCATTGACCGGGTCAACGACGCGGCCTCCCCTAAGAAGTCGTTTCATGCTCTGCTCCACCAGCTAACAAGTACAAGACTGCCATTCGCACGGCGACGCCGTTGGCGACCTGGTCAAGAATGACGGACTGCGTGCCGTCGGCGACTTCTGAGGCAATCTCCACCCCGCGATTGATTGGCCCGGGGTGCATGATGATGGCGTCGGACTTGGCGCGCGCGACCCGCGCCTCGGTCATACCGAACGTCCTGAAATACTCGCGCTGTGACGGGAAGTACGCGCCCTGCATCCGTTCGAGCTGAATGCGCAGCATCATGATCACGTCGGCGCCCTCGACGGCCTCGTCGACGCGGGTGGTGACGGTGACCCCCATCTGCTTGAGGCCCGGCGGAATCAGCGTGGCCGGCGCGCAGACCCAGACGTCGGCGCCGAGCTTGGTCAGCAGCAAGACGTTCGAGCGCAGCACGCGGCTGTGCAGCAAGTCGCCGACAATGGCGATCTTGAGGCCCGCCAGCTTCTTCTTCCGCTCGCGAATGGTGAAGGCATCGAGCAGCGCCTGGGTCGGGTGTTCGTGCATGCCGTCGCCGGCATTGACGATGGCGGCTGTGCAGATGCGCGACAGCAGGTGGCAGGCGCCAGAGGCGGGGTGGCGCAACACGATCATGCTGGGCGCCATGGCCTCGAGGTTCATGGCGGTGTCGACCAGCGTCTCGCCCTTCACCACGCTGGACGAGGCAATCGCCACGTTGAGGGTGTCGGCACTCAGGCGCTTTTCGGCGATCTCGAACGAGGTGCGCGTGCGCGTGCTCGGCTCGAAGAACAGGTTGATGACCGTGCGGCCGCGCAGGGTCGGCACCTTCTTGATGGTGCGCTGCCCCACTTCCTTCATGGCCTCGGCGGTGTCGAGCACGAGGACGATCTCCTCGGGTGTCAGGTCGGCAATGCCGAGCAGGTGCTTGTGCTTCAGGGCGGTGAGGGGTGGCGTGGCAACGTCCATGGCCTACTCCTTCCCCTGCAGCAGCACTTCGTCGACGCCGTCGAGTTCGCGCAGGTGGACCTGCACGCTCTCCTGTCGTGACGTCGGCACGTTCTTGCCGACGTAGTCGGCCTTGATCGGCAGTTCGCGGTGGCCGCGATCGACCAGCACCACCAGCTGGATCGACTTCGGTCGGCCGAAGTCGGTCAGCGCGTCCAGCGCGGCCCGCGTCGTCCGGCCCGTGTAGAGCACATCGTCGACCAGCACGATGGTGCGGCCGTCGATGGAAAAGGGGATCTCGGTCTTGCGCACCATCGGCGCCAGGCCGACCGAGGCGCCCATCAGGTCGTCGCGGTAGAGCGTGATGTCGAGCGCGCCGACGGCGATCTCCTCCTTGGTGATCTGAAGGATGTCGTGCGCGAGTCGGTGCGCGATCGGCACGCCACGGCTGCGCACGCCGACGAGGGCGACATTGGAGAGACCGCGATTGTGTTCGAGAATTTCGTGAGCGATGCGTGTGAGCGCGCGCGAGATGCGCTCTGCATCCATGACGACTGGCATATTCACCTCTTTGCGAACTCGCAGGTCCGCGTTTAAAGAGAGCGGAGTCGCCTCCGCAGGTTGAACAGAACTATATCACCAGCCGCCGACCTTGGTGCCCCTGGACACTTGCTTGATGACGATTCGGCGTTTGGCGCCTCGTTCGAGCGGCGGGTCGGCCGCTCGTAGTGCCGCCGCCATCAGCGCCTTTACGGCGGGCCGGTTGAGGTCGGCAATCGCGGTGATGCGAATGTGCCGGACGGTGGTGCCGCTGCCCTGGAGGAGGCCGTCCGGGTCGGACAGGTGGTCCCCGGCGAAGAAATACAGATTGATCCAGTTCGAGTAGACCGCGATTGAGTTGATGATGTTCGAGGCCCGCTCGTCTGGGCCGAAACCAATCGCCAACGCGTTGGCTTTGTCGTAGACCAGCTCCACCGAGCCCGGAAGCCGCTCGCGCATCGTCTTGAGCACTGCCTTGGTGAGCTTCGCCACGGGCGGCGAGAAGCGCGCGATGAACGAATCCAGTTGGCGGGCCGGCGTCAGCCGGGAAGGGGGTGTCGCCATCGCTACGCCCCTTCAGGCCGGCGTTTACCAACCCCTGTCGCCTGCTCGAAGGCGTGGCCGATGCGCAGCACGTTGAGGTCGTCCCGATAGCGGCCCACAATCTGGATGCCGACCGGCAGTCCCTCGGGCGTGAAGCCCGCCGGCACCGAGATCGCGGGGCGGCAGGTCGTCGAGATCCAATAGGCGGACTTCATCCACGCCACGTAGTTTTCCATGGCGACGCCGTCGATCGACTTCGGCCAATCGAGGCTGGCCGCGAATGGCGGGACCTGGTTGACCGCGCAGACCAGGAACTCGTACTTTTCCTGGAACACACGCACCCGTTCCAGGAGGGCCGCGTGCCTGGCGATCGCGCGGGCCACGTCAGCACCCGACAGCCTCGCACCGGCTTCGATATCCCAGATGGCATCCGGCTTGATCTGGTCGCGGTAGGCAGCCAGCAGCGGCCCGTGAGTGTGCCAGTTGGCCCACGATCTCATCGTGAGGAAGATCTCATCAACGTCGGTCAGGTCCGGCGCCGCATCCTCGACAATGCAACCGAGGGCCACGAAGACCCGCCGTTGCCGGTCGAGCACTTCCCTGACGCGGGGATCCAGTGGCAGCCCGCCCAGGTTGGGCGACCATGCGACCCGGACGCCGCGCCAGTCACGCTCGAGTGGTCCCAGGAACGAGGCGGGCGCCGACGCAAACGTCTGCGGGTCGCGGCCGTCTTCGCCGGCCATCACGCTCAGCAGGAAGGCGACGTCCGAGACCGAGCGCGCCATCGGTCCCTTCACCGAAACACCGACCATCGGCAGCGCCGTCGGCGTCACCGGCACCAGGCCGACGCTGGGCCTGAGCGCCACGATGTTGTTGAAGTTGGCAGGATTGCGAAGCGACCCGCCCAGGTCGCTGCCGTCAGCGAGGGGCAGCAACCCGGCCGCCAGTGCGGCGCCGGCGCCGCCACTCGAGCCCCCGGCGCTCTTGGTGCGATCGTAGGGGTTGTAGGTGGTGCCGTACAGCTTGTTGTAGGTGTGCGAGCCCATGCCGAACTCGGGCACGTTGGTCTTGCCGATCGGGATGACGCCGGCGCCGCGCAGCCGCTCGACCATCACGGTGTCGTCGGCCGGCATCACGTCCTTGAGAATCGGCGACCCCTTGGTGCACGGAAAGCCGACCGCGGCTTCAAGGTCCTTGAAGGCAATGGGCAGGCCATGCAGCGGCCCCACGGCCGTACCGTCGGCGAGCGCGCGGTCGGCCGCGTCGGCCAGCGCCAGGCACGAGTCGTCATCGAGCCTGGCGACGATGGCGTTCAGCGACGGATTGAGTCGGCGGACCTGGCCGAGAAACGCCGCCATCACCTCGCGCGCCGACACCTTGCGGGTGGCGATCATCGCCGCCAGCTCACGCGCGCTCGTGAAACAGAGCGCGTCGGCCATCACATCCATTTGGCTTTCCTGAACCGGTAGATCAGGTAGACATCGATCAGCACCATCGACGCGACGGCGGTCGGGTACCCATACGACCACTGCAGCTCGGGCATGTTGGCGAAGTTCATGCCGTAGACGCCGGCGATCATGGTCGGCACCGCCACCAGCGCGGCATAGGCCGCCAGCCGCTTGGTGACCTCGTTCTCCTGGATCGTGATCAACGACAGGTTCACCGAGATCGCGGTGCTCACCATGTCGCGCAGGCTTTCGATCGACTGTTTCAGTCGCAGCAGGTGGTCGTAGACGTCGCGGAAGTAGTCGTGCAGGCCGGCGCAGATCGGCGGCACGCGCCCGCCATGGAGCTTGCCGGCCACCTCGAGGAGCGGCACCGTGGCGTGGTCGAGTGTCATCAGCTTGCGCTTGAGCGAGTACAGCTCTTCGATCTGCGCGCGGGTGGTCTGGCCGGCGAAGATACGCTCTTCGATGCCTTCGATCTCTTCGGTCAGCGCGTCCAGCACCGGGAAGTAACGGTCGACGACCGTATCCATGAGCGCGTAGAGCACGTAGGCCGGGCCGTGCTGCAGCAGCTCCGGCTCCTGCTCGCAGCGGCGACGCACTTCGGCGAAGCCCAGCCGCGCATCCCGGCGAACCGAGATGATGTACTGGGGACCGACGAAGATGGCGACCTCGCCGGTCTGCGGGTCCGCCCCCGACTGTTCGATCAGATGCAGGACGACGAACAGCGATGCGCCATACTCGTCGATCTTCGGGCGCTGGTGCCCTTTCTGCGCGTCTTCGACCGCCAGTTCGTGCAGGCCGAATTCCTCCTGCAGCGACGCCAGCTCGCCGGGCTCGGGATCCTTCAGCGCCACCCACACGAAACAGTCCGCCCGCTCGAGGTGCGAGCGCACCTCGCTGAGCGGGATGTCGGACAGTTTCTGCCCGCGGTGATAGGCAACACAGTTGACGAGCATGATCTGCGCTCAGGGAGTGAGCTGCCGCATGATCGCCCGAATCCGGAGGCGGGCGCAATTGCTCATCTGCCGTTCAGCGCCCGTACGTCGGGATGTAGGTCACCGGCTTGTCGCTCGTGAACGCGGGAGTAAACCAGTCGATGCGGGCAAACCCGTCCATGTCGCGGCCCACCGGCAGGCCGAGGAAATACAGTAGCGTCGGCGCCAGGTCGACGACCGATGCCCGCGGCGGCCGTGCGGCCGCCACCGCCGAACCATAGGCGAGCACGAAGCCGTCAGGCGCGCGCTCGTGGGTGCCGCTGATCCGCGGGTCGCCGGCAATCAGTTCGAGCACCCGCTTGCCCGGCGTGAGCGGCTCCATGCCGAAGGCCGACACCACCAGCAGCAGGCCCTCGGGCCCCAGGCGGTTCAATTCGCGACCGACCAGCGTGTCGAGAAACCCGTAGTACTGGTCCAGCACGCGGCCAAACCGCTGCCGCTCGTCCTCGGAGACGTCGCCGAACGCCGATGGGTTGGCATAGCGCAGGAAGAAGTGCCCGACGGCGTCGATGCCGGGAAATCGAGCAGCCAGAAACCGCGGCGCCGAGGCTTCGAGCGCGGTGAGCAACTGCAAGTGCACACGATCACCCACCACCGGAATGGGATCGCGACGCGCGTCGTAGTCGTTCACTGGCTGCGGCGCGCCCATGTTGGCGACGAGCGCCACCGGATCGGGGTCGGCCGGCGTCATCATGGCCGCCCGCACGTCGGGCAACAACTCGGGAGGCCACACGGTCGAGCCTCCCTCGAACGCCATCTCGGTCTCCGACAGCCGGTGGAACGCCTCGCTGATCACGAATCCATTGACCGGCGGTGCCGGCTGGGTCAGCGGCCAGCCAATCACGCCGACGCGAACGCCATGGTCGCTCAGGATCGTCCAGATCGGCCGGGCCGTCAGGTCGGTGGCGGACTGCGGCTCAGCGGTGAGCAGTCCAAAGGTGACCAGCGCCTGCGCGAGGCAGTAGTCGGGCAACAACTGGATGGGCGGCCCCCCGAATGCGCGGTACACCTCGGCCGACCGCACGCCGTTGTACATGGGAAACCGCCCCGTGGCCACCGCGCTCCACACCGGCTCGGCCTGGGTGGGCCGCAGCGTGGCCAGGTGAAGAACGGCGCCCTGGTCGAAGATGCGGCCGATGTTCGGCAAGCGGCCGGCCGCTACCGCCGGCGAGATCATGTCGAGTGTCGCGCCATCGAACATCAGCATGGTGACGTTGGCGAGCGCCCGCGACGCCTCGGGTTCGGCCACGGCCGTGGTCGGACGGGCGGGCAACGGGGCCTGGCGCGCCGGTCCGCGCGCGGCCACCGGCAGCACCACCGACAGGATCATCGTCGTCGACAGCAGGGCCGCGCTGAGGCGTCCGCCGCGGCGGCCCAGGTGCGCGAGGGCAATGCCCAGGAAGACCACGCCGGCGGCCGAGACGATGCCGGCGCCGAGGCCCATGCGGCTGCGGGTGATGGGATCGAGGACGTCGCCAAAGCTCCGCAGGTTCAGCCACATCAGCGAGGCACCGGTGACCGCGGCAATGGTGCACAGCCACGACAGCAACCGTACGCTCAGCCAGCCCGGGGACAGCACTTCGACCGCCAGGATCTGGCGCAGCACGATCAGGGCATAGAAGAGGACGGTGAGGTTGGCGCCGTAGGCGACGCCCATGACCAGCGCCAGCGACAGCAGGGTGCCCGGATCGATCGAGACCGATGGATTGAGCTGGAGGACGAGCGCAGTGAGGTACCCGGAGGCAACTCCACCGGCGATCACCGAGTTGGACAGCATCCGCAGGTAACGCATGTGATTCGCAGTGGCGTCCGCCTTGAGGCGGACCGTTCACGAGGGCGGTCGCAGACATTGTACCCGGCTTGCTATACTCGATCGATGCCGCCTATCGACATCGACGCGACCGTGATCGCCAACGCGCGATTGTCGAGCGAATACTCGGTCCTGAGCCTCGCCGCACCTGAAGTCGGTGCGCGCACGCTGCCGGGCCAGTTCGTCATGGTCAAGCCGGCGGGGGTCACCGACCCGCTGTTGCGCCGCCCCTTCTCGGTGTTCGAAGTCCTGCGCGACCACGCCGGCGCGATCACCGGGATCAGCATCCTCAACAAGCGCGCCGGCCGCAGCACGCGGCGCCTGTACGAGCTCGAAGTCGGCGACGTGGTTTCGTGTCTGGGCCCTCTTGGACAACCGTTCAAGCCGGTCTCGGCCCCTGCCAAAGCGTGGCTGGTGGCCGGCGGCGTCGGCCTCGCGCCGTTTGCCACGTTGGCCGAGACGCTCGCGGCGATGAAGACCGAAACCACGTTGTTCTATGGTGCACGAACCGGCGAAGAGCTGTTCTACCTTGATTTCTTCCAGAAGCTGGGCGTGACGCTGGTGCTGTCAACCGAGAACGGCGCCCGCGGCACGAAAGGCCGGGTGACGCTGCCGCTCGAGGCGGCCCTGCAGAACCTCGGTGCCGCCGACCGCGCCATGGTTTATGCGTGTGGACCCGAGCCCATGCTTGAAGCGGTCGCCACGCTGGCGGCCCGCTACCACCAGCCGTCGCAGGTGTCGGTCGAGCGCGTCATGGGGTGCGGCCTCGGCGGGTGCTACAGCTGCGTCGTCCCCGTGAAGCACGGCAACGAGGAAGCCAATCTCGTGCGTTCCTGTATCAGCGGCCCGGTCTTCGATGGCGCGGAATTGGTGTGGGGCTAATGGCATCGCCTGACCTGTCGGTCTCCATTGGAACGCTGACCCTGCCCAACCCGCTGATTGCGGCCAGCGGCTGCTTCGGCTACGGACTCGAGTACGACCAGGTCGTCGACCTCTCGCTGCTCGGCGGCGTGGTGTCGAAGGGGCTCTTCATGAAAGAGCGGCAGGGCCACGCGCCGCCGCGAATCGTCGAGACGCCGGCGGGCATGATCAACGCCATCGGCCTGCAGGGCATCGGCGTGCACCGCTTCGTCAAGGAGAAGCTGCCGCTGTTGCGAGAGCGCGGCGCGCGCACCTTCGTCAATGTCTGCGGCACGACGCTCGACGAGTACGTCGAAGTCTGCAAGGTCTTGTCCGACGCCGAAGGCGTGGCCGCGATCGAGCTGAACATCTCGTGCCCGAACATCAAGGAGGGCGGCATCCAGTTTGGCTGCAGCCTGCACGGCACCTTCGATGTGGTCAGCGCGGTCCGCAAGGCAACGACGCTGCCGGTCATCCCGAAGCTCACGCCCAACGTGACCGACGTCGCGTCGTTCGCCAAGGCGGCCGAGGATGCCGGGGCCGATGCGGTCTCGCTGGTCAACACGTTCCTGGCGATGGCCATCGACGTGGAAACCCGGCGTCCGAAGATCACCAACGTGCTGGGCGGCCTGAGCGGCCCGGCCATTCGCCCAATCGCCGTGCGCATGGTGTGGGAGTGCTACCAGCTGGTGAAGATTCCTGTGATCGGCATGGGCGGCATCACCGACGCCCGCGATGCGCTGGAGTTCATGCTGGCGGGCGCCACCGCCGTGCAGATTGGCACGCAGAACTTCGTCGACCCGTTCGTCTGGACCAAGGTGCTTGACGGCCTCACCGACTACATGACCCGCCACAAGGTGGCGCGTCTCAGTGACCTGATCGGCGCCTTCGATCCCACACCTCCGAAAGCCACGCACGCATGAATCCCATCCTGGTTGCGCTTGACGTCGACGCGGCCGCCAAGGCCATTGCCCTGGCCGACGCGCTGCGGGGCGCGGTGGGCGGCTACAAGATCGGGAAACAGTTGTTCACGGCCGCCGGACCAGCGGTGGTGCACGACCTGGCCAGCCGCGGCGACCGGGTCTTCCTCGACTTGAAGTTTCATGACATTCCGAACACCGTGGCAGGCGCGGTGCAGTCGGCGGTTGCGACGGGCGCGTGGATGGTCAATGTTCACGCATCGGGCGGCAGCGCGATGATGAAGGCGGCAGCCGAAGCGGCGACCAAGGCCGCGGCGACGCTGGGCCGGCCGCGGCCGCTCGTGATCGGTGTGACGGTACTGACGAGCATGACCGAGGCAGCACTGGCGGAAGTGGGTGTGACACGGCCGGTGATCGACCAGGTGGTACACCTGGCCCGGCTGGCCAAGCAGAGCGGGCTCGACGGCGTGGTCGCGTCGCCGCAGGAAACGGCGGCCATTCGCGAGGCGTGCGGTCCGGATTTTCAGATTGTGACGCCGGGTATTCGGCCAGTGGATCAGCAGGGCAAGGACGACCAGGCGAGGACGCTGACGCCGGCCGAAGCGATCAAGGCGGGATCGACGTACCTGGTCATTGGGCGCCCCATCACTGGCGCGCCGAATCCTCGCGAAGCTGCGGAACAGATCGCCGCTTCGCTGTAACTGAGAGGCGGGTCTCAAAGACCCGCCTCTACAATCATCCGCTATTTCGCCGTGATGATGAAGTGGCCGCGGCGGTTCTGCTGCCAGCACGCTTCATTCGAGTCCGTGCAGAAGGGCGTTTCCTTGCCCTTGCTGACAATCACCACGCGATCGGCCGGCACACCCAGCTCCACCAGGTACGCCTTGACTGCCGAGGCGCGGCGTTCGCCGAGGCCCAGGTTGTACTCCGCGGTGCCGCGTTCGTCGGCGTGGCCCTCGATGCTGATGCGCGTATTGGTCCAGCGCTTCAGCCACGTGGCGTTGGTCGCCATTGCCGCCCGGGCGTCGTCGCGGATGGACGAAGAGTCGAGGTCGAAGTAGACGTCGGCGAGCGGCCGCTCTGAATTCAGCTGGCTCAGGCTCTTCTGCGCGAACAGCTCGTCTTCCGTCAGCGGACGCGGCGCCGGCGCAGCCGGCGGCGGGGGCGGCGGGGGCGGTGGCGGTGGCGGCGCCGCCGGGGCGGCGGGCGGTGGCGGCGGAGGCGGCGCGGGCGCGGGCGCTTTCTTCGCGCACGCCGCGGCACCGATACCCAATACCACGCAGATTGAGGCTACACCTGCTGTTCGTCGAAGCATACTGATCGTCATTCGATCTCCTGGATCTGCTGGGGTAAACAGAATTTGTGTCCGCAGATTAACGGGTCACTTCCGCTGGTGTCAACGATTAGCGACGCGAAACGCCAGAACTCGCAATCCGAGTCGCCGGTCATCGGCGCCCTGGCCACGCGCGGAAGGCACTAGGGTGTTGTCCGTTTCAATACTCAGCACTCCACCGGAGCCCGCCAGCGCGTCGCCAGGCACCAGGAACGACCACGACTCGGTCGCGCCAAGTTCCCTGGTCGCGATCTCCCGTTCACCGGCCATCACGCGGACACGCGCCGGCGTGTCGAAGTAGCGCAGCGGCGACTCGACCGTCATGGTGATGTGAACATCTTGTGACGGCCCGGCAATGCGCACCATTGCACGGTCGCTGGTCCAGCGCCACACACCGAGCGCCGTGTTGTACTCCGCTTCGTGCCACCCGTCGCCGTAGCCCCACATCAGGGTCTGGGCGTCCTGGAGATCGAACTGTTCGATCGCCGTCGGAATGGCACCGGGCCCGGATGCGGCAGTCGACTGGATGGTGAGGGTCGCCAGCGGGCCTTCGCCTATCAACCGCCCGGCGGGGATCTCGAACAGGTGGAGGAAAAAGCCGGGCGCCGCGTCCCACTGCTGCAGCGTGACGCCGTCGATCGCCAGCGTGAAGCGTGCCGCCGGATCGTTGGGGCCGGCGAGATTGCGACCACCCACCATCACCGTCGCCGCGCCAGGCCGCCGGCGAACCTGCGCCCGGATCGGACCAAAGTGCGGACCGCGCCCCATCAATCCCGCCATGCCCGAGGTTTCGGGTGTGAGCGACCAGCCTTCTTCGGCGATCCAGCCCGGTGCCGACATCCGGTACCAGCGCGCGGCCGACGGGCGCATGCCGCCAAATGCGGGCCGGGCGACCAGCGGCCAGCGGAACTCGGTGGAGTCGGCAAGGCTGGCAGGATCGATCAGGGCCAGGTCGCTCCTGACGGGATCGGCGAGGAACCACACGGGATCGGTGCGACCGTCGCGCCAGAACTTCACCAGCTCGAGCCATTCGAGCCGCGGCGGCGACGGCAGGAGCGTTGCGAATCCGACGTGCTCGGCCTCGAGTGGGCGCTTGAACGTCTGGTGCATCGCCAGCGCCGCCGGCGCACCCGCACTCGTTTCGGCCTGCATGGCTTCGAGCACGCGCACCGTCGGACTGGGTTCAGCGCCGTAGGCCGCGAGCACCGGACTGGCGATCGCGACCGAGGCGATGGACAGCGCGGCCGCGACCGCGACGACACCACGCTCGTTGGCCAGCGCCGCGCCGCGCACGGCCAGGAACACCACCGCCGGCACGACCGGCAGCGCATACCTGATGAACGAGGTGTCCTGGAATGCCAGGTGGAACACCACGTACGGCGCGCTCATGGCTACGACCGCGGCCAGCGTGCGGCGATCGCGCGCGACCAGGTGCGCCACGCCGACTGCCGCCAGCACGACCACGATCGCGCCGAGAATCGGTGAGTCCCAGGGATCGAGAAACGTGCGCATGAGCGCAAACGCGGTGGCCCGTGCCGACGGGTTGGTGTACAACATCTCGCCGCCGGCGAAGTCTTCACCGGCCTGCGTGCCCAGGGCCGCCAGGTACGGACCGAGACCGCCACTGGCGACCAGCAGCGGGATGCCCCACATCAATCCTCCGGCAATGAACATGATGCCGCCGCCGATCATGGCGCCGGCCACGCCGCGGCCCACCCGGTCGAACAGCACCAGCACCAGCAGGGGCACGGTGAACCAGACGGTCTGCGATCGCATGCCGATGCTGAGCGCCGCCAGCAGCGAACCGATCACAATCATCCGTCCCGACGCCGCCGTCAGGGCCGGGCCGAGCCGTCGATCACCGTCAGGCCCCGGCGCCTGCCGCTGCCATGCCAGTAACAGGCAGGCCTGCGCGGCCAGCGCAAACGAAAGTCCTGGCAGATCGCTCATCGGCCGCGCGGCGAGATACCAGAACAACGGGCACGACACAGTGACGGCAGTCGCCGCAAAGGCCTCGACGTTGAGCGCCCCCCACGGCGAAGGCGATGCTGATGGGCGCGAGGCGAGGCTGGAGAACACGCCATAGAGGCAGACGATCGCGACCAGCCCGGCGAGCAACGAAACGCCGGCCAGGGCGCGCGCTTCGACCGATGAGGTCGGCGCGTCGCCCATGACGACGCCAGCCACGGCGGTGCCGGCCTTTCCGATCGCGATGTACAGCGGATAACCGGGCGGATGGGGCCGGTGTTCGGCAACGTCGAAATCGCGCACGCCGAGCGCGAAGTTCACCGAGTCGATATCTTCGAGCGAGTTGGCGAGAAACGGAACGTGGGCCAGCGCGAAGACGAGCGCCAGCGCCGCGAGCGCCCGCGGCGCCGTCACGACACGGGGCGCAGGCGGAGCGCCTCGTTCAAGCTGCCCAGCCGGTAGCCTTGCAGATCGAGGCTGACATATTGGTAGCCAAGCGCCTTGATCCCGTCGACCAGTTGCGCGTTGACGGCCGGGTCGAGCGCGCGCGGCATCTCGGAGCGGGCAATTTCGAGTCGAGCCACCATGTCGTGATGGCGCACGCGGAAGATGCGGAAGCCCAGGTCGCGCAGCACTTGCTCGGCGCGTTCGATCTGCCTGAGCGCGGCGTCGGTCACCTCGCTGCCGTACGGGATGCGCGAGGAGAGGCAGGCCGATGCGGGCTCATCCCAGCTGGTCAGGCCGGCCTGTTTCGACAACTCGCGAATATCGTCCTTGGTCAGGTCGGCTTCGTCGAGCGGGCTGTGGACGCCGTGCTCACGGGCGGCCTGGCGGCCGGGCCGATAGTCGCCGCGATCGTCGGCGTTGTTGCCATCGACGATCACCGCCAGACCACGGGCACGCGCCACCTCGCTCAAGCGGCCATAGAGCTCGTCCTTGCAGAAGTAGCAGCGATTCGCGGGGTTGGCCCGGTACTCGGGCCGGTCCAGTTCGGCGGTGTGGATGATCTCGTGCGCCAGGTTATGGTCGCGCGCGATGGTGAGCGCGAGCTGGCGATGCGTGTCGGGATAGCTCGGGCTGTCGGCGGTCACGGCCAGGGCCCGCGGCCCCAATGCCTGTGACGCGGCGATGGCCAGGTAAGCGCTGTCGACGCCGCCACTGAAGGCGACCAGGACCGATGGATAACCGGCCAGGATCTCGCGCAGGCGCGCGGCCTTGCCGGCGAGTTCGCTACTCGTCGTCGTCCTTGTCGTCGTCGTCCTCGTCGTCGTCGGCATCCTCTTCTTCGCCGTCCTTCTCTTCGTCTTCTTCCTCTTCTTCGTCGAGCTCGTCTTCATCCGCGAGTTCGAATTCGAGCGGCGAGTCACTGGCGACGCGCAGGAACGAGCCGCACTCCGAGCAGGTGAGCTCGTCGCCGATGTCGACGTCGAATTCATCAACGTCTATAGGCGAATCACACTCGGGACAAATCGCGGACATGCTCGGCGCTCCTTGGCGGCGTTGAAGGGGACGGACGGTCCCGCAAATTATAGCGAGAACTCGAGGCCGTCTGCAATGAATGCGCTACTGAAATTTTCGCAGGCGCACCGCGTTGGCCACCACCAGCGCCGATGCGCCGGTGTCGGCGAGTACCGCCATCCACAATGTGGCGACGCCACTGATCGCGAGCGCGAGGAAGGCAAACTTCAGCACCAGTGAGATGGCCACGTTGGCGCGGATGTTGACGAGCGTGGCGCGGCTGAGGCGGATGGCATAGCGCAGTTTCGACAGGTCGTCGGTCATCAGCGCAATGTCGGCCGCCTCGAGAGCGACCGCGCTGCCCATGGCGCCCATCGCAATACCAACGTCCGACGCGGCCAGCGCCGGCGCATCGTTGACGCCGTCGCCGACCATGGCCACGGGCCCGAACTCGCGGCGCAGCGACTGCACCGCCGTCACCTTGTCCTGAGGCAGCTGCTGGGAGCGAACGATGTCGACGTGCAGGTCGCGCGCAATGGCGCGGGCCGGCGCGTCGTGATCGCCGGTAATCATGGCCACGCGCAGGCCCTCTCGCTGCCGCAGGGCCGACACCACTTCGGCTGCATCGGCTTTCGGCCGGTCGCGCAGACCCAGGACGCCGATTGTCGCACCGTCGCGCGACACCAGTACCGGCGAGAGGCCCTGTGCCGTGACGCGGTCCGCCGTCGCGGCCAGCGCCGGCGTCATCCAGCCCCGCTCACCGAACAGTCGCGGCGTTCCGCAGACGATGGCCGAGCCGTCGACGAGGCCTTCCACGCCCTGGCCTGGCAACGCGCGCACCTGTTCTGGCGTGGCCAGCGCGGTGCCGTTGGCGGTGGCGCGGGCCACGATTGCGCCCGCAATCGGGTGTTCTGACTGCGCTTCCACGCTCGCGGCCAGCCACACCAAGTGATCGGGCGAAGTCCCAGACACCGGCAAGATCGCCTCGACGCTGAAGGTGCCGGTCGTGAGCGTCCCGGTCTTGTCGAAGGCCATAATCCGCACGCCGGCCAGGCGCTCGAGATGCCCGCCGCCCTTGACGAGCACGCCCTGACTGGCCGCACCGGCGAGTGCCGACACCACCGAGACCGGCGTGGAGATGACGAGCGCGCAGGGGCAGGCGACGACCAGCAGGACCAACGCGCGGTACAGCCACACGTCGAAGGGCTGCGCCGCCACCAGCACGGGGAGCGTCGCGATCAGCGCTGCGAGCACGATCACTGCCGGCGTGTACCACGCCGCGAAGCGATCGATGAACTGCTGCACCGGCGCGCGTTGCGCTTGCGCCGATTCAACCAGGTGAACAATGCGCGCCAGAGTCGTATCGGCGCGCCGCCGGGTGACGGTCACCGTGAGGACGCCGTGCCCGTTGATGGTTCCCGCGAACACTTCGTCGCCATCGGCCTTCTCCACCGGCATCGACTCACCCGTGATCGGCGCCTGGTTCACGTCGGAGCGGCCATTGACGACCACGCCGTCGAGGGCCAGCTTCTCGCCGGGGCGGACGATCATCAGGGCACCGGGCGGAACGGCGTCGAGGGGGACACGGCGCTCGCCGGCGGCGTCACGGATCAGCACGTCGGCGGGTGCCGCCTCCAGCAGCTTGCCGATGGCCTTGCGCGCGCGGTCGAGGCTCTGCGCCTCGAGCCATTGGGCGGCCGCGAAGAGCGAGACCACCATCGCCGCTTCCTCGAACTCACCGATAGCCATTGCGCCAGCGACGGCGATCACCATCAGCGCGTTGATGTCGGGTGAGCCGCGGCGCAGCGCCTGCACGGCGCGCTGTGCCGGGAAGATGCTGCCGACGATGGCGGCCACGGTGAAGAGGGGGTTGACCCAGCCCGGTACGACGGCCAGGTACCCAAGGGCACAGGCCACCAGCACGAGCGCCGCCGCAATCGCGGTGGCCCAACCACGCAGGCGCACGCCCGTCGGCTTGGGCGCATCGTCTTCGCAGTGCGCGCAGCCGATGGCGTGCACCTGCGATTCGGCGGTGGTGCTGCTCAACGACGCCTCCCCGCGGATCTGGACTCCCGACTCCCGACTCCCGGCTCCCGGCCTGTTCGCAGGCCTCTCGACGAGCCTTCTTCGACATGCTGCAGCGTCTGCCGAAAGATCGCCATGATGTGCTGGTCGTCGAGCGAATAGAACACAACACGGCCGTCGCGCCGCGGGCGCACCAGGCGCACGCCGCGCAACAAGCGCAGCTGGTGCGAGACGCCCGACTGGCTCAGGCCGAGGACGGCGGCCAGGTCGCAGACACACAGTTCGCCGTGCGACAACGCATCGAGAATGCGCACTCGGGTCGGGTCGCCGAGGGCGCTGAAGGTGTCGGCGAGCGCCTGCACCGCATCGGGCGCGGTCAGCAGTGCGCGCAGCGCCCGGACGCGAGCCAGGTCGATCTGAACGAGGTCGCAGACGCCATCAGACTTGAACATATGAGCAGTTATTCATACATTACCCTGCCACCCGCCCACCCGTCAAATGGATGATCGGGGCCAGGCCCCCAGATCCACCACTTTCCCGAACCTGCGGCGTCCATCGGCGAAAAATCCGAGGGCTTGGCCGGTTTTCACGCCAGTTCTTGGTGATTTTGGGGGCCTGGCCCCAATCATCCCTTGGTGATTTTGGGGGCCTGGCCCCAATCATCCATTCAGGGAACGAGCAGGAGGCGATGGCGGGAGGCGGCCTGGACGGCCGAGCGCGAGAACGGCTGCAGTCGATACCGTCCGGCGCGCCAGAGGTCGTTCTGGTCGAAGTAGTGGGGACTCAGGGGGTGGCCCGACTGGCCCGAGGGCATCGACACGCGTGACTCGTCCCACTCGCCGGCGTGGAGCAGTTGGCGCCACGAGGGGTACTCCCACGCCGCAAACGGCTCGAGCCGGTTCCAGCTGACGCGCATCACGGTCGTGCCGTCGCCAGCGATGGGCGCCGGGCCGCGATTGAAGAACCAGGCCATCGGAAAGGCCACGCTGCCCAGCGGGTGATCGAAATTCACCGCGTGGATCTGATCCCAGGCGCGCCGGCTGTCGTCGCCGTACTCCGCCTGCAGCCGCTCTTCGGCATCGCGCGCCGCGAGGATGATGATGTCGTCGCGCGACTCCCGGCGATCGACCGTGCTGATGTCGTCGAACCACCGCGACTGTCGATCGGCCAGCACGACGTGCAACCCCGCGGAGCGTTCGGCACCGGCCCACTCGTAGAAGGCCCGGAACAACGGCTCGTCCATCTCGTCCACAAAAGTGCGCCGCCACAGCGCATCCTCGAACGCCTCGTAGAGCGACACAACGGGACGGGCATCGACCATGCGATCCCAGGCAGCGAGACGATCCAGCACGGCCACGGCCGTCCGATCGGCCTCGCGCGCGCGGCCGGCCGCCACAGCCGCGTCGACGCCCTGCAGCACGGCATCGGCCGCCAGGCTCCGTCGATCGTTTTGCAAGGCCAGCATCGCATCAAGATCGACGCTCTCGGGTTTCGACAGTTCAGCGAGCAGGCGCGTGGCGCGAAACGGCGCCGCCCAGTCGCGGGTGATCAGGCCTGGGAACCGCCGATCGATCTCGTTGTTCGCCGACGAGACGAACCCGGCGGCCGGGTTGAGGGCCCGCGGCAAAGCCGAAGCCGGCACCGTGCCAACCCAGCGGCCTTCGCCGCCGGCGCCGGCGAGCGGCATGCTGCCATCGCTACCGGCGCGCACGGGCAGGCGGCCCGACATCGCATACCCGATGTTGCCATCGACGTCGGCATAAACCAGGTTGGAGGAGGGCACAGCGAACAGCTCGATGGCGGCCGTGAACGACGGCCAGTCGGCAGCGCGATTGAGCGCCTCGAACGACACGGCCAGGTCCCCGCCCGCATTCCAGCGAATGGCATAGGCCTGGCGCTCGCCGGACGGCCGGCCCTCGGGCGACAGCCACGACGGAGGCGCATCCCAGTCGAGGCCAACCTCGGCGAAGAGCGGACCATTGGCCGACTTCCACACCTCGAACCGGTACGGATCCGTACGACCGCGGACGGGAATGTCGGCGGAGGTCACTTCGAGGGGCAGCCACTCGCCGCGATGGAACGCTCGCTTCCGGCCGAGATCGATCCGCTCGAGAAAGAGATCCTGGACGTCGGCATTGGTGTTGGTGATGCCCCACCCGACGCGCGCGTTGTGCCCGATCACGACGAAGGGCACGCCGGGGATGGTGACACCGGCCACGTCCAGGCCGGCCGCGACGAGATGCAGCTCGTACCAAACACCAGGCAGCTCGATCGGCAAATGTGGATCGTTGGCGAGAATCGCTCGTCCGCTCTTGGTCTTGCGGCCCGCGACCACCCAGTTGTTGCTGTTGCCGCGCTTGACTCCCGGCCTCAGCCACTCGAGTCCTGGCGGCCACGCGGGTGTTTCCCCACGAGGCGACGCCGTCGCCGAGCCCGACGAGACCCGCAGGGGCGAGCCCCAAGAGGCCGCGACCGCGGCCGACCCGACGGCGGTGGCGGCCCGTCCGGACTCGCCGTCAAGAATCGCCGGCGAGTCTGCAGGGTATCGGCCCGCCAATTCCCGCGCCGCGCTCTCACCGAACTTCTCCGCCAGCGCCGCTCTCACCAACTCGGCTTGGTGGTTCTCGGCAAGCCGCCAGGCCAGCAAGCGACCGACCGCCAATGAATCCTCCGGCGTCCACGGTGACGGCGTGATGCCCAGCAGCTGGAACTCGATCGGCCGGCGCCGGCCGGTCAGGTCCGCGGCGACGGCGTTGACGCCGGCGGCGTAACGCTCAAGGGCCCCTTGCACGGCCGGGGTCGCGCGCGTCCACTCTTCGTGCGCGGCCTGCCGCAAGCCGAGCGTCAGGAATCGCTGATCGATCCGCAGCGTGGTCTCGCCCATCACCTCCGACAGCCGGCCGAGCGTGACTCGCCGGTACAACTCCATCTGCCACAGCCGGTCACGCGCGTGCAGGGCGCCCGCGGCAAACCACGCGTCCTCGGCGTCGCGCGCGTAGGCGGTCGGCACGCCGTACTGATCGATCAGCACCTCGACCGGGGCGCGCAGGCCGGGGAGGGGGTGTTGGCCGTCCAAAGCAGGCAGGGAGCCGCGCGCCCACCACCAACCGGCGCCGCTGGCCACCAGTAAAAGAACGACCGTCGCGAACAGTATTCGCTTCACGTGGTTCTCATGCGATATCCCGGCTGACGCGGCTTGCCGCGTTCAGGCGGTTGGAATAGGATGGGGGGCTGGACGCGCCTAATTCGCGTCCGGTCTAGAGCTTACACTGTTTTTAACCATCGGAGACCTCTCGTGATCGAGGTTCAGCACCTGTCGAAACGCTACGGTCCCTTTACGGCCGTAGACGATGTGAGTTTCCGCGCGGAGTCGGGGGAAATCCTCGGGTTCCTCGGGCCGAACGGCGCGGGCAAGACCACCACCATGCGCATCATCACCGGCTACATGCCGGCCAGCGATGGCTCGGCCACGGTCGCCGGTCATGATGTGTTCGCCCAGCCGATCGAGGCCAAGCGGAAGACGGGCTACCTGCCCGAAACCCCGCCCCTCTATCCGGACATGACGGTCCGCGAGTATCTGACCTTCGTCGCCAAGATCAAGGGCGTGCGCAAGGACATCAAGAGCCGCGTCGATGACGTCATGAAGCGGACCTGGGTCGCCGACATGGCCAACCGCCACTGCGCCAAGCTCTCGAAGGGCTACAAGCAGCGCGTCGGCCTGGCCCAGGCGCTGATCCACAATCCCGAGGTGCTCGTGCTTGACGAGCCGACCGCGGGCCTCGACCCCAAGCAGATCATCGAAACGCGCCAGCTCATTCGCGAACTGGCCGGCAACCACACCATCGTGCTCAGCACCCACATCCTTCCCGAAGTGTCGCAGACCTGCCAGAAGGTCGTGATCATCAACAAGGGCAAGGTGGTGGCCATTGACACGCCCGATGCGTTGACCGAACGGCTGCGCGGCGCGGTCACCATGTACCTCCAGGCACAGGGCCCGATCGACGACATGCAGCGCGCGCTGCAAAGCGTCGCCGGCGTCGCCCGTGTCCATGTCGCCGATCACAAAGACGACACCGGCATCTTCGAAGTCGATACCGACAAGGGCGCCGACGTTCGCCGGGAGCTGGCCACCGCGATCGTCCGCGGCGGCTGGGGCCTGCTCGAGTTGCGCCCGGTCCGGGCCAGCCTCGAGGACATCTTCCTGAGCCTCACGACTGCGGAAGTGGCCACGCCGGACTCCGCCGAAGCTGCCTCGAGCAGCACCGGCAGCGAAGGCGAGGAGGTGGCCGGTGCGTAACATTGCCGCCATTGCCCAGCGCGAAGTGAACGCGTACTTCTCGTCGCCGATCGGCTACGTGCTGGTCGGCTTCTTCGCGCTGCTGTTCGGCTACTTCTTCTACGCCGCGCTGTTCTTCTTCGACCAGCAGAGCATGCAGGCCGGCATGAACCCCGGCCAGACGATGAACATCAACCAGATGCTGATCGGCCCCACCTTCATGAACACCACGGTGATCATGCTGCTGGTATTCCCGCTGATCACCATGCGCACCTACTCCGAGGAGAAGCGCTCGGGCACCATCGAGCTGCTGCTCACCTCGCCGCTGACCGATCTCGAGATCATCCTCGGCAAGTTCCTTGGCGCGATGCTGCTCTACACGGCGATGCTGAGCGTGACGCTGATTCACATGGCGGTGCTGTTCGCGTTCGGCAACCCCGAGTGGAAGCCGATTGCGACCGGCTATCTCGGCCTGCTGCTGATGGGCGGCTGCTTCCTGTCGCTCGGCCTGTTCATCTCCAGCCTGACCAAGAACCAGATCGTGGCGGCAATGGCCACCTTCGCGGTGTTCCTGCTGCTGTGGATCATCAACTGGCTGAGCGGCGCCGTCGGGCCGACCGGCCAGGCGATCATGCAACACCTGTCGATCACCGAGCACTTCGACGATTTCTCGAAGGGCATCATCGACACCAAGCACGTGATCTACTACCTGAGCTTCATCGCGTTCGGCCTGTTCCTCACCATGAAGTCGGTCGACAGCGAAAGGTGGCGAGGTTAACCATGGCGAACAAGATCTTCGGCATCATCGGCTGGATTGGCACGGCGCTCGTGTTCGGCGCGGTGGCGCTGCGCATGTTCCGGCCCGAGTGGAATCAGTACGCCACCTACCTGGCCTGGGCCGGGCTGGTGTCGGTGCTGGTCTACATGGCGGGCCAGTGGCGCGACGTCGCCAACTTCTACAAGGGACGCGGCGCCCGTTACGGCACCATGTCGATCGTCAGCATCGTCGTGTTCCTGGGCATCCTGATCGCGGTGAACTACCTGGCCACGCGGCAGAGCAAGCGCTGGGACTTCACCGCCAACCAGGTCTACAGCCTCTCGGAACAGACCATCAAGATCGTCAGCGAGCTGAAGGAGCCGGTCAAGTTCGTGGTGTTCGAGCGCGCCGACCGCGAGCCCATGCATCGCAGCCGGCTCGACAACTTCGCCTACCACTCGAGCCAGATCAGCACCGAGTACGTGGATCCCGATCGCGATCCGCTGCGCGCCGATGCGGCGAAGATCGACCAGCTGCCGACCATCCTGATCGAATACCAGGGCCGCACCGAGCGGGTCAGCAGCAGCGACGAACTGGCACTGGTCAACGGCCTGATCAAGGCCACCACCGGCCAGGTGCGCAAGGTCTACTTCACGCAGGGACACGGCGAGAAGGACACCGCGGTGACCGAGCGCACCGGCTACAGCACCGTCAGCCAGGCACTGACGCGCGAGAACTTCGGGGTCGAGTCGCTGGTGCTGCTGACCCAGAAAGCAGTGCCCGCCGATGCCGCCGTCGTGGTGATCGCCGGCCCCAGCACTGATTTCTTCGAGCCGGAGATGGAAGCGCTGAACGCCTATGTCGCCCGCGGCGGCAAGGTGCTGGTGCTGCTCGATCCCGTCACCACGCCCGGTGGCCCAAGCCACCCGCTGCTGGTGAAGTTTCTCAGCGACTGGGGCATCAGCGCCGGCAACGACCTGGTCATCGACGCCAGCGGCCTGGGCCGCGTGCTCGGCACCAACGATGCGTCGCTGCCCGTGGTGGTCGACTACCCGCCGCACCCGATCACGACCGGCTTCGGCCGCGTCATGACCGGCTACCCGATGGCGCGCTCGATGGCGCCGGCCGAGGGCGGCTCGAACGGCCGCATCGCCCAGCCGTTCATCAGCACCAGCCCGCAAAGCTGGTCGGAAGCGGACTTCGCCTCGCTGGCGACCGGCCAGGTGGCCATGAACGCGGACCAGGGCGACAAGCCGGGACCGATCATCCTCGGCGCCGTCTCGTCGGCGCCCGCCACCGTCACGGCGCCCCCGTCCGAAGCCGCGGCGCCTGGCGCGCCCGAAGCGCCGAAGCCGGAGTCGCGAATCGCCGCCATCGGCGACTCCGATTTCGCGTCCAACTACGCGGTCGGCATTCCCGGCAACAGCGACCTGTTCGTCAACGTGGTGAATTGGCTCGGCCAGCGGGAAGACCTGATCGGCATTCGCGCGCGCGAACCCGAAGACCGGCGCCTCACGCTCACGGCCGACCAGTCGCAGCGCATTTTCTGGCTCAGCATCGTGATCATCCCCGGCATCATCTTCGCGTCGGGCGTGTATACGTGGTGGCGGAGAAGGTAAGCAGCCATGCGTGGACTGACATCAACACTCATCCTGGTCGTCGTCCTCGCCGGGCTCGGCGGCTACATCTACTTCGTCGATTCCGAGCGCCCCGCGCCGGGCATTGATGGCGGCCCGGCCAGGACCAAGGTCTACACGCTCGAGCCCGACTCGGTAACCGAGGTGAAGCTGACCTACAACGGCGAGACCAGTTTGGTGCGCAAGTCCGACAGCGGCTGGGCAATGATCGAACCGGTGCAGACCGAAGCCGATCCGGCCGAAGCAGCCAGCCTGGCCCAGGCGCTGGTGAACCTCGAACTGGTGCGCGTGCTCGACGAGAACCCGGCCGACCTGGCGCCGTTTGGCCTGGCCGAGCCTCCGATCGTGGTCGAGTTCAAGGGCACCGGCGTCAGCGGCTCGCTGAAACTGGGCCGCAAGAACCCGACCCAGGGCGAGATGTACGCGCAGAAGAACGGCGAGAAGGCGGTGTTCCTGGTGTCGTCGTTCCAGGAAACCAACTTCAACCGCACGCCGTTCGATCTGCGCGACAAGAAGATCCTGAAGTTCGACCGCGAGAAGGCCGACGCCGTCACCCTGGTCCGCGACGGTGTCACCATGTCGCTGGCCCGCGACGGCAGCGAGTGGAAGGTGACCGGTCCGGTCGCGTCGCGCAGCGACTACAGCACGATCGAAGGATTGCTGACGCGGCTGTCGACATCGAACATGTCGAAGCTGCTCGAGAGCGATGCGAAGGACCTGGCGAAGTACGGCCTCGACAAGCCCGTGATGACCATCACCGTGGGCGCCGGCAGCGCCAAGACCGTGCTCGAAGTCGGCAAGACCGAGAACGATCAAACCTACGCCCGCGATGCCGCGCGGCCGCTGGTGTTCACCGTGGACACCACGCTCCAGGGCGACCTGATCAAGCCGTTCGACGAGTATCGCAAGAAGGAGCTCTTCGAACTCCGCGCCTTCTACGTCACCCGGCTGCGGGCGGTACTCGATGTGCCGGGCGGACCGAAGACCTACGAGTTCGAAAAGGTCGCCGCTGCCAAGCCGGGCGACAGCGAAAGCTGGAAGGTTTCGCGCGTTGGCGGCGCTTCCCATACCGCCGACGCCGCGGCGATGGACGACCTGTTGACGAAGCTCACGGCCATCAAGGCCGAATCGTTCGTCGCCGCCGGCACCAGGACCGGCCTCGACAAACCGGCGCTGGTCGTCAGCGCCAGCTACGACGAGGGCAAGTTCGAGCGGGTGCGCTTTGGGCAGGTTGGCGAGGCCGCGTTCGGCGCTCGCGACGGTGAAGCGGTCGTGGCCAAGGTCGACCGGGCAGCGATGGCTGCGGCCATGCAGGCCTTCGACGTGGCGGTGACGCCGCCGGCACCCGCCACCCCGGCCGCCGCCGACCAGCCGGCCGAGAAGAAGTAATGGGGCGCAGCACGCGCGCCGCCGCGGCCCTAGCGGCGCTCGTGCTCCTGCCGGCGTGTGCGCTCGTGCGCGACCCGGCGCCGCGCACGGCCCCGACGCTGCGCGAGGCCATCGACAATCCCGACCATCACGAACAGTTACGGCGCGACCTGCGCGGTATCTTTTCGGGCCGCACCGTCGATCACGGGCTGTGGTCGGTCGCGGTGCACTCGCTCAAGCGCGGCGAAACCCTCTACAGCTCGAATTCGTTCCGGCTGCTCGTGCCCGCCTCCAACCAGAAGCTGCTGACAACCGCGGTCGCGGCCGAGCGGCTGGGCTGGGACTACCGCTATACGACGACGCTGCATGGCACCGGGCCGATTCTCGACGGACAGCTCAACGGCGACCTGGTCGTCGTGTCGAATGGCGATCCCACCATCAACCCGCGCCACCCATTGCGGTGGGGTGCGTTCGATGCGTGGGCCGGGCAGCTGTCGGCCCGCGGCGTGCGCAGCGTCAGCGGCCGGCTGATCGGCGACGACAACGCGTTTGCCGAGCCCGGCTGGGGCCTGGGCTGGTCGTGGGACGACTTCGTGTTTGGATACGGGGCCCCGGTCAGCGCGCTCCAGTACCACGAGAACCAGGTGGAGCTGACGATTGGCCCCGCACTGAACGGCGGCCACGCCATCATCGCGGTGTCGCCACCCGGCAGCGGCCTCACGCTGGATGCACACGTGGTCACGGCCCCGGAAGGCGCCGAGAGCCGGGTCAGCATCGAGCGGGTGCCCGGCACGTCGGTCCTGGTGGTGCGCGGCCAGGTGCCGGCCGGCGCCGAGCCGATTCGCCAGACCGCGGCCGTCCCCAATCCGACAGTGTTCTACCTGAACGCGCTCCGCGAGGCGCTGCTGCGCCACGGCATCACCATCGGTGGCGACCTGGCCGACATCGACGAAGTGCGGGTGGCACCGGACATGTCGAAGGCCACCGTGCTGGTCGAGGATCGATCGGCGCCGCTGTTCGAGATCGTCGACGTCACCAACAAGTGGAGCCGCAACCTGTACGCCGAGACGCTGTTGCGATCGTTGTCTCCGCCGGGCGAACCGGCGACGAGCGAAGCGGGCCTGAAGACGCTGAACGAAACGATGCGCCAATGGGGCGTTTCGCCCGACTACTTCCTGGCCCGGGATGGCTCGGGTCTGTCGCGCTACGACTACCTCACGCCCGACGCGCTGATCGGCGTGCTGACGTACATGTGGCTCAATCCGTCGCTGGCCGACGGCTTCCGTTCATCGCTGCCGGTCTCCGGGGTCAGCGGCAGCCTGGCACAGCGCCTCAAGGAGACTCCCGGAGCCGCCCGTGTCTGGGCCAAGACCGGGTCGATGTCGCAAGTGCGGTCCCTCGCCGGCTACGTGGTGACCGCCGAGGGCGAGCCGCTGGTGTTTGCGTTCATGGTCAACGGCTTCCGCGTGTCGTCGCGCCAGATCGACGCGGCCATGGATCGGGCGCTGCTGAGGCTCGTGGAGTTCAAGCACCCCAGCCTGCTGCCGTGAAACGCGCCGCCCTGCTCACGCTGCTCTTCGCCGCGCTTACGGCGGTGATGGCGGCACCCTGGTCGCTGCATCCGGCGACCCGTGTGCTGGTGGACGCGCCCGATACCCACCTCTACATCTGGACGCTGGCGTGGGACGCCCACGCGTTCATCACCAACCCGCTCGGCATCTTCGACTCGAACATCTACCACCCGCTGCCTAACACCCTGGCCTACTCAGAAAACCTGATCGGCAGCGCCTTCATTGCCGCGCCGATCATCTGGCTGACCGGCGATGCGATGCTGGCCATGAACCTGGTGGCGCTCGCGTCGTGCGTGTTGTCCGGGCTCGGCGCCTACCTGCTGGCGCGCCGGCTGGGCCTGGGCACCATGGGCGGCGTGGTGGCGGGCATTGTCTTCGCCTTCGCGCCGGCGCGTTTTTTCCGCATGAGCCAGATTCACCTGGTCGCGCTGCAGTGGATCCCGTTCGCGCTGGCCTACCTGCATTCGTACTTCGATTCCGGCCGGGCGCGCGATCTCCGCATCGCCGTCGCCTTCAGCGTGATGCAGGTGCTCTGCGGCGGCCACGGCGCCGTCTTCCTCGGCGTGGCCGGCGTGGCCATGGCGGGCTACCGGCTCGCGTTCGGCGAACCCCTGGCGCTGGTCAAGCGGGCCAGCGATTTTGGCCTCGCCGGTCTCGCGCTGGTGACGCCAGTCGTGCTGACGGTGCTCCCCTACCGAAGGGTGCAGCAGGAGATGGGCCTGCGACGAACGCTGGAGAACTGGACCGTCACGCCGGAAAGCTACCTGGCCTCGCCCGCGCACGCGCACCAATGGGTGCTATCGCTGTTCTCGGATGTAAAGTTCCACGAACTCGCCACCGCTTACCTGTTCCCTGGCATCCTGCCCGTGGTGCTCGCGGTGATTGCCCTGCTGCCGAACCGTGACGCCGGCGCGCGCCAGCGCCACCTGATGTTCTTCGCGGCCCTCGCGATTGTCAGCGTGCTGCTGTTCATCGATGGTCCCCTGGCCCTGTGGCCGTGGGTCTACTCGTGGCCGGGCATGAACTTCATTCGAGCCCCGTCGCGCTTCATGATCCTCGCGACCCTGTGCCTCGCCGTGCTCGCCGGTGGCGGATTCGAGCGGTTGGTCCGCCCCCTGACGGCGCTGTCGCAGCGCGTGGCCTGCGTGCTGGTGAGCCTCGTGCTGCTCGCGGAGTTCAACGCTTACCCATTCCAGGGCGTGGACTACAGCGTGCCCAAGCCGGCGGTCGATCAATGGCTGGCGAACCGGCCGAAGCCGTTCGTGGTGGCCGAGGTGCCGTTGCCAGACCCTCGCAACTCGGGCCGCTTCGAGCGCTTCCAGACCATGACCATGCTGCACTCGATGGCCCACTGGCAGAAGACGGTGCACGGCTACAGCGGCTTTCGCGCGCCATTTCACGATCAGTTGTACGCGGATCTGCGGCGCTTCCCTGATGACATCAGCATCGCGCGCTTGCGCGAGGTCGGCGTCAACTACGTGGTGGTCCACCGGGAGCTGTATTCGCCGGACGAGTGGGGTGTGGTCGAGCCGCGCTTCGCGCAGTTCGCGGGGCTGCGCCTGGTTCACGAGGACGCAAGCGGCCGCGTCTACTCAGTCGCACCCAACTAGGGCCACAGAGGACACAGAGGACTCAGAGATTACCGTCTAATGCGATCAAGCTTCGAATAGGCCGACACGCATTTTGAAAGACTTGGCTCTGCGTCCTCGGTGTCCTCTGTGGCTAGTTCTTACAGGTGCACGAACCGTCCGAGGATGACGGCCATCAGCATCCCGACGGATCCCACCGCCAGCGCGCCGGCCATGCCGACCGCGAACGGCTTCATGCCGACGCCCTTGAAGACCGCGAAGTTGGTGTTCAGACCGACCGCTGCCATCGCGGTGCCCAGCAGGATCTGGGACGCCCAGTAATCACCCAGCTGCCTGGTAATCGAGGCCCACGCCGAGGCGTCGAACATCCCGAAGGCCGCGCCACCCGAACCGAGTGTCGCATCTCCGATTGACCGCACCACCGCCATGGCGACGAAGCCAATCACGAAACCGGGAATCAGCGCCGTCCACTTGGTCGGCTTCTTCACGCCGCCCACGGCGGCCTGGCTGGAGCGAATGTGCATCCAGGTAAGCAGGGGAATGACGGCAGCCAGGAAGATGTTGCGCGTCAGCTTCGTGACCGTCGCCACCCGCAACACGACGTCATCGTCGTAGACCTGTTTGTAGGTGAGCGCCGCGCCCACCACCTGCGACGTATCGTGGATGGCCGTGCCGAGAAACAGGCCGATGGTCTCGGACGATGTCAGCAGGGAATGCGCGAGATAGGGATACACCAGCATCCCGAACAGGCCGAAGGCCACGACGTTGGCGACCGCATAGGCCACTTCGCGTTCGTCGGCTTCGATGGCCGGCGCGACCGAGACAATCGCGGTCACGCCGCAGATGCTGGTGCCCGCCGCAATCAGCGTCCCCAGCCGCGGCGGCAGGCCGAGCTTGCGATTGAACCACGTCACGAACAGCAGACCGGTGCCAATCGCGGCGAGCACGACCGGCAAGCCGGCGATGCCCAGCTTCAGCACATCGAACAGGCTGAGCCGAATGCCGACGAGCACGATGCCGGCGCGAAGGATCGTGGTGGTCGCGAACTTCAGGCCGGGCGACAGCGACGCCGGCAACGGAAGGGTGTTGCGGAGCAGCAGGCCCAGGACGATGGCGACCGGTACGCCCGAGACCGGGCTGCTGCCGGTCAGGCCCTGTGCGGACAGAATGGCCTGGCCGATCACATCGGCAAGCCAGAAGCCCGCCAGCATCACGACAAACGCCGCCAAGACCCCCGGCAGCTGCTTGCTGACCGTATCCGTCGCGGAAGCGGCCGTCACTGGCCCACCAGCCAGACGCCACCCACGACGAGGGCCACCGCAGACGAGGCGTAAAGCATGCCGCTGTAGCCGCGCGATCGGCGATCGAGTTTCGACGACAGCAGGCCCACGGCCGCCGAGAACGCCGTCATGCTCGCGACGGCGCCCAGGCCGAAGCCGGTGAGATACAGCGCGGACGAGAGCTGCGATGGGAAGGCCAGGGCGGGGAGAACCCCGAACAGGTGCGAGCTGCCGGCGAGCCCGTGAATGGTCCCCATGGAGAACGAGGCGCCCGCGTGGCTGTGCACGTTGGCACCCGAACTCTTCCGAAGCCACGCGCGTCGAAGCCCCCAGCATCCGATCAGGATGAGAGAGGCGCCAACTACGCGCTCGCTATAGATCGAGATGGCCGCCAGCGGCAGCTGTTCCTTGATCAGCAGGAGCAGCGAGGCGATCACCAGCACGCCGGCGGTGTGGCCCACGCCCCACTGCAGCCCGGTGAGCCACTGCCCGCGCTCGCGATCCGATGCCAGCGGGGCCACGGCGGCGAGGTGATCGGGGCCCGACAAGACGTGCAGCAGGCCGGCGGCGACTCCCGCGAGAAAGGCGAACATCTGGACCGGGCTCGGTTACCGCTGGATGGATTTCAGCTGGAAGAACTCTTCCAGCGCGAGCGGCCCAATCTCGCGGCCGATGCCCGACTTCTTGTAGCCGCCAAACGGCGCCAGGGCGTTGAAGCGGCCGCCGTTGATGTCGACCTGACCGGTGCGCAGCAGCCTGGCGACGGTCAGCGCTCGCTCCGGTGTGCCTGCCCAGACACCACCGGACAAGCCGTACGGCGAGTCGTTGGCAATGGCAACGGCCTCGGCCTCGGTGTCGTACGGAATGATCACGAGGACCGGTCCGAAGATCTCCTCCTGCGCGATCGCCATCTTGTTGTCGACGTTCGCGAAAATGGTCGGCTCGACGTAGAAACCCGTCGCCGGCTCCGAGGGTCGGCCGCCGCCGGCCACCAGCGTGGCGCCTTCCTTCTTCCCCTGCTCGATGAAGCCGAGCACGCTGTCGCGCTGGCCCGCTGACGCCAGCGGGCCGAGACGGGTGTTCTTGTCGAAGGGATCCCCCAGTGTCAGCTTCGCCAGTTGTGCCTTGGCCAGCGCGACGGCTTCGTCATGACGTCCGCGCGGCACCAGCATGCGGGTCCACGCCGAACACGTCTGCCCGGAGTTCTGCATGCAGTTGTTCACGCCAGCCGCAATTGCCTTGTCGAACGGGGCATCGTCCAGGACCACGAACGCCGACTTGCCACCGAGCTCCAGGCACACCTTCTTGATGCCGTCACCCGCCACTGACGCGATGCGCCGCCCCGCCTGCAACGAACCGGTGAAGCTCACCATGTCGACATCGGGATGCGCGACGATGGCCTCGCCCACCACGCGGCCCGAGCCGGAGACGATGTTGAGCACGCCCGCGGGCAGGCCGATTTCGTGGGCCGACTCAGCGAGCATGAACGCACTGACCGGGGCCATCTCGGCCGGTTTCAGCACCACCGTGCAACCGGCCGCAAGCGCCGGCGCGATCTTGCAGACAATCTGGTGCAACGGGTAATTCCAGGGCGTAATGCAGCCGACCACGCCGATCGGGTCCTTGATGACGAGGGAGTTGCCCAGCTCTTCTTCGAGCCGCGCCTCGCGCAGGAACTTGGCGTTCATGCCGATCATCATGATCGGGAACTCGACCTGCACCTTGGTGGCATAGCCGAGCGAGGTGCCGACCTCGTGCGCAATGGCTTCGGCCAGCTGCGGCACGCGCGTCTTCATGGCGGCGGCCAGCTTCTCGAGCCACTGTGCGCGCTCTTCAACCGAGACGCGGCTCCACGCCTCGAAGCCGCGCCGCGCCGCCGTGACGGCGCGGTCCACGTCCTCGGCGGTGCCACGCGGGACACGGGCCACTTCCGCCTCAGTGGCCGACGAGGTGACGCCAATCGTTTCCGATCCGCTCGACGCCTGCCAGGCGCCGTCGTAGTAGTGCTTGTCGTAGGACATCATGAATCTCTCAATTCTACGTTACAGTTCTCTTTGCGCGCACTCCGTGCGCGAGTGGAGAACCGATGAATATTTCTGGAAAGACCTTTATTGTCACCGGCGGCGCCTCGGGCCTGGGCCGTGCCTCGGCCGAGGCGATCCTCGCCGGCGGCGGCAATGCCGTCCTGCTCGACGTGAACGCCGAGACCGGCGCGGCCGCGGAACAGGCGCTCGGTGCCCAGGCCAGGTTTGCGCAGGCCGACGTCACCAGCGAAGAACAGGTCAAGGCTGCGGTCGATCTGGCCGTGTCCGCGTTCGGCGGCCTGCACGGCGTCGTCAACGCTGCGGGTATTGGTCCTGCCGCGAAGGTGCTGGGCCGCAACGGTCCACACGCGCTCGATCTGTTCGAGAAGACCCTGCGGGTCAACGCGGTGGGCACGTTCAACGTGATCCGTCTCGCCGCCGCGGTCATCTCGCAGAATACGCCGGCCGACACCGGCGAGCGCGGCGTCATCGTCAACACCGCGTCGATTGCCGCCTACGACGGCCAGATTGGCCAGCCCGCCTACGCCGCCTCGAAGGGCGCCATCGTAGCCATGACGCTGCCGATCGCGCGCGAGTTCGCGCAGCTGGGCATTCGCGTGGTGACCATTGCTCCGGGCATTTTCGACACGCCGCTGCTGGCGTCGCTGCCCGAAGCGGCGCGCCTGTCGCTCGGCCAGCAGGTGCCCTTCCCCTCGCGGCTGGGCCGCCCCGCCGAGTATGGTTCGCTGGTTCGGCACATCATCGAGAACGAGATGCTGAACGGCGAGGTGATTCGCCTGGATGGGTCGCTGCGAATGGCGCCGAAGTAGCGCGTGCGGCGCTAGTGCCGCTGGCTGATCGCCGCCGCGATGCGACGCGACTCGAGCGCCAGCTCGCGGAGCATGCCATTGGGCGATACGTGGTAGCCGCAGAAGAACAGGCCGGGAGCCGTGCCCTCCCGGCCGCTCGACCGCGGGACGCCATCGGCGTCGACGTCGTCCCGGGCGTCGAGGAACGCATTCACACGAGGACGGTAGCCGGTCGCTAGGACCACGGCATCGAACCGGGTCCGGCTGCCATCATCAAACACCACCGCGCCACGCTGGAACGACCGCACACCCGGGCGCGCCGCGATGGCGCCGCTCTTGAGCAGCGCCACGGTTCCCACGTCGATCAGGGGGATGCGGCCGTGCCTGCGGATCTGGGTGGCCGGGCCGTAGGGGAGCTTCCGCAGGCCGTACGGCTCGAGGTCACCGATGAGCGCCTTCAGCAACGGCGCGTTGAGCCGGTCGGCGACTTGCGGCGAGAACAATCGTTGCACCAGTCCGAGCGACAGGACCGGTACGCCGAGCACTTCTCGCGGGATCACGTTCACGGCGTTGCGAACCGCGATCGTGGGCCGCGCGCCGTGTTCGTGCAGGTCAATGGCGATCTCGCCGCCCGAATTGCCAAGCCCCACCACCAGCACGTCCTGCCCAGTGAAGATCCGCCCGTTCAGATACGACGAACTGTGGAGGATCGGTCCGCCAAAGTCGGTCACGCCCGGCCAGCTGGGAATTCTTGGCTCGCGGTTGTAGCCGGCCGCAATCACCAGCACCGGCGCTCGGTAGCGGCCACGGCCCGTCGTCACTTCCCACGACGCAGTCTCCCGGCGCGCCGACTGCACGCGCTCGCCAAACCGCGGGGCCAAGGTGAAGTGGCGCGCGTAAGTCTCGAAGTAGTCGAGCACTTGCGAGCGAGAGGGATAGCGCGGGAACGCGCTCGGCATCGGCAGGTGCGGCAATGCCGAGTGATCCCGCGGAGTATGAAGGTGAAGGCGATCGTAGTGGCGATGCCAGGACGCTGCGACGCAGTCGGCTTCTTCGAGGATCAGCGCATCGCCAATGCCTTCGCGCTTCAGGCACGCGGCGACGGCCAGCCCGCCCGGACCGGCGCCGATGATGATGACCGGGGCGTCCATCGAATCTCGCAACCGCGGCCATTCTACCGGGTCGAGCCTGATGACCGCTTCCCAAGGGTGCGCTGTACAATTCGGCACATCGGCGCCAGGACCCCGGGCGGACAATGGGTGAGGGAAGAGACCCATGGAGCAGCCAACGTCAACTATCCAGGTGACATACCAGATCGACCGACTCGACCGTATCGAGACGGTCGGCGGCGCGTGGGTGCAGTTCGCGGATGAGAATAACGGTTCGTCGGCCGTCACCACCGTGGTTGGCCATCGCCTCTGGGAATTCGTGGCCGACGCCACCACCCAGCAGGTCTATCGCGACCTGATCGTCCGCGTCCGGGAAGGCCGCGTCGTGGCGTTCTCGTATCGCTGCGACTCCCCCACCCTGCGCCGCTTCATGAAGATGACGATGAGCCCGGGACCGAGGGCTGCCGTCGCCTTCGACAGCCGGGTCGTCAAGCTTGAGCCGCGGCCTGCGCCGGCGTGGAACGACCGTGCCAATGCCCGCACCGGCGACCTGCTGAGAGTGTGCGGCTGGTGCAAGCGCGTGGCCGTCGCCGACGAGTGGCTCGAGGTGGAGCTCGCCGTTGAACGCCTGGGGCTGATGACCGGGAAGCTGTCGAGCGGCATTACCCACGGCATGTGCCCGGCGTGCTTCGCCCGCGTCATGGCGGAAACCGAAGCCGCTTAGGCCCTGCCCCGCGGCCCGATCACTCGCCGAACGTGATGCCCTGGGCCAGCGGCAGCGCGGTGGACCAGTTCACGGTGTTGGTCTGGCGGCGCATGTAACCCTTCCACGCATCAGACCCTGATTCCCGACCGCCGCCGGTCTCTTTCTCGCCGCCGAACGCGCCGCCAATCTCTGCTCCCGACGTGCCGATGTTGACGTTCGCGATCCCGCAGTCGGATCCTCTCGGCGACATGAACTCTTCGGCGCGGCGCATGCTCTCGGTGAACACGGCGCTCGACAAGCCCTGGGGCACCGCGTTGTGCATCGCCAGCGCATCCTCGAAGCGCTCGTACTCGAGTAGATACAGGATCGGCGCGAACGTCTCGCGCTGAACGATCGCCGATTGCGCGGGCATGCGGATGATGGCCGGCTCGACGAACTGCGGGCCCAGGTCCGGACGGCGGCCGCCGCCACGGAGCACGGTGCCGCCTTCGGCCTGGGCCTGCACGATCGCCGCTTCCATGTCGGACACGGCCTTGGCCGTCACCAGTGGCCCCATCAGCGTGCCGGCCGCAAGCGGATCACCGATCCGCACCTGCGTGTAGGCCTTCAGCAGCCGATCGGTCAACGCGGGCAGGATCGAGGTGTGGGCGATGATGCGCCGCGTCGAGGTGCAGCGCTGGCCGGCGGTGCCCACCGCGCCAAACAGGATCGCACGCACGGCCATTTCGAGATTGGCATCCTCCGCCACGATGATCGCGTTGTTGCCGCCCAGCTCCAGGATCGTGCGCCCGAAACGGCCGGCCACCGTGCCGGCGACGTGCCGCCCGATGGCCGTCGAGCCGGTGAACGACACCAGCGGCAGCCGCGCGTCGTGCAGCATCGCCTCGCCGACGGTCCGCCCGGTTCCCGCAGCCAGCGTGAAGATGCCGGTGAGGCCGTGATCGGACATCACCCGGTTGGCGATGTGTTGGACGGCGACGGCCGTCAGTGGTGCCGGTTCCGCCGGCTTCCAGATCACCGTGTCGCCGCAGACGGCCGCAATCGCCGCGTTCCACGACCACACCGCGACCGGAAAGTTGAAGGCCGAGATCACGCCGACCGGACCAAGCGGATGCCACTGCTCCATCATCCGATGGCCTGGTCGTTCGGAGGCGATGGTCAGCCCGTAGAGTTGTCGCGACAGCCCGGTGGCGAACTCGCAGATGTCGATCATCTCCTGCACTTCGCCGTGACCTTCCGCGCGAATCTTCCCCATCTCGAGCGAGACGAGATCGCCGAGCGGTTCCTTCAGCTCGCGAAGCGCCTCGCCCAGATCGCGGACGACCTCGCCTCGCTTGGGCGCGGGCACTTCGCGCCAGGCACGAAACGCCTCGGTGGCCGCCGCCGCTACACGATCGTAGGCCGCGGTGCTGCACAGCATCACCTCGGCGATGGCCTCGCCCGTGGTCGGGTTGAACGATGTCAGCTTGTGACCGTCAGCCTCGGCGATCCAACCGTCGGGGCCGGTGCAGGCCCCTGGATTCACCGGTTCGATTTGCAGCTTGTCGAGGAGGGAGCGCATCCCTGAACGATATCAGACACCGTGGCACGTCATGAGGGCGGGCGCCGCCCCCACGACGCCTCCGGTGTCAGCGTTGTTGGCCGGCTTCGGTCGATGGCTTCGGCCGCGCCGCCTCGTCTTCGAGCGTCTTCAACACGTCACGCCACGAGAACTTCTGGCCCATCCCGCGAACGTAGTGATCCATCCACGCCATCTCGCTGACCGATTTCACCAGCTGGTTGCGGGTGTCCGGAATGCCGTGGGTGTTGCCCGGGTACATGAACAGCTCGGTGGTGACACCCAGCTGCTTCAGGGCCATGTGGAGTTCGACCGACTGCGGACTCGGCACCCGCGGGTCGCCCTCGACCACGTGAATCATCGTCGGCGTCTTGGCATTCTTGATGTACTTGAGCGGCGACTGGTTCCAGTAGGCGTCGAAGTCGTCGTAGGGCAGCTTGTCGCCGAGGTAGAACTGGCGGTTGCGCTGCACGTCGCTCTGTGCGTACATCGAAATCCAGTTCATCGTGCCGGCGCCGGTGCTGATCGCCTTGAATCGGTCGGTGTGGGTCAGGATCCAATTGGACCAGTGGCCGCCGGCGCTCCAGCCAAGCGCTCCCATGCGATCGGGATCGGCAATGCCCTGCGCGATCAGGTGATCGACACCGGCCATGATGTCGTCGTAGCCGGGCGCCATGTAGTTGCCGACAATGCCGGTCTTCAGCTTGATGCCGTAGTTGGTGGATCCGCGGTAGTTGGGCCGCAGCACCACGTAGCCGGCACCGGCATAGACCTGCGAGCCGTAGCCGCCGTTGAACGACAGGATGTCAGCCGCGGCCGGGCCGCCGTGAATGGCGACAATCAGCGGATAGCGCTGGCCGGCACGGTAGCCAACCGGCTTCACCAGCACACCGCCGACCACGGTGCCGTCTTTCGACTTCCAGGTAATCTCTTCCTGCTGGCCGAGTGCGAAGCTGCGGACCTGGGGATTGGGATCGGTCAGCTGCCGCCACGACGAGCGTGTGCTGGCATCGGCCACCGTGTCGACGGTGAACACGGTCGAGGGCGTGGTGCCGTCGGCGTAGTTGATGAGCAGGACCCCGGTGTCGGGGTCCTGATCGATCGAGACGGCGGCTTTCTCTTCGGTGAGCGGGCGCACCGTGTTGCGCCGCACGTCGAGGGCGACAATCTGGTTGGTGGCGCGAATCCCTTCGTTGAAGTAAATCGTGCTGCCGTCCTTCGCCCAGAAGCCGACCGAGACGTCACCGTCGAACGACTCGCCCAGCTTGCGGAACGGCTTGCCGCGCTCGGCCACCGCGCGAACGTAGACGCGGCCGTTGCTCATGCCGTAGGTCTGCAAGTCGTCTGGACCAGAGAACGCCACCGACTGGCTGTCGGGCGAGAAACTCAGCCGGCTCTCGCCGACTTCGGCGTTCTGGGTCAACCGCTCGATGTGGCCAGTGGCCGTTTCGAGCAGGTAGAGGTCGGCGTAGATGTTCTCGGAGGTGATGCCGCGCTTGTAGCGTTCGGGCGACAACCCACGGAAGCCCACCCACTTGCCATCACTGGAAATGGTGATGTCGGCAGCCGAATAGCTGCCCCCTTCGTTCAGGCGACGGGTCGCGTTCGGCTCGAGATCAAGCGCCCACAGGCTCGACACCGGCGTTTCGGGATTGCGGATGTTGACGGTGAACTTCAAGTCGCGACGGGTCTTCTCGTCGGCGTCGATGCGATCGGGCGTGACGAAGTAAATGCGCCGGCTGTCAGGCGCCCACTCCCAACTGCCGACACCGGTCGGGTGCCTGGTGATCTGCTCCGCCACCGCGGTATCGATCTCGGCCAGCGGCAGGCGATACAACTGCTCCTCGCCTGACTTGCCCGAGCGATACGCCAACGAGCGGCCATCCTGGCTGATGGCGAAGTCGGAGACGCCCTCCTTGGTGTCCGTGATCCGGCGTGCCTCTCCGCCATCGGGACGCATCGTGTACAGCTGGTTGCGCGACGCGGCGTTGTCGGGCGCTTCCCGATTCGACAGGAACACGAAGAAACGTCCGTCGCGCGACCACGCGGGACTCGTCTCGTTCTTTTCCTTCGTGAAGGTCAGTTGCCGCGTCGACGGCAGCCCCTGCTTCGTCGAGACCAGGTAGAGGTCGGTCTGCCGCCTGGCTGCCTTCCAATCGGGTGTCGACAGCGTGTAGAGAAGCCACTGGCCGTCCGGGCTCGGGGTCAACGCGCCCACCTGGCGCATCTGCTGCATGTCGAGAAACGTCATCGGCCGCGCCGTGGCCTGCTGCGCGTGGGCGGTGGGCCCCGCCAGATCAAGAAGCGACGCCCCAACGATCAAGGCGGCAGAGGCGGCGATACGTGCGGTCCGAGGTAACAGGGACATGACAGTCTCCGATCGTGAACGCATCCGTTCCGCGGGGATGCGATTGGAATTATAGACAGATCGGTCGGCAGCGTTGACCGGATCGGGAGGGAGCCTATAAACTTCCCCAGCGCTACCGCCCAGCTGGCCCCCATATTGGAGCTCCCGAAATGACCCCTCGCGCCCGCACCAGCGATCTGATCATCATCGAACAACACGGCGGGCTGTTAATCCGCGATGAACGCCGAAACGTCGAGCACAGCTTGCACCCGTTGACCGCTTTCGTCTGGAAGAACGCGGATGGAGCCAGCACTGTCGCCGAGATCACCGGGCGGGTGAAGGGCGGGCTCGGCGAGGACGTCACCGAGGCTCAGGTCTGGGCCGCCGTCGACGTGCTGACCGGATCGGGCCTCATTGAGGCCAGAGTGGCCCCACCGGCCGCTACCGAGCGCCTGGGTCGCCGGGACTTGTTGCGGCAAGTGGCAGTCGGCACCGTCGCCGCCGCGGCGATCGGCGCGGTCGTTAATTCGGCCGAGGCGGCAGCGGCCAATGGCCAGGGCCGGGCGACAGCTGAGTCCAAACAGAAGGTCAACGCCGAAGAGTCGGCCAAGCAGTCGGCCCGCCAGCAGGAGCAGGCGGACAAGCGGGCGGCGTTGGCGGAGGAGCGGCAGAAGCAGGCGGCGCGGCATGAGGAAGAGTCCGCCAAGCGCCACGCGCGGCAGCAGGAACAGGCCGACAAAGCGACGGCGGTTCCCGGCGGCAAGCGCCTGGCGCTGGCGCCCGGCTGGGAGAACTGCGGCGGCGACTTTCAGGATGCCGCGTGGAGCCACTCCGGTGACCTGGTGGTGCTCAGCGGACTGGTGCAGCCCGCTCTCGGCGCGACCTCGGTCGTCGCCACGCTGCCCCGACAGGCTCGGCCGTCGCGCGCGTTGGTTTTTCCGGCGTTCTATCTCGACGGCGCCCGCGATTCGGTGGCCCGCGTCGACATTCTCCCCGACGGTCGCGTGGTGATCGTCTCGGCGCTGAATGCCACCACCTGCCTCAGCCTGAGCGGAATCGTCTACCGCAAGCGCCGGGGCCTGCCGGGCGAGCCGGGCGAGGGGATGAGCGAGCAGGAGTCGAAGGACAGCGCCGCACAGGAAGAATCGACGAAGGCGCAGGAACAGGACGAGAAGCAGTCTGCCGAACAGGCGGCCAAGGGCAACGACCAGGAATTCGTCCAGAAAGAGTCCGGCGACAAGGAAAGTGACGCGAAGGAAGCAGGCTCGAAGGGACAGGAGTCGATGACCAAGGAGTCATCGGCGAAGCAGCAGGAACAAGCCGACAAGGCGGCAACCGAGCAGCTCCAGAAGCAACAGGCCGAAACGCAGGGCAAAGTCCAAGCCGAGCAGAACCAGAAGGCCGCCGAGCAGGCCGATAAGCAGGCTGTCGAACAGCAGGCCAAGGAAACCGACGCCAAGGTCCAGGCCGAACGCGAACAGAAGACCCAGCAGGAACAGGCCGGCAAGCAGGAACAGGCGGCCAAGCAGACCGCCGAGCAACAAGCCAAACAGGACACCGAGCAGGCGCAGAAGGCCCAGCACGAACAAAACGCGAAGCAGACCGCCGAGCAGCAGGCCAAGCAGGACGCCGAACAGGCCCAGAAGACCCAGCAGGAACAGACGGCCAAGCAGACCGCCGAGCAACAGGCCAAGCAGGACGCCGAACAGGCGCAAAAGATCCAGCAGGAGCAGGCCGACAAGGCCGCTGCCGAACAGAATCAGAAGGCCCAGCAGGAACAGCTGTCGAAGGAACCGTCACAGAAACAGCAGGAACAGGTTTCGAAGGAGCAGAGCGCCAAGGAGCAGGGCTCCAAGGAGCAAATCTCCAAACAGCAGGCGGAACAGACGGCGAAACGAAACGCCGAGTTGAACTTCAAGCAACAGGAGAGCCAGGCGAAAGAGTCGTCTGCCAAGGAGCAGGCCGCCAAGCTCTGATCGGCTGAGGCCCCCATAACGAGCCGGCTCGGGGGCTCAGTCCACCGTCGCTGACAGCGTCGTTGACGCCTTGGCGATCAGATGATCGAGCATGGCCCCTGAGACGTCGACGCCAACCACTTCCTGGGGGGTCGCGAAGTAACACGGGTAATTTGACTCCAGCAGATAGAGCCGGCCGCTCGGATGCTCCAGCACGTCGACCCCGCCGAACTCATAGCGAAGCGCCTGCACGGCTTTCACGGCGACGTCGGCCAGTTCCGGCCTGATGGCGTGCTGGAAATCGGCCGGGTCTTTGTCAGCGTAGGTCCGAAAGTCGTTGTGGTCTTTCCGGTTCTGATAGCCCGCGATCACTCGATGGCCGACCACTATCAAGCGCCAATGAATCGCGTCTTCCACATAACTGGTCAGCAGCGGCGTCTTGCTCTCGGAAGTCGTGTAGTCAATCAGTGAATACAGCGACTCGGGCGAGTCGGCCCGCATCACGCCAAGACCACGTGAGTATCCGAGCAGTTTGACCACCACCGGATAGCCGCCCAGCTTCTCCACCCATTGGTCGAGCTGCGGCCGGGCCGTACTGTGAACGTAGTAGGTGCGGGGGATGGGCAGTCCGGCGCGCTGAAACAAGAGGTTCGAACTCGACGGATTGAAGAAGATGCCGTCCGGTTCTCGGTAGAAGGTCGCGACGCCGTCGGTGTAGAGAAACTGCTCGACGCGAATCGCCTGCAAGGAAATCGCCGGGCGGTACATCAGCGCGCCGGGTTCGAGTTGCTTCTCGTCTGCGAAATCAAACCAGCGCGGATCGACGTGAACGTACTCGATGCCACGGGCGGCGCACGCCTGCCGCAAGAACCGGGTCGTCGGCTCCGGCACGCCGTCATCGATACAGTGAAACTTCATGCCAGCTCCTGCCAGCCCGCGACCGCCGGCGGGTGGACCCGCGCTTCGGAAAGTGGCGCGTAGATGAACGCGGTGATGGTCGTCTTCTCGCCGCTGATGATCGCCGCGCCTTCGTGAAACGACGACTCGTCACGAGCACCATTCGGGTAGTAGTTGAACCAGGCGACCAGACGGCCACGGCGCGCCTGAACGGCGACCGGATCGGGATAGGCGCGGGGGAAACGGGTGGCGCCTCCCTCGGCACAGTCAACCAGGTTCAGCAGGGCGGTACACACCAGATGGGCGCCCTGAATTTCGTAACAGTCCAGATGCGGTGGATGCGCCTCGGCCCGCGTGTAGTGACGAAACCGCATGGTCTGCCCATGGACGTTGACCAGGCCGAGTGTCTGATGAATGCGATCCCGCACGACCTCGAGTACGGCATCGCCGTCCACCGGCATCTCGAAGGAAAAGCCTGTCTCGTCATGCTTGGCGGCCAGATTACGCCCGGCAACGAACCCAGGATCCAGGCCCCGCTGGCGGATGTGCTCGACCTCCGTCTCCGACGCGAAGCGATCGGCGACGTAGAGCCGGGGCGAATGGCTGATCTGATAAAGCTCGGCCGCGGACATCGCCTCAGTATAGACGCCAGGCAAGAGGTCGGCCACTACCCCAGTTGAGTGCGAACGGCAGCGAGCAAAGTGGCCGGCGACGCAGCCAGGCCGCCGCCCTGCGCCAGGTCCGCCTTGCCGCCGCCCTTGCCGCCGAACTGCGCCACCAGCGCCTTCAGCACCGCGCCGGCATCAGTGGTCGCAGCGCCGCCGCGGGCAATGACGACGAGTGCGGGAGTGGTCGTCGTGAAGAGCACCACCACGGCGTTGGCCTTCTCCGCGGCCGCCGCCACCGCGATTGCCTTCAGGCCCTGCGCGTCCCAGCCCTCGAGGGCCTCGATCAGCACCAACTGGTCGCCGGCCGGAACCGCCCGCTCCAGCAGCGCATGCGCTTCGTGAACGGCCAGCTTCTCCTGGAAGCCGCGCAGCGTGCGCTGTTGCGCCTTGCTGTCGCCCTGCATCCGCTCGACAGCGGCCGCCATCTCGTCCGGCGCTACCGAGAGGAACTTCTGCGTCGCCGCCAGCGAGTCGCGCCACAGGCGAAAGCGCGTCAGCGCGCGGCCGCCGCAGAGGAACTCCACGCGAGAGCCGCCGCGAAACTTCTCCCAGCCACCGACGGCGATCACGCCGATGGCGCCAGTGCGCGCCACGTGGGTGCCGCCGCACGCGGACAAGTCGAAGTCTTCGACGTCGATCAGCCGCAGCGGGCCGGTTCGAATCGACTCCTTGCGCAGCGGCATCTTCGCCGCCTCTTCCGCGGTCGCAAAACGAATGGCGACCGCGCGGTCTTCCCACACGATGCGATTGGCTTCGTCTTCAGCCCGCGCGACTTCGGCCGCGGTGACTTCCCGCGCCAGGTCGATGGTCGCCGACGCCGTCCCCATGTGGAAACTCTCGGTCCTGACGCCGAACAGCCGATCGAACGCGGCCGAGAGCACGTGCTGGCCGGTGTGCTGCTGCATGTGGTCGAAGCGCCGGGCCCAGTCGATGACGCCCTGCACCACCTCACCGGCCTGCAAGGCGCCCGACGTGACATGCGCGATGGTGCCGTCTTCGCGATCGATCACCTCGCTGACCGCTGCGCCGCCGAGGGTGCCGGTGTCGAAGGGCTGGCCGCCGGAGGTGGGATAAAACGCGGTCTGGTCAAGCGTGACGTGGCCGCGGCCATCGATGGTCTCGACAGCGACCACGGTGGCGTCAAACTCGGTGCGGTATGGCTCGGTGTAGTAAATGCGGTTCGTCATAGTTCGTCGGCGTGCACCACCGGCAACTCGAAGAAGAACACGGCGCCGCCGGCCCGCCGGTAACCGATGCGGCCGCCATAGGTGCGGATGATGTCGTAGCTCACCGACAGGCCCAGGCCCGTGCCCTCGCCGACCGGTTTGGTGGTGTGGAACGGTTGGAACAACTTGGCTTCGTCCTCGGCAGGAACGCCGGGGCCGGAGTCTTCCAGTTCGATCCACGCCCAGCCGTCGCGATCGCCGGTGCGGATGATCATGCGCCGCCGGTCGCCGGGGCCCTGCACGATGGCCTGCTCGGCGTTGATGGCGAAGTTCAGCAGCACCTGCTGCAGCTCGGTGAAGATGGCCATGACCGGCGCCGCCGACTTCTCGTGGAGCTCCACCTTGATGTTGAGCTCTTCGAGCTTGCGATGGCGCAGTTCCATGACCGATTGCACGACATCGTGAAGCTTGACCGGCGTCGGCTCCGACAACTGGCGGCCGAACCGCGAGAGGTTACGGATGATCGTGCTGGCCCGCGTGCTTTCCTTCTGGATCAGGGTCAGGTCGGCGCGCGCCGACTCGGGCAGGTCTTTCTGCATCTGCAACAGCTCGGAGAAGCCGAGGATGGCCTGCAACGGGTTGTTCAGCTCGTGCGCGACGCCCGAGACGAGCACACCGATGGCCGCCAGGCGCTCCTGCCGGATCACCTGTTGCTGCAACGACTGCAACTCCTCGCGCATGCGCCGCTCATCGTCTACCTGCGCGGCAATGGCTTCGCGCGCGCCCTGCAGGCTCGTGATCATGTTGGCGACGGTCTGCTGCAGGTGTTCCATCTCGGCGGTCGGCATCGGTTGCGGCTGGAGCGGCGACAAGTCGCCGCGGCTGACGCGCCGCGCGGTTTCGTCGAGGTGGTCCGAGGCCTTGATCCAGCGCCGGCCGAAGACGAAGGCAAGTGCCGCGATCAGGATCGTGGTCACGCCCGAGATGGAGAAGTTGCGGCGGAAGATCGGCGCGGTCCTGGCCCGGGCCACGCTGCTGGGAATACCGACGCTCGCCAGCCACGGCCCGCGGTCGACCACCGCATTGCTGAACACGCGCTCGACGCCATCAAGGCCGGTCCGCACGACCGTCGCCGGCACGTCCTCGGGGTCCTGCGCGTCCAGCGGGCCGACCACCGCCCGGCCGACGTAGCGGGCCGAGTCGAGACTGCGCGCCACCACGACGCTGTTCTCGTCGGTCAGGGTCACGACCGACCCCTCGGGCAGCGGGATGCTCTTCAGCATGCCCTCGATCGACTCGAGATGCACCGCCAGGCCGACGACCCCGACCACCTCACCGGCCAGCGACAGAATCGGGTACGCCAGCATGATCGAGTGGCTGGCGTCGCCAGCGCCCCCGAGCATCGGGCTGACCCGTGGCTCGCGGGCCTCGGCCACCGACCTGAGCCAGGCTGATTCAATCGAGCCTTCCACCGATGGGTCAGGCGGCTGCGCCCAGGCCCGGACCTGCCCTGACGCATCGGCCATCAGGGCATTGCTCAACAGGCGATCGCGCCCGCCAAGCAGCGGCTGCAGCACCTCCGTCACCGCCGACGGCTCGAGCGCCCGCATGCCTGGATGACGTGCCGCCGTGGCCGCCACCGCATCGGCCGCGCCCAGGTTGCGATTGATGTAGACCACCACGGTCGCCGCCATCGTCGACGTCTCGATACCCAGCTGGCGGACGTGCTCGTTGTAGGTCTGATACGCACCGTAGCCGATCGCCGCATAGACGATGGGCGTCAGAATCAGGAAGGTGGCGAGAATCTGTCGGCGAATCGGCTGGGCCACTGGATGTCCAGGCGAAATGGTATCAGCCCGGAACCCCGACCAGAGGGTCGGTTGCACCAGCATCTGCAAACCCGGCGGCACGCAAGAGGCAGCTGTCGCAGTGACCGCACGGCCGGCCCGATGGCGGCGGGTCGTAGCAACTGTGGGTCAGGCCGTAGTCGAGACCGAGGGACAAGCCCAGCCTGATGATGTCGGCCTTCGACAGGCTGATGAGCGGTGTGTGAATGGTGAGCGGCCGCCCCTCGACGCCAGCCCTGGTCGCCACCCGCGCCAGTTGCTCGAACGCCTGGATGAACTCGGGCCGGCAATCGGGATAGCCGGAATAGTCGAGCGCGTTGACGCCAATCACGAGGTCGGCGGCGCCCAGCACTTCTGCCCAGCCGAGCGCCATGGACAGGAAGATGGTGTTGCGCGCCGGCACGTAGGTGTTGGGAATGACGATGGGCTGGTGGTCGCTCGCCGCCTGGTCGAAGATGGAATCCTTGGGGACATCGAGCGCCGCCGAGGTCAGCGACGAGCCGCCAATCTGCGACAGGTCCAGCGCGAGCTCGAGGTGCTGTTCGACGCCGAGCGCGGCCGCGACCGCGCGCGACGCGTCGAGCTCGCGCACGTGCCGCTGACCGTAGTTGATGCTGAGGGCGTGCAGGGTGAACCCGTCGCGCTTCGCGACCGCAGCGGCGGTGTAGGAATCCAGCCCCCCACTGAGCAGGACCACCGCTCGCCTGGCCCCCGACTCCCGACCTGTCCTGAGCGAAGTCGAAGGACTCCCGGTTCCCGGCAGGTTCTGGTCAGACACCACGGGTCTCGGGCGTCCAGATGTACTTGTGCATCTGCAACTGCACGCGCACCTCGAGCCGGTCGGCAATCACCCACTCCGCCAGTTGCTTCGACGGCAACTCGCCATGCACCGGCGAGAACAACACCGCGGCCACCCGGCCCGCAAGATTCTCGCGATTCACGATCTCGCGGGCGTACTCATAGTCGGTGCGATCGGCGATCACGAACTTCACTTCGTCGGCCGGCGTCAGCAGCGCCAGGTTCGACCAGTCGTTCCTGTCGGACTCGCCCGACCCTGGACACTTGACGTCCACGATGCGGACGACGCCGGCCGGCACCTGGGCAATGCTGCGATGGCCGCCGGTTTCGATCAGCACGGTCTTGCCGGCATCGAGCAGCCGCTGCATCAACGGATAGACGTCCGCTTGCAGCAGCGGCTCCCCACCCGTCACTTCCACGACCGGGCAGCCCCGGGCCTCGACGTCGGCGACCACCTCGTCCACGCTCATCTTTCGACCCTCGTGAAAGGCGTATGGGGTGTCGCACCACCGGCAGCGCAGGTCGCACGCCGTCAGGCGCACGAACACGCACGGCCGGCCCGCATGGGTCGACTCCCCCTGGATGGAGTGGAATATCTCGTTGATCGTCAGCATCCCGAACTTATGATTTTATCCCTATGACGCTGCGCGTGGGGACTTCGGGCTGGAACTACCCCACCGGGCGGGGCACCTGGAACGGCATCTTCTATCCACTGCCCGAAGACCGCCAGCGCGGTTTCGACGAGCTGGCCTTCTACGCCGAGCGGTTCAACGTCGTCGAGGTCAACAGCACCTTCTATGGCCAGCCGCGAGCCAACGTGTCGCTCGGCTGGGCCCGGCGGACGCCGGCAGGTTTCGAGTTCACGGTCAAGCTCTACCAGAAGTTCACGCATCCCGGCATGACGACCGATGCCAGCGCGGTCTCGCAGGCCGACGTCGACGCCTTCAAGGGCGGGCTCGACCCGCTGGCGGCCGCCGGCAAGCTGGGACCCCTCCTGGCGCAGTTCCCGTCGAGTTTTCACCGAACACCGGAAGCGGCGGCGTATCTCGAGTGGCTGCTCCGGACTTTTGCCGGCTACTCGCCGGCCATCGAGCTTCGGCACGCGTCGTGGAGCGACGCGTGCGACGACACGCGCCGGCTGCTCGCCGGCGGCGGCGCCACCTGGGTGCAGATCGACGAGCCCAAGTTCGAGTCGTCCATTCGCCAGGACTTCTCGGTGGACGCCGACGTGCTCTACCTGCGCCTGCACGGCCGCAACGCCGCGCAGTGGTGGGACCACGATCACGCCGAGGACCGCTACAACTATTGCTACGCGGCGAAGGAACTGGAGCCGATTGCCGGCAAAGTGCGGCAGGCCCGGGATGCGGGCAAGAAGGCGTACTTGCTGCTGAACAATCACTTCTCGGCGCAGGCCGTGGCCAATGCCACCACGCTCAAGAAGATGCTGGACGAGCCCGTCACGGCGCCGATGCCGGCCGAGCTCGTCGAGCGGTTTCCGGAACTCGCAGGCGTCGCTACTTTGCCTCGCGCACGGTTACTCTGACAATGCGGTCGGTGACCGCGATCTTGGTGACGACATCCATCCCGGAGATCACCTTGCCGAACACCGTGTAGTCGGGGTCGAGACGCGGCACCGCCGCGAGCGTCACGTAGAACTGGCTGTCGGCCTTGGCCGCGTCGCCGGCATGCGCCATGGCGACGGCACCGCGCACATGCGTGCGGGTCTTCGAGATCTCGGCGGCCCCAATGGGCTTGCCGCTGCCACCAGTGCCCCAGGCCGCCTGCTTGGTCATGTCGCGGGTCGCCGGGTCACCCATCTGGATGACGAAGCCCGGCACCACGCGGTGCACGCGCTGGCCGTTGTAGAAGCGCTTGTTCACCAGGCCGAGGATGTGCGCCACGGTCTTGGGCGCTTCATTCGGATAGGTCTCGAACTCGAAGGTGCCCTTCTCGGTTTCCACCACGATCACGGGGCCGGCGCCTGGCGAGGTCTGTCCGGGCTTGGCCGCAGCGGCCGGGGCCTTGGCCGGCGATGGCTTGGCCGGCGCGGTCTGGGCGGTGGCCACGGCGGCGCCCGCCAACGTGCTTGCGATAACGAACGTCAGGATCCCGAACATTGAAGTGCCTCTCCTTGTGGGGACAAACCTTCAGGTTTGTCCATCGCGTTTAGACTTGCCCACGCGCTCGACACCGACGCGACGGCAGTCGGAGATGATGGCGCAATCGCCACACCGAGGATACACCGGGCGGCAGACGTTCTGGCCCCAGGTAACGAGGTAGAGATTGATCACCGGCCACCAGAGCGGCTGGATCACCTGGTAGAGCGCCTGCTCGGTCTCTTCGGGGTCGCGGGTCTGGACCCACCCCAGCCGGTTCGAGATGCGATGGACGTGAATGTCCACGCAGATGTTGGCCTGGCTCTTAAAGGCCAGGATCATCACCAGGTTCGCCGTCTTGCGGCCCACCCCAGGCAGGGTCACCAGTTCGTCAAGCGTCGCCGGCACCTTGCCGCCGAACTTCTCGACCAGCGTCCGGCTGGCGCCCTTCACGAACACGGCCTTGTTCCGGTAGAAGCCCACCGGGTAGATCAGTTTCTCGATCTGCTTGACGGTGAGCGCGGCGACGGCCGCGGCGGTCGGCGCCCTCTTGAACAGCCGCGTCGAGGCGGCCAGCGTCGTGGCGTCCTGGGTCCGCGCCGAGAGCAGCGTCGAGATCAGGATCTGGAACGGCGCTTCTTTCTGGCTTTGGGAGATCTTCTCGACCGCCGGCAATTCCATGCCGTCGATCTGGCGCGCGACGGTCCGCATCACCCGCTCGACGATCGCTGCTGCGGGCTTGAAGTACGGACCCGGACGGGTCGCCCTGGTCACGGCACCGGCGTGAGCGGCGGCCGGCCGTTGAGCACGGCGATGGCATTCGAGGCGGCCAGGTCGGCCATGCCGGTGCGTGTTTCGGTGGTGGCGCTGGCCAGGTGAGGAATCAGCAAGACGTTCTCGAGCGCCATCAGGTCCGGATGGATTTCTGGTTCCTTTTCGTAGACGTCGAGCGCGGCGCCGGCAATCAGGCGTTCCTTGAGCGCCCACGCCAGCGCGCCCTCGTCCACGACCGGTCCTCGCGACGTGTTGATCAGGTAGGCGGAGCGCTTCATCTTCGTCAGCGCCTTCTGATCGATCAGGTGCCGGGTCTCGGGCGTCATCGGGCAATGCAGCGAGACGATGTCCGACGTCGCCAGCAGGCGATCCAGCGGCATGTGCGTCGCCCCGGGCAGGTCGGCCGGCGTGCGCGCGGCATAGGCCAGGGTCATGCCGAACGCCGGCGCCTTCTCGGCGACTGCCCGGCCGATGCGGCCCAGCCCGACGAGGCCCAGCTGCTTGCCTCGCAATTCCATGCCCAGCATGTAGTCGAGCGCCCAGCCGCCCCAGGCGCCGGCGCGCACGACACGCTCGCCCTCGCCCAGGCGGCGCGTCACCGCGAGGATCAAGGCCCACGTGAAGTCGGCGCAGGCGTTGGTCAACACGTCGGGGGTGTTGGTCACGGCGACACCGCGCGCGCGGCAGGCCGGCACATCGATGTTGTTGTAGCCCACCGCCACGTTGGCCACGATCTTCAGTTGCGGGCCGGCGGCGTCGAGAACAGCCGCGTCGATGGTATCGGTGAGCAGGCAGACGAGCGCCTGCTTGCCGGCCACGCGCGCATGAAGCTCGTCGCGCGAGATCGCGGTATTGCCGGTGTAGAGGTCGACATCGAACGCCTCTTCGAGCCGGCCAATGACCGAGGACGGCAGCCGTCGCGTGACGAGAACAGATGGTTTCAAGGTGCGCCTAGTGACCGTGACACTGACAGTAACCACAGTGATTGCACTGCACAGCGGGCTCGATGATGCACATCGTGTCATCGTCGGCACGCGGCAGCGCGTATCGGTTGAAGCTGATGCTCTGCGGGACGGTCCGGCTGAAGCCGGACGCCACATCGGGTGGAGCCACCGCCGGCGTACCTAAGTGTTTCTGGATGGCCACCCGCACCAGCGAACGAATCTCGTCGTCCGTCACGGCTTCTGACTCTGCGTTATCGGCGTCATCGGCGGCGTCATTCGACGAACTCCAGTTGATCGACGATACCAACGATCGCGGCGTCGACAGGGGCCAGCTTCTTGCCCAGCGCTTCACCCGCGGCGCGGCCTTCGAGCACGACCAGGACGCGCTCGCCCACCCCGGCGCCGACCGAGTCAATGGCCAGCAACGTCGCGCCCGTCGCCACGCCTTGCGGTGTTTCGGGCTGCACCAACAGCAGCTTGGCGCCTTCGAACTGCGGGCGCTTCTGGGTCGCGACAACGGTGCCCACGACGCGGCCAAGAATCATTGCTTGTCCGTCGACCAGTGATCGACGATGCCGACAATGCCGGCGTCGGCGGGCATCTCGGTGGGATGAAAAGGGAAGCTCGCCTCTTTGCCGCGGACGAAGAACACGGTCTCGCCAACGCCTGCGCCGACCGAGTCGACCGCGACCAGCGGGCGGCCGACATTGGTGCCGTCCGCGGCGATTGGCTGAACGATGAGGAGAGGAGTGCTATCGAAGCCAGGGTCTTTGCGCGTGGCCACGACATCCCCGATCACGCGAGCGAGCTGCATGGCGTTACTCGCCGACGTCGACGGCGTCGATGATGCCGACGACCGCGGCATCCACCGGCACGTCTTTCATGCCGGCCGCCAGCCGCGCGGAGCTGCCGCTGACAATCAGCACCGTCTCACCCACGCCGGCATCCACGGTGTCGATGGCGACAAGGTAGTTACCCTCGGCCTTGCCCTTGGGATCCACGGCGCGGGCCAGCAGCAGCTTGCTGCTGACCAGGCGCGGGTCCTTCCGGGTCGCGACCACCGTACCGACGATGCGAGCCAGGAGCATGCCTAGCCCTTGGCGTTGGCTTTGCCGATGGGCAGGACGTCTTCGAGGTTGGCGTGGGGACGCGGAATGACGTGCACCGAGACCAGCTCGCCGACCCGGCGCGCGGCGGCCGCACCCGCATCGGTCGCGGCCTTCACGGCCGCGACATCGCCGCGGACGACCGCGGTCACGTAGCCGGCGCCGATCTTCTCCCAGCCGACCAGCGTCACCTTGGCAGCCTTCACCATGGCGTCGGCCGCTTCAATCATTGCGACCAGGCCCTTGGTTTCGATCATGCCGAGTGCTTCACCCATTGACTGCCTCCAGAACCCTATTTGAGTTGCCTGACCGCGTCTTCAATCAGCGCGGTCAGCTCGCGGTATGTTAGCCGAATTTCCCCGTCCGTGCCGGTTGCCGGCGCCTGCAGGTTGTGGAGCACCAGCCGCTCGCGCGAGTCGGGCGCCTGCACCACCTGGCAATCGAGCTGTCCCGCCGTCGTGGGGTTGGATTCGTCGGTGCAGATCGGCGCCGGCGAAGCAATGCCGTACATGCCGCGCAGGCCCTGCAACCGGTCGACCTCGCCCCGCGACAGGACGTTCTCGCGGCCAAGCGTCCGGGCCACCAGGCTGATCTTCGCGAAATGCTCGATCGTCTCCATACGGTAGTACGCCGACATCACATCGCCCGCCAGGGCCAACGCGCCGTGATTGGCCAGCAGCAGGCCATCGTGCGCCTTCACGTACTTCCGCACCGCCGCCGGCAGCTCCTCGGTGGAGGGCGTGGCGTACTCCGCAATGGGAATGCTGCCGAGCGTCGTGATCACTTCCGCGAGCACCGCGCGGTCGAGGGCAATGCCGGCCACGGCGAAACCGGTGGCCGTCGGCGGATGGGCATGCACCACCGCCCGCGCATCGGGACGGTTGCGGTAAACCTCGAGGTGCATCTTCAACTCGGAGGAGGGTTCGCGCTCGCCCGCGATCCGCTTACCGTCGAGGTCGGTGACCACCATCATGTCGGGGGTCATGAACCCCTTCGATACGCTCTTGGGCGTGGTGATCAGCCGGTGCTCATCCAGCCGGATGCTGATGTTGCCGTCATTCGAGGCGACATAGCCGCGCTGCCAGAGCCGGCGGCCTACCTCGACGATGTCGGCGCGCGCCTGCTCTTCAGCGTTCATCGGGCGACGAACTCGGTGCGGCATTTCTCGCTGCAGAAGTGCACCGAGGCGCCCTGGCTGACCGCGCTAATCGCCTTGCCGGGCACCACGTAGGTGCCGCACACCGGACACGGCTGCATCTTCACCGGCGACGGCGTGGTGCCGCGCGCGGCGCCGCCGGCAGACGGCACGCTCGCGGCCTTGACGACGGCCCCGACGAATCGCCAGAACACGCGGGCGATCACCGAGAACAGGATGACGAGCAGGAGCAGGCGTAACAACACGTCCTACTTCCCCGCGGTCCCGGCTCCGGCGTTGCGCACGCCCTCGAGCCCCTTCTTGGCGGCCTGTCCCTCGGGCGAATCCGGTGACAGCGCGACGACTTCCTCCCAGGCTTTCGCAGCACCCGGCAGATCGTTCTTGCCGAACGCACGGACGATGCCCACGTTCAGCAACGTCTTGATATGCCGGGGATCGGTGGCGAGTGATTTCTCGAACTGCGTCAGCGCGCGATCGGGCTGGTTCGTGTAGTAGTAGGCGACGCCCAGGTCGGTCGAAACATTGGGGTCGGCGGGGTTGAGCACGAGCGCCTGTTCGTACCAGGTGATCGCCTGCGGGTACTGCTCGGCGTCGAAGAACATGTTGCCAAGCTGCACGCGCGACTCGACGTTCTTCGGATCCTTCTCGGCGACGGTCTGCAGGGCCTGCACCCGCGTCGCGTCGAGGGGGACCGCTTGCTGCGCCGCCGGTGCGGCAGCCGTGGCCGGTGCAGCCTGCGCGACGGGCGCCGACAGCTGCGCCGTCCCGGTCGCGTTCTGGGTGCCCAGCACCCAGCCGATGATCAAGCCGAATAGTGATCCGGCAATACCGAAGACGATTGCATCCGCTCTCATTTGGGGAACCCTCAGGATAGCAACGAGCGGCGTAGCCAGTCCACCAGGGCGCGACCGACCTCGGCGTCGCGGTCCAGCAGGGCCGTGCCGTGCGCCGCAGTATTCGAAATGGCCTGTTCGCGCGGACCCGACGTGTCGGCCGCGAAGTCGCGGAGTGTGCGCAGGGCCAGCGGATCCTCGGCGCTGGCGGCCAGCCACAGGCTGCGGCCGCCCAGCCGCTTCACCAGGTTCACGTCGGTGCGCAGGCCCCGGTAGTCGAGCGACGGCGACAACAGCGCCACGGCGCGGACGGCGGGCAGCTCGACCGTCGCGAGCAGCGACAGGCTGCCGCCCAGCGATGCGCCGACCAGCGCGATCGAACCGGGCCGCACCCCTTGCCGTCCGGCCAACCACTGCACGGCCGCGCGCACGTCCTGGACCATCTCGGGCAACGCTTGCGAGGATCCGGACGACCCGCCGTGGCCGCGCAGGTCGACCGTCAGCGCGGTGATGCCAGCCTCCTGGAGCCGGTCAGGCAGGCTGCCCCAGTCGCTCTTGCTGCGCGTCAGCATGTGGACCAGGACGACCGCCGGAGCGGGTCGTGCCGAGGCCTCGAAGTACTCGCCGGTCAGCGCCGTGCCATCGAGCGATGGAAACGTGACGGCCCGGCCCGAGGCCTCGACGTCGGCCGCCGCCAGGAGCAGCAGGACGAGCAGCCTAGCCATCGAGCGCCGCCAGGTACTCTTTCACGACGCGGCCGAGGCCGACGAAGATCGCGCGGCTGATCAAGGCATGGCCAATCGACACTTCGTCGAGGTGAGGGAGCGTCCGGAACATGGTGAGGTTCTTCAGGTCGAGATCGTGCCCGGCATTCACGCCGACGCCGAGCTCGCGGGCCAGGGTCGACGCCGCCATGTAGTGCGCGAAGCTGGCCTCTGCAGCGGCCGGCCCACGCTCGAAGGCGCGCGCGAAGGGCTCGGTGTACAGCTCCACGCGGTCGGCGCCCATGGCCTGCGCCCAGCGAATGGCCGCCGGCTCGGGATCGACAAACAGGCTCACGCGGACGCCAGCCGACTTCATCCCGTCAATGACGCCCGCCAGCACCTCGTGCGGGGTGTCGGCGGGCCAGCCCGCCTGGCTGGTAATTTCGCCGGGAAACACCGGCACCAGCGTGCACTGATCCGGCTTCACCGCCATCACCAGCTCGATCAGGCCGGGCCGCGGGTCGCCTTCGATGTTGAACTCGACGCGGCCCTTGAGCGGCGCCAGCTCCCCGGCAATCGCGTGGACATCGTCGGTGGTGATGTGACGCGCGTCGGCGCGCGGGTGCACCGTGATGCCGGGGGCCCCGGCATCAATGCATGTCCGCACGGCCTCGACCACCGACGGCAGGGTGCCGCCGCGCGAGTTGCGCACGGTCGCCACCTTGTTCACGTTCACTGACAGCTTAGGCAAGCTGCTCCTTCACGACCGACGCGATGTCGTCGGCCCACTCGCGGATCTCGGCCTGGTCCTGGCCCTCGAGCATGATCCGCAACAGCGGCTCGGTTCCTGAATAGCGAATCAAGAGGCGCCCGTGTCCGGCGAGCGCCGCCTCGACGCGTTCGATCACCGACCGCACGGCGGGGACCTGCATGTAGTCGGACCGCTGCTTGACGCGCACGTTCACCAGCACTTGCGGATACGTGACCAGTTCGCCCGCCAGGTCGGCCAGCTCGCGCCCCGACTGCGCCATGATTCGCAGCAGGTTGAGCGCGGTGGCCAGGCCGTCGCCGGTAAACAGGTGGTCCGCGAAAATGATGTGGCCCGACTGCTCACCGCCGAGTGCGTAGCCGCGCTTGACCATCTCTTCCATCACGTACTTGTCGCCGACCGAGGTTCGCACCAGCGCGATCCCTCGTTCGCGAAGCGCCAGCTCGAGCCCGATGTTGCTCATCACCGTGGAAACCACGGCATCACCGGGAAGACGGCCCTCCCCCTTGAGGTGCAACGCAGCGATCAGCATGACCGCGTCGCCGTCCACCACCGAGCCGGCGGCATCGACGAACAAGGCACGGTCGCCATCGCCGTCGAACGCAATCCCGAGCCGCGCCCCGGTGGCCACCACCTCACGCGCGAGGCCGGCGAGGTGCGTCGAGCCGCAGTCCAGGTTGATGTTGCGTCCATCGGGGGTGACGCCGATCGGCCGCACGTCGAAGCCGAGCGACGACAGGAAGGCCGGCGCCATGGCGGCGGTGGCGCCGTTGGCGCAGTCCACGACAATCGGCGAGCCGGCCAGCGGGCCGGCGTCATCGAGAATCTGCTCGAGATGAGCGAGGTACGGGCCCGACAGGTCGCGCCGCTCGATCAAACCGGGTGCCGGCCCGACGCTCCAGGACGAGTCGGCAATCAACGTCTCGACCGACGCCTCGAGGGCCTCGGTCAGCTTGACGCCCGATCCACCGAACACCTTGATGCCGTTGTCTTCGTACGGGTTGTGCGATGCCGAGATCACGATGCCCGCGTCGAACCCTTCGGTTCGCGCCAGGTAGGCAATGGCCGGCGTCGGCACCACGCCGGCGCTGACCACGGTCGCGCCGCCGCCGGTCAGCCCGCGCGCCAGTTCCTGCTCGATCCACTCGCCCGACTCGCGCGTGTCGCGGCCGATCACGAAGCGATGCGGCGAGGCGCCATCCATCAACGAGCGGACGAGCGCCGCGCCAACGCGCGCCACCGTCGCCGGCTCGAGCGGCGCAACGCCGGCCTTGCCTCGAATGCCATCAGTTCCAAACAGTTTCATGGGCGCCTGGGGGAAATCGTTACGGTCACGACCGCGGTCTGCGGCGTCACCAGCCTGAGGCTGGCGTCCTGCACACCAATGGTCACCACTTCACGCACCGAGCGGGTTTCGTCCGTCACGGTCACCGGTTCGGTCACCGCGGCATGGAGCCGCTTCAGCGCACTTTCCGGACCCGCCACCTCCACAGTCAGCGGGTCACTTGTCACCTTGGTCACTTCGAATCCCGGCGCCGGCCGGCCCTCGATGTCGGGCTCCACCGGCACCGACCTCACCCCCGACGTCTCAAACTCCATCGTCAGGGTCGATGGGCCGACCTGCACCACGTCGATGCCGTACGGCACGGTCACCTGCGCCGGGGTGAGGTGAAACAGCCGGCGGCCCGGGCGAGCGGTGCGCAAATCGAGGACCGCCGCCAGATCGCCCGCCGCCATGCGGCTCAGTGCACCCGACGAGCCGCGCAAGCGCACCTCCACGGTATCGGGGAGGTTGCCGACCAGCTCGAGTCCATTGGGCAGGTTCTGGAACTCCACCGGCGCACGCAGCACCCGCTCCACGACGCGCTCGCCGGCTACGACCAGCCACAACATCGCGGCGATGCAGGTCGACAGGAATTTCAGCCCGAGGTTGCGAAAGGGATGGTACGCCATCAGCTGAGTGCATGCCCCACCGGCCGCGGCTTGTCGCCGGCCGGACGCAAGGTGACGAGCGACTTCAGCCGCCGCCGCAGCCGCTCAGGGTCGAGGTCGTACTCGAGGTCGCCGTCCTCAACCAGCGAGATGCGTCCCGTTTCTTCGGACACCACGATCGCAATCGCGTCGTTCTCTTCGGTGATGCCGATCGCCGCCCGGTGGCGCGAGCCGAGTTCGCGGTTCAGGCGCGGATTGATCGTCAACGGCAGGAAGCAGGCCGCCGCCGCCGCCCGGTCGCGCTGCACGATCACCGCCCCGTCGTGCAGCGGCGAGGTCGGTTGAAAGATGCTGACCAGCAGGTCGTAGGTCAACTTGGCCTCGAGCGGAATCCCACTCTCGATGTAGTTGCGCAGGCCAATCGAGCGCTCGATCACGATGATCGCCCCGGTCTTCTTGGCCGACAGGCTGGACGCCGCGACCACCAGCTCTTCGATCGTGTCGTCATCGCTGACCTTGCGGTTGAGCTTCCTGAACAGGCGGCCGCGGCCCAGGTGCACCAGGGCGCGGCGGATGTCGGCCTGCAACAGCACGATCGCCGCAAACACCACGTAGCCGACGACGTTGCGAATGAGCCAGTTGACGGTCTCGAGCTGGAAACCGCGCGACACGTAGAACAACCCGACCACGAACGCAATGCCGACGGCCATCTGCACAGCCCGGGTGCCGCGAATCAGCTTGAGCAGCTCGTAGATCAGGATCGAGACGATCAGGATGTCGAGCACGTCCCACCATGTGACAGGTGGCCGCTGAAGCAATTCGGTCAGGAAAGACACGCCGGTTCACTATATAGCGGACTTTCAGGATCCGACCGACCGCAGGATTCGCACCCCCAAGAAAGTTCACCTCGCGGCAGAGAGGGCGCAACGTGAAGGTGTGCCCGGGTCTGATTCACGCCCCCTTAAGTGCAGCACCGAAGCACCAAACCACCGTCGTCGGTCTAACTAGGGCTAAGAACATCGAGGGTCGCGCCTGATACGACGACGACCCTCGATTCCTATCACCAACTTGACCGAGAGGCTTCCGGCTGGCGTCTACACGCAAGGTGCCGAACGACTACTTGCTTGCCAGTCGCACGACCTGCCGCTGGTAGCGGTCCCATAACAAGACGCCGCTGTCGTCGACACCAATGGGCCAAAATCCGATCGGTAGCTCAGGCCAATCAATTAAACGCTCCCACGTTCTGCTGGTCGCATCGAATTGGAAGAAGCCTCGATGCAGTGAATCGCGATCGGCGTCCGTCCCGCGAACCACCGTTAACGCGATCGGCTTCCTCCCGGGCAGCTTTATCATGTGAGTCAACTCGCGCGGCACGGACGCGGGTGCTGCCGGAACGTGCTGAACGAGCGCGTTCTTCGATGTGACGTCAACGAAGGCCGACACCTGTGGCAACCACAGGTGGAGGGAAGAACCTTCGAGCGTCATGGTCGTGAAACGGCTCCATGGGTTGACGGGACCGAACTCGCTACGGGTTAATGTCCGCGCAAGGAGTCGGCCGTCGATGGCATAGCGCCACAGCAGTGAATAGTCGCTGCGCTTGGCGCGGTCAGCTTCCGCGTCCGGGCCGACGCACCAGACGTCGCCATCACTATCGAAGGCCACGTTGAAACAGACCACCGGATTTGTCCGGATAATTCGCAGCGTCCGTTGCGTTGCGACATCGTAAACAATCAGCACGGCCGCAGCAGCGCCCTCTCGACTCCATGCCTGGGCCGCAACGACCAGAGTTCCATTGGCCGCAATGGTCGCGTTCTCGAGGACGACAACTTTCGCGTCCGGCAAGTCGGCGCTCGGCGGACGGCTGAAGCGGACGGTGCCGTCCATGGTGAGGACCGAAACCTCGTGCTCGCCTGGTCCTGGGTTGCGCGACGCGTTCCTGTCGATGATGATGAGAAAGCCGTTCTCGGCCCTCAATTCGGCTGGTGCTGAGAACCGCTGGGGAATCGCCATGATCGCAGCCGGCCCGGTTGTCTGCGCTGAGACCAAATGAGTTAGCGCGACTGAAAGAACAACGGTGGCAGTAAGTGTGAATCTAGACATGACGCCACTTCAGATCCCGCACCCCGGGCATTCGATGTCCCTCGCGCAAGAGCACCCTGAACCGTAGTTCGCTTCGCAGCCATCGCTGGTGGTACCGGTGTATTGGCACAGCCTTGGACTGCACTGCGGTTCAAAGCATCCGTAGCTGAGGGGGAGGAAGGAGCAGTACCCGCAATTTCGAACGGCAGCGTTGGCTGTTGAAGTTTTCGAAAAGGCGCTATCTGAGCCGAGGGCCGAGCAAGCTGACGGAGCAGCGCTAGTACCGAACCGTACGCCGGGTTGCGAAGGCAGACCCGAGAACACGGAACTGAGTCTGACACCGTCTCCTGCAACGATCGCAGATCTGGGGCTCACAGCGCTTGCTACGGTCGCGATGGTTACAACGTACAGTGAAAACAGCGACCAACCGATGGAACGGCCAAGAGTCATATCAACCTCCTCTGTCTGGAAACCAAGACTTGGGGGGCTCTCTCAGTCGATTATGGTAGCGAATCCCGCACCCTTGTGCAACGTCTCGTGAAGACCGGCTTCACCACAATCACGATTCAGTTCTGGCCAAGAACCTCAGGTGCAACTGAGTGTCCCAAGAGGTGACAGGTGGCCGCTGCAGCAGTTCGGTCAGGAAGACGCGAGGGACACTATCTAGGCTTCAGACCCCTGAGGCATCCCGAATGGCGTCGGCGACGCGGGCTACGTGCACCATTTCGGCTACGCGGTGCACCCGGACGATGTGGGCACCGCCAAGGATGGCGACCGTGACGGCCGCAGCGGTCGGCCAGTCTCGCGCCTCGGGACCGAGGGGGCCGGTCGAGGCGGCCATGAAGGACTTGCGCGACGGCCCCACCAGCAGCGGATAGCCGAGGGCCGTTAACCGCTCGAGGCCGGCGAGCACGGCCAGGCTCTGCGCAGCGCGCTTGGCGAACCCGATGCCCGGATCGACGAGGATGCTGGCGTCAGCAATACCGGCGGCCTGGGCCCTTGCCACGGCGGCCCGCAGATCAGCCGCCACCTCACCGACCACATCGTCGTAGTCGGCGTGCGCATACATGTCCTGCGGCCGCCCGCGCGTGTGCATCAGGACGATCGGCGCGCCCTTGCTGGCCGTCAGGGCGCCCAGCCGGGGGTCGTACTGCAGGCCGCTGATGTCGTTGACGATGGCCGCGCCCTCGTCCAGGGCCAACTCCGCCACTTCCGACTTGTAGGTGTCGATCGAGATGGGAATGCCGAGGCGCCGCGCGAGGGCCTGCAGGACGGGCCGAACCCGCGCCATTTCGTCAGCCGTTCCGACCGGCGTGGCGCCAGGCCTGGTCGACTCAGCCCCGATGTCGATCAGGTCGGCGCCGGCCGCCTCCATGGCGAGGGCAATGTCGGCGGCATGCCGGGGATCGAGGGCAACGCCCCCATCGGAGAAGGAATCCGGCGTGACGTTGATCACGCCCATCACCAAAGTGCGCGGGCCGAGCACCAGAGGGGCCCGGCCCGGAAGTGGAACCGAAAACGAACGACGCGGAGCGGCGATCACTCCTGCGTGAGCGGCTTCTGAATCGGCTGCATCGGCGGCACGAGCGACGGGCGATCCTTCTCGCGCGTCGGCGACGCGTCGGTCGGCGACGGAATCTCTGCCGCCGGCGCCTCGTCGAGCGGATGCCCGTTGACGATGCGGCGCACCTGGTCGGCGTCGAGCACTTCGCGCGCCAGCAGGGCGTCGGCCACTTCGACCAGGCGGTGCTTGTTCTCGGTCAGCAGCGCCGTGCAGCGCAGGTACTGGTCGTGGACGATGCGCTTGACCTCGCCGTCGATCTTGAGGGCGGTGTCCTCGCTGTAGTCGGAGTGCTGGGCAATCTCGCGGCCGAGGAAGATCTGCTCTTCCTTCTTGCCGAAGGTGAGCGGACCCATGACTTCGCTCATGCCCCACTCGCACACCATGCGGCGGGCCAGGTCGGTGGCGCGCTCGAGGTCGTTGCCGGCGCCGGTGGTGATGTTCCCGGTGGTGATCTCCTCGGCGATGCGGCCGCCGAGCAGGATGCCGATCTGGTCGACGAGGTAGTTCTTCGAGTAGTTGTGCTTCTCGTCGGTCGGCAGCGACATGGTGAGGCCGAGCGCCATGCCGCGCGGCACGATCGTCACCTTGTGCAGCGGGTCGGCGTGCGGCAACAGGATGCCGAGCAGCGCGTGACCGGCTTCGTGGATGGCAGTGACCTTCTTTTCGTCCTCGGTCACGATCATCGAGCGCCGTTCGGCGCCCATCAGGACCTTGTCCTTGGCGTACTCGAAGTGGTACATCGAGACCAGCTTCTTGTTCTCGCGCGCGGCGTTGAGCGCCGCTTCGTTCACGAGGTTGGCGAGGTCGGCGCCGGTGAAGCCGACCGTGCCGCGCGCCAGGATCTTGATGTCGACATCGTCCGACATCGGGATCTTGCGAGTGTGGACGGCGAGGATGCCTTCGCGGCCGCGCACGTCAGGGCGGTTGACGATCACGCGGCGATCAAAACGGCCGGGGCGCAGCAGCGCCGGATCGAGCACGTCGGGACGGTTGGTCGCCGCCATCAGGATGACGCCTTCGTTCGATTCGAAGCCGTCCATCTCGACCAGCAGCTGATTCAGCGTCTGCTCGCGTTCGTCGTGACCGCCGCCGAGGCCGGCGCCACGATGACGGCCGACCGCGTCAATTTCGTCAATGAAGATGATGCAGGGCGCGTTCTTCTTGCCCTGCTCAAACAGGTCGCGCACGCGCGAGGCGCCGACGCCGACGAACATCTCGACGAAGTCGGAACCGCTGATCGAGAAGAACGGCACGTTGGCTTCGCCGGCCACCGCGCGCGCCAGCAGGGTCTTGCCGGTTCCCGGCGGGCCCATCAGCAGCACGCCCTTCGGAATGCGGCCGCCCAGCTTCTGGAACTTCTGCGGCTCCTTGAGAAACTCGATGATCTCCTGCAGCTCGCTCTTCGCTTCTTCCGCGCCTGCAACGTCGCGGAACGTGACCTTCTTCTGGGCCGACGAAGACAGCTTCGCCTTGCTCTTGCCGAAGGAGAGCGCCTTGTTGCCGCCGCTCTGCACCTGGCGCATGAAGAAAATCCAGAAGCCGATCAGCAGCAGGATCGGCGCCCATGAAAGCAGCAGGGCCGCCCACGGCGAGGCCGTCGGTTCCTTCGCCTCGACGTAGACCTTCTTGTCGAGCAACCGGTTGACCAGGCCCTCGTACTGGAACGGGACGTGGGTGCGGAAGTTTTCCTTGTTCTGGGTCAGGCCGGTGAGTTCGCTGCCGGTGATCTTGACGCGCGCCACCTGGCCCGTATCAACCCACGTGATGAACTCGCTGAAGCTGACGTCCTGCTCGCTGCGCTGGAAGCGCGACGAGAAGTTCCAGACCAGGGCGACCAGGACAATCATCGCCACCCAGAAAACGACGCTCTTTACTGTCGTGTTCAACACTGCCTCCAGGCGCTACTGGCGCCTCAGGGTCAAGACTACCACGGTCGTCGTGAGCGGGGTGACGCGAAAGGCCTCGGCCAGAACCTGCCCCGCCACCCAAACAATCCTGCCCATTTCATCGGTGACAATGGGTTCCCGGTCACGCGCATCGCGCGGGATTTTCCGGTCCACGAACACGTCCTGCACCTTCTTGCTGCCCGGCGCCCCTAATGGATGCAGACGATCGCCGGGTCGGCGCGGCCTGACGATCAGGCTCGGGCCCACCGTGCTGGCATCCACCAGCACCTGGCCCACTTCGGCATGCGCCTGGTGGCGCGAAACGGGGCCGCTGGCGGTCAGCGTCCAGCGCCCGTGCGGCGCATCTACGGCCCCGGGAATGGAGAGCTGAAGCTCGAACGGTCCGGCAGGCGCCACGGTCCGGCTAAAGCCGGACGCCACATCGGCCACCCTACGTAGTAAGACAACATCCGGGCCGAAACGTTCCATGTCGAGCCCCGCGAGGCTGGCGCCGGCACCGCCGGCAACCATCTCGCAGAGCAATTGCGCCTCTTCTAGTCCATACGCGCGGGATGGGTTGGCAGTTTCGAGCGCCCGCAGCGCGACGCGCCGCGCCAACGCCAGCGGCAGCTGCTCGAGCCCTGCTGCATCAACCCTCACGCGAGTGCCTTCAAGTCTGACGAGCTTGCCCGCCGCTTCGTTGGCAAGCTCATCGAGGAAGGTGGCGTCGGTGCGGAAGATATCGGCCGCCCGCGCGATGGCGGCATCGGCCTGGGCATTCAGCTCACGAAGATGCGGCAGCACGTGGTGTCGAATGCGATTGCGCGGAATGGCACTGTCGGCGTTGGTCGCGTCTTCACGCCATTCTTCCTTGATCGCGTTCAGGTAGCTCCGCAGTTCCGCGCGCGTGACCTCGAGCAGCGGCCGCACGAGGTGGTCGCGACGTGGCGCGATGCCCGAGAGGCCGGTCGGTCCCGCGCCGCGCGTCAGGCGCAACAGCACGGTTTCAGCCTGGTCATCGCGTGTGTGCGCGACCGCCAGTGCCGTGGCCGGGAATGCCGACAGGGCGTCGAAGTAGAACTGCTGACGCGCCTCACGGCCCGCCACCTCCAGCGACACACCGTCGCGGGCCGCCAACGCGGGAACATCGGCCTCGCCGATCACCGCGGGGACGCCGGCGCGTGCCGCCAGGTCCCGGCAGAATGCGGCATCGGCGTCGGCCGCGTCACCGCGAATGTGATGGTGCAGGTGGATCAGGCCCGCCAGCCGGAGATCCCCCAGGTCGGCGAGCTCACGCAGCAGATGGAAGAGGGCCACCGAATCGGAGCCCCCTGACACGGCAACGACGACGCGCGTGTCGGCCGACCACAGCGACTGCTGCGCGGCGAAGCGCCGGATGCGGTCGACCAGGTGGGACATCAATTCGGGGTTCCCGCCAGGGACAGGCACGGCGACATCGACCGTGACGCTGCGACCCTGACGAAGAGGTGGTGCCGGAGGGCAGACTCGAACTGCCGACCCCGCGCTTATGAGACGCGTGCTCTAACCGGCTGAGCTACTCCGGCACGAATCTTTGATGGTACTTCAGGCCCGGCAGACCGGGCAAGATCTTGTGTGCCGGCAGGCGCCCTCAGGCGCCCTCAATGAGTGCCGCCGCCAGCAACGGCAGCATGATTTCGTGGTGTCCAGTCAGCGAATAGCCCTTGCCGGTGCCGGCCGTCGGGCGGGCCACCACGTTGGTCAGGGCCCGGTAGTGCCGGAGGAAGTCGAGGTTGACCGTGGTCAGCCCCGCCAGCGACCGGCCCTCGTTGCGCGCAATGGCCACGGCCTTGAGGAACACCTCGGGCAGGACGACGGCTGACCCGCAATTCAGGAACACGCCCCCCTCGAGCCGCGCCACCGACGAGGTGAAGTACTTGAAGTCGCGGAGGCTGCCTTCGCCGAGGGCCGCGCCCGACGCCTTTGGATGCATGTGGATGATGTCGGTGCCAATAGCCACGTGCGCCGTCAGGGGAATCCCCAGACGATGCGCGCTGGCGGCAATGCTGATCTGTGCGAAGGGCGCCTTGGACTCGGCGAGGAACAGGCCGACCGCCTGGCCAATGCCGTGACCGGCGGCCACTCCGGAGCTGATGGCCTGGTTCAATAGCGTGCCGGTCTCTTCCGCCATGCCGAAGGTGCCCGGCCCCAGCGTCGCGTCCACGTCCTCCGACGTGGCGCCCGACAGCGCGATCTCGAAATCGTGGATGATGCCGGCGCCGTTGGTCGCAAGGGCCGACACGAAGCCTCGCTCCATCAAGTCGACAATCACGGGCGACAGGCCGGTCTTCAGCACGTGAGCGCCAAGGCCCCAGATGATGGCGCGCCCGTCTTGCCTGGCCACGAGCAGCGCCTGCACGACCGCCTTGAAGTCGCTCGACGCCAGCAGGGACGGCAACGAGCCCAACAGGCCGTCGACGCCCGAGCCCTTCTTGTATGGAGTGGCAAACTGCGCCAGCGTCACCTTGCTGGCGCGCGAGCGCAGCGGATATGTCTTCACGCCTGACAAATCGAATTCTTCGTATGGCAGTTTCATCGGTCTTTACAACACCAGCATCGCATCGCCGTAACTATAGAACCGATAGCGCTCGGCGACGGCCGCCGCGTACGCGGCCAGCACCGGTTCCCGGCCCGCCAGCGCCGAGACGAGCATGATCAGCGATGAGCGCGGCAGGTGGAAGTTGGTGACCAGGCCCGACACCAGCTTGAACTGGTGGCCAGGATGAATGAACAGGGCGGTTTCGCCCTGGCCCGCAAGCACCGCTCCATCAGGATCGGTCGGCAGTGACTCCACCGTCCGCGTCGAGGTGGTGCCGACCGTGATGATTCGCCGGCCCTCGCGCCTGGCCGCCGTCAACGCCGCGGCGGTGGCGGGTGACACGTCGTAGTGCTCGGCCTCCATCTGGTGGTCTTCAACCCGGTCGACGCGAATCGGCTGGAAGGTGCCGTAGCCCACGTGCAGCGTCACCGCGGTGCGCAGCACGCCGTGCGCGGTCAGCGCGTCGAGCAGCGCGGGGGTAAAGTGAAGGCCCGCGGTTGGAGCGGCAATCGATCCCCGTTCCCGCGCGAACACGGTTTGGTAGCGATCGCGGTCGTCAGGCGCATCGTCGCGCTTGATGTAGGGAGGCAACGGGATGTGCCCAATCGTGTCGATGGCCTCCCCTACGCTGGAGCCATCCTCGGTCCACAGCCGAACCGTCCGTCGCCCATGGAAGTGCAAGCTGACCACTTCGGCGTTCAATCGCCGGCCGCCGGCTTCGAAGGCCATCTGCGCGCCCTCTCGCAGCCGCTGGCCTGGATGCACCAGCGCCAGCCACTCGTCGCCATGGCCGGTTGGGCGGACCAGGAAGCATTCGGCGGCCCCGCCGCCGGGGAGGCGATGCCCGATGAGCCGGGCCGGAAACACGCGGGTGTCATTCACGACCAGCAGATCGCCTGGCCGCAACAACGATGGCAGGTCCGCGAACTGGTGATGCGACACCCGGCCGCTCGCGCGGTCGAGCGCCAGCAGCCGCGAGGCGCCGCGCTGGGCCGGCGGGGCCTGCGCGATCAGGTCGGGTGGCAGGTCGAAGTCGAAGTCAGCAACGTCCACGGTGTTTCTTCGCGTCCTCGACCAGCATCGATCGTCGCGGCCTTCGTGTGTACGAAAAAATGGCCCGAACACCCCCTGGAGGCGTTCGGGCCGTTACGTGTTACGAGAATCGTCGGCCTAGTGAACGACGGCCGGCTGGACGTCCAGGCGCTGCAGCCGCCAATCCTCCGCGAGGATCGACCACAGGACCTGATCGTGATACTGACCATTGCGCAGGAACGACCGGCGCAGCACGCCTTCCTGCACGGCGCCAATCTTGCGGAGGGCGCCGTTGCCGCGGCCGTTGGCGACCGCCGCGCGCGCTTCGAGTCGCTGCGCACCGACCACGTCGACCGCGAAGTTCACGACCAGGCGCGCGCCCTCGGCGAACACGCCCGTGCCCCAGAACGACGAGCCCATCGCGAAGCCCCATTCGCACGAGGCGAAGCCCGGTTCGAGCGAACGCAGCTGGAAGATGCCGACGGCGTGTTCCATGCCTGCGGGAACAATGCCGAGGCAGATGAAGTTGCCGGCGCGGCGTTCGAGGTGCGTCCACGCGATGAAACGTTCGAAGCCTTCGACGGTGGTCGGCGGCGGCGAGATGAACCGCGCCACTTCTTCGGTCGTCAGCATGGCGAGCAACGAGGCGGCGTCGTCGCTCCGGAGTTCGCGCAGGGTGAAGTTCGAGCCGGTCATGACCGGCAGGCCGGCGCGCCAGTCGCTCGTCGTGACGTCAGCGGACGGGCTGATCATGGCGGTGCGATCCAATTCGGCTTGGTATGGCATCTTTTCCATGGCTATCGGCCCCCGCCTGCGCTGGTCAGGACCGCGTTGCCCCACACTACATTGTCTTCTTCGTTGCCCCAGACGACGTTCTCATCGCCGCAGTTGCCCCAGACGACGTTCTCATCGCCGCTGTTGCCCCACACCACGTTCTCGTCGTTTTCCGCGGCCGAGCAGTTGCCCCAGACGACGTTGTCGCCGTTGCCCCAGACGACGTTGTCGAGGTCGTCGCGCGACATGTTGCCCCAGACCACGTTGTCGTCGGAGAAGCCCCAAATCAGGCTGCCCGACCAGTAGCTGAGTGCGAAGTTGTTGTTGCCCCACACGACGTTGTTGCCCCAGACGACGTTGTCGTCGGCATTGTTGCCCCACACGACGTTCTCGTCGGCGTTGTTGCCCCACACGACGTTGTCGTCGTTGCCCCACACGACGTTGTCTTCGTTGCCCCAGACAACATTGTCGTCGTCGCTGTTGCCCCATACGACGTTCTCGGCAATGGCGTCGTATCCCCACACGACGTTGTCGTCCCAGCGAACCAGGTGAAGGCCGGCGTACTTGGCTGGCACGAACCGGTCGCCGTAGATCACCTGGCGGCCCCACACCACCTGGCGGCCATTGGCATCGCGGTTCGTGGTCGCAACATTCCAGCGCAGCCAGCTTCGGCCTTCGCGGGCAGTCGGATTGATGGCGCTCGCGAACTTCGTGGCGCCGTTAATGTTCAACGCTCCGGCGCCCTGGGTCAGCACGTCGATGTTCCTCAGCTTCCGCGCCGTGAACTGCATGACCATCTTGACCGTGTTGGCCGCGAGGCCGGGGTTCTTCTCGAACACGAGCGCGGCGGCGCCAGCGGCGATCGGCGACGCCATGCTGGTGCCGGACAGCGTGAAATATGCTGCCGGAGTGCCCGCGGCCTGACCGCTGCCAAACACCTGCAGCGCCGGATACTTATTGAACAGGTAACTGCCTGGTGCTGAAGTGGAGATGATCTTGACGCCAGGCGCGACGATGTCGGGCTTGGCGAGCAGGTCGAAGCGGGTCGGTCCGCGTGAACTCGACCGCGCCACCGTGTCGTCTGACAGCCAGTCGGTGTCGTTGGTGTCGAGTGAGCCCACGCACAGAGAGGACGGCGCATTGCAGGGCACACCGACGCCGCCGTAGCCGGGCTTGCCAGTGGCGGGGTTGATGCCCATGTTGCCGGCCGCGGTGACGACCAGGATACCCTTGCGAGAGAGACGTTCGACGGCCTGAACCAGCGGGTCGGCGAAGATCGACTCGAAGACCGGGTGGCCGAGCGACAGGTTCACCACCTTGATGCGGTAGGCCGCGTGATTCTGGCCGACCCATTCAAGGGCATCGATCACGTTGGTGGTGTAGCCCGAGCAATCGTCGCCCAGCACCCGAAGAGCGACGATCGCCAAGTGTGGCGCAAGTCCTTCGTATTCGCCAGCGGAGTCAAGGCCATTGCCGGCGACAATTCCGGCGACGTGCGTGCCATGGCCGCACCGGTCGACCGGCGTGGAACCCCCGCTGACGAAATCGCGATAGTGGCGAATGCGGCTGAGAGGGATGTCGTTGCTTGGCTGAATGCCGGAATCGATGATGGCAACCGCTGGCGCCAATGGCGTCGGCACGGGCTGGCTGATGTTTCGAGAGGCCGCTTTCCGGATGTTCTGTGCCCGAGCCGGCGGTCGCGATGACGACGAGGTCACCACGGCGTCGACAGAGGTCTGCGTGGCCTGAGCCATCTCCGAGGCAAACGTCTCGGCACGGCCGAGCACCACCAGCCCAGGACCGGCTTCCGTCTCGGTGGCGCGAACGGCAGCACCACGATCCAGCAACCGGTTGAATGCAGCGTCGCGCGCAGCCGTCGAAGAAAACTGCATGATCACGCGCGCCGACTCACCGGACGCGAGAGCTGCACGAACCGCTTCGTCGGTACCTTGCGCATACGCCGGCACAACAGCCAGAGCGCCGAGCGCCAGTGACACCGCTAGAATCCGCCGGCGAACTCTGCCGAGTAATTTCATAAACGTGTTTCCAGGTTCCCGAAGCGCCAAGCTTACCGATCTAAGCGAGGCAATGCTACAGAGAAAAAGTAGCTCAAGCCTTATCCCTACAGCCGGCCTTCGCCATAGCAATTCACGCGCCATTGACAAAAATTCCGCCAAGGCGGCCAAAATATAGCACTCGTTGCGACAGAGACGGCAACTAGGCACAACCAGAGGCGTTGGGTGTGCAAATTCGAGATGTCCCGATTCAGCACAATCGAGAGGGCTTTCTCAGTCAGCAAGATGGCCTAATTGCTTTGAAATGTCAGACTTACGTCATCTGTGTCCCGTTCGGCAGCCTACTGTTCCTAAATAGAACGGTCTTGCACACTTTCCAGCCCCCACCGGACGAGCAGAGACCCGACCGTGAAGCCCGCGCCAACCGACGTCAGCATGATCAGGTGGCCCTTTTTCAGCCGCCCGCTCTCGACCGCGTCGTTCAACGCCAACGGGATGGTCGCCGCCGTGGTGTTGCCGAAGCGGTCGATATTGATCACCACCTTCTCTTCCGGCATGCCAATGCGCTCGGCCGCCGACATGATGATGCGCTTGTTCGCCTGGTGCGACACGAACAGGTCGAGGTCGTCGCCGGTCAGGTTGTTGCGCTTCAACAGCCGCTCGCAAATCTCGCCGGTGTTGCGCACCGCGAACTTGAACACGGTCTGGCCATCCTGCTTCACGTAGTGCAGCCGCTGGTCGACCGTCTCGTGCGAGGCAGGCATGCGGCTGCCGCCGGCCGGCATGCACAGGGCCGCCCCCCCGCCGCCGTCGATCATGTGCTCGAAATCGAGGATGCCGACATTGGGATCAGACGAAGGCGCCAGCACCACGGCGCCTGCGCCATCCCCGAACAGCACGCAGGTCGCGCGATCGGTGTAGTCGATGATGCTCGACATCACGTCGGCGCCAATCACCAGCGCGTTCTTGACGTTGCCCGCCGCCACCAGCTGGCTGCCGACGGTCAGGGCGTAGGTAAAGGCCGAACAGGCCGCCGACAGATCGAAGCCCCACGCTTTGGTGGCGCCAATCTTGTGCTGCACCAGGCACGCCGTGCTCGGGAACAGCATGTCGGGCGTCACCGTGCCGACCACGATCAGGTCGATGTCCTCCGGCGTGAGCCCCGCGCGCCGAATCGCCTCCTTCGCTGCCTCGGCAGCGAGATCGCTGGTGGCCACGCCCGGATCGACGATGTGCCGCTGGCGGATGCCGGTGCGCTGCAGGATCCACTCGTCGGTCGTGTCAACCAGCTTCTCGAGATCGGCATTGGTTAACAGTCGCGGCGGCACATAGGTGGCCAGGCTCTTGATCTCGACTCGGCGGACGTTCAAAACAACCCCCTCCCGGGCATGGTGCGCCCGAAGTACTCGTAGGCGCGGGCCGTGGCAATGCGGCCGCGCGGTGTGCGTTCCAGGAAGCCGATCTGGATCAGATACGGCTCGTACATGTCTTCGATCGCGTCGGCCTCTTCGCTGAGCGCCGCGGCCAGGCTGCCCAGCCCGACCGGACCGCCATTGAACTTCTCGATGATCGTCAGCACCAGCCGGCGATCGCTTTCGTCGAACCCGTACTGATCCACATCGAGCAGCGCCATGGCGGCCCGCGCCACCTCGATGGTGATGCGGCCATCGGCCCGCACCTGCGCGTAGTCGCGGACCCGCCGCAACAGGCGGTTGACCACGCGCGGCGTCCCACGCGAGCGGCCGGCAATCTCGCCGGCCGCCGCCTCGTCCATCGGCACGTTGAGAATGCGCGCCGAGCGGCGGACGATCTCCTCGATGTCGCGGGCATCGTAGAAATCCAGGCGGTGCACGATGCCGAAACGCGCCCGCAGCGGCGAGGTCAGCAACCCGGCACGGGTGGTGGCGCCGATCAACGTGAAGGGTTCGACCGGCACTTTCACCGAGCGCGCGCCGGGGCCCTGCCCGATCACGATGTCGAGCTCGAAATCCTCCATCGCCGGATACAGGATCTCCTCGATCGCCGGCGACATGCGGTGGATCTCGTCGATGAACAACACCTCGCGGGGCTGCAGGTTCGACAGAATGCCGGCCAGGTCGCCCGGCTTCTCGATTACCGGACCCGAGGTCGTCCGAATCGGCACACCGAGCTCGTTGGCGATCACGTAGGCGAGCGTCGTCTTGCCCAGGCCGGGCGGACCGTAGAGCAGGGCGTGATCGAGGTGCTCGCCGCGCTGCTTCGCGGCGGTGATCGACACATGCAACTGCTCGCGCACGCGGTCCTGGCCGATGTATTCATCCAGGCGGCGCGGACGAAGGCCGGCCTCCTCTTGCGCATCGTCCGCAACCCGCGATGGCGTGGTCAGGCGCTCGTCAGGCACGCGAGAGATCCTTCAGCGCGGACCGCAAGACGTCCTCGAAACGCTGCTCGCCGGCATTGGTCACCAGCTTGTCGAGTGATTTATCGATGGCTTGCCGATGGTAGCCGAGATTGATCAGGGCCGACACCAGGTCGTCGCGCAAGGCATCGCCGGGCGAGGGCGCCGCGTCGCTGGCGGCGATGGCCTTGGGCAGCCGGTCGCGCAGCTCCACGCACATGCGTTCCGCGGTCTTCTTGCCGACGCCGGGAATGCCCGTGAGCCGCGCGAGATCGTTGCGCTGAATCGCTCCGACGAGGTCGCGGGTCTCGATGCCCGACAACACCGACAGCGCCAGCTTCGGACCAATGCCGCTGACCGCGATCAGCCGCTCGAACATGGTCAGCTCCAGCGCGGTCGCAAAGCCGTACAACGCCAGCTGATCCTCGCGAACGTGGGTATGGATGCGCAGGGCGATGCCGGTGCCGGGCTCGCCGGCGGTATAGAACGTCGAGAGCGGCACCTGGACGTCGTAGCCCACCCCGGCCACATCGACGATCAGGCGGTTCGGGTGTTTCTCGAGAATTTCGCCTCGCAGAAACGCGATCATGACGCGACCTGCCCTGAGCGAAAGGGCGACCGCCGAAGGCGGGCGTACGTGAGTCGAAGGGTCATGGCGCGGCCGGCTTGTAGTGGCGCCAGCTGGTCTCGGCCTTGCTGCCGCGAGCGGCCTTGCCCTTCGGCGAGCCCTTGCCGCCGTGCACGTGGCAAATCGCGACCGCCAGCGCATCGGCCGCATCGTGGGGCGTCGGGACGGCGTCAAGACCCAGCAACAGCTTCACCATCTGCCCAACCTGGGCCTTCTCCGCGCGGCCGTAGCCGACGACCGCCCGTTTGATCTCGGCAGGTGTGTATTCGACGACCGTGACGCCGGCCTCGGTGGCGGCCAGCATGGCCACCCCGCGCGCATGCCCCAGCTTCAAGGCGCTGCGCGCATTCACCGCGTGAAAAATGCTTTCAATGACAACGAAGTCGGGGCGGTGCGCGGCGATCCGGGCGGACAGCTCACGGTAGATGATCGAGAGCTGCTCGGGAAACGAGTCGGCAACCCCGGCGCGGACTGCTCCGCACAGCACCAGCTGGTGGCGCCGGCCGTCGCTGTCCACACAGCCGTAGCCGGTGCACTGCGAGCCGGGGTCGATGCCAAACACTCTCACGCCAGCGAGGCCTCGATCTCCTTTTCCTCGATGTCGAAGTTCGACCAGACCTGCTTGACGTCTTCGTGATCGTCGAGCGCGTCCATCAATCGGATCATCTGGTTGGCGGGGCCGCCGGTCAGCTTCACGTAGTTGGCCGGCAGCATCGCGACCTGCGCGCTCGCCGGCTCGACGCCCGAACCCTTGATCGCATCGCGAACGGCCTCGAACGCCGCCGGATCGCTCAGCACTTCCCAGTTGTCGCCCTCGTCCGACATGTCGTCGGCGCCGGCTTCGAGGGCGATGCCCAGCAGCTTCTCCTCGTCGGCCTTGGCCTTTTCGACGACGATCAGGCCCTTCTTCGAGAACATCCAGGCGACCGAGTTGGTGGCGCCGAGGTTGCCGGCATGCTTCTCGAGCATGTGGCGCAACTCGCCGACGGTGCGGTTCTTGTTGTCGGTGAGCGTTTCGATGATCAGCGCCGAGCCGCCGGGGCCGTAGGCCTCGTAGGTGATTTCGTCGTAGACCACGCCCGGCAATTCGCCGGTGCCACGCTGAATCGCCTTCTTGATGTTGTCGGCAGGCATGTTCACTTCCTTGGCCGCTGCGATGATCGTGCGCAGCCGAGGGTTCATGCCGGGGTCACCGCCGCCGGTGCGGGCCGCGACGGTGAGTTCCTTGATCAGGCGCGTGAAGATCTTGCCGCGCTTGGCGTCGGCCGCGCCCTTCTTGTGCTTAATCGTGTGCCACTTGGAATGGCCGGACATGCGGTAACTCCTAAAATGCCGGTGGGGGCGCGCCTCGAGCGTGCCCGTGAACTAGAGCGTGTGGGGACAAACCTTCAGGTTTGTCCAAGTCGGCAATCCGGCATTTTACCCCCGCCGGGCCAGGATGATCCACACTTCGGCACGAAGATCCCAGGGGCCGCCGTGGTAATCGCCGAGCAGCGCCGACACCTGGAGCCCGGCCTTCTCCAGCCGGCGCACCATCTGGGGCACCGTCAGGGTGCGGAAGGCGAGTCCGAATTTCTTCCGGACCGCCCCCTTCCCACGCCCTTCGACGAACTCCTGCTCGAACCGCGTGATCTGACGCGCCCGGTCCTGGATGACCGATTCGACCAGGGTAATCGGCTTGCCGTTGGGCCCCCGCTTGCCGCGCATGCTGATGCGCTTCGAGTACTCGTCCCAGGCCGGCAGGTCGGCCACCAGCTCCAACCCGAATGTCCCCTTCTTCGTGAGGACCCGCGCCACCGCGGCCAGGGTCTTGGTCAGGTCACGTTCGGCCAGCAGCGACTGCAGGATGCCGTAGGGAGCCATCACGAGCGGGAAGGTCTTGTCGGGAAACGGCAGGTGGCGAATGTCACCCCTGACCAGCTGGACCTGCGACTGCAGCCGGGCGCGCCGTACGCGCTTGCGGGCCCGGTCGAGCATGGGCGCGGATCGATCGATGCCCACGACAGTGGCGCCTTCGCGGGCCACCGGCAACGCCACGCGGCCGGTGCCGCATCCGAGCTCCAGGATCGGGCCATTCACCGGCGCCGCCATCCGCTTCCAGAACGCCAGGTCACGGCGCCCGACGGTCTGTGCGTTCTCCCAATCGTAGTACGCCGCGTACTCGTCCCAGCCGTGCCAACCCTCCATCAGAAGTTGAAAGGTGGAAGTTGAAAGTTGGAAGTTAAGTCCATGGCAGTTCCACGGCACCCCGTGCCTGGCGCTCAGCCAGGTCGGGCAACCCCGACACCAGCCTCAGGACATCGTCTGGAAGGTCGCGCGCGGACCACGTGGCCAAATCGACGCAGGCGACGCGAACGAAGCCTTCAGCCAGCAACTGGCCCGACTGGTCGTCGCGAATCTCGAAGGCGTGGTGAAGGCGCCGCGGGTTCTCCACCGTGGTGGCAATGCCCACCCGCACGACCTGGCCGGCGCGAGCCGGAGCCCGGAATTTCGAATTCACTTCCACACGCGGCATGCCGAACTGGTGCGAGTCGAGCAACGACTGCCGCGTGCGACCCAGCGAGGCGAACAGTTCTTCCTCGGCATCCTCGAACCAACGCAAGAAATTGGGAAACCACACCACCCCGGCGGCGTCGGTGTCGGACCAATGGACCTTCTTGCGGATCTGAAAGAAGCTCGGCACATCAGGAGTATAACGGACGCCTGACACCCCTTAGAATCCACTCATGAGGGTCTTCGTGAGCCTGGCCGTGGCGCTGGCATGGTGCGCCAGCGTGGCGGCGCAGTCGGGGAACGACCCGTGGCCGAAGACCGTCGACGAGTTCCGATCCGCGGTGCAGCAGGTGCTGGACGACACGGGCGTGCCAGGCGCCGGCATCGCGCTGGTGCGTCAGGCGGGGGTCGAGTGGGCCGGCGGCGTGGGGCTGGCCGATCGCGATCGCGGCACACCGGTCACGGCCGACACGCACTTTCGCGCCGGCTCGATCAGCAAGACTTTCGTCGCCATGGCGCTGGTGCAGTTGTCCGAGGACGGTGATGTCGACCTCGACCAGCCGATCGCCGAGATCGCCTCCGAGGTGCCGTTCGACAACCCGTGGGAAGAAGGCTACCCGGTGCGGGTCATTCACCTGCTGCAGCACACCGCGGGCTTCGACGACGTGCACTTCAACGAGATCTACAACGTCGCAGACGAGGCCGACCTGCCGTTGATCGACGTGCTGCGCCGCAATCCGCGCTCGCGCGACGTGCGCTGGCGGCCGGGCACCCGCGCGGCGTACTCCAATCCGGGCTACGCAGTCGCGGGCTACCTGATCGAGAAGATCACCGGCCGGCCATACGAGGACTTCATCACCGAACGCACCTTCACGCCGCTCGGCATGAACACCAGCAGCTTCCGGCTGACGCCGGCCGACGAAGCGCTGTTGGCGAAGGGCTATCGCGACCGCACCGGTCCCCCGGTTCCCTATTCGCAGATCTACCTGCGTCCGGCCGGCAACCTGCATTCGTCGCCGCAGGAACTGGGCCGCTTCGTGCAGATGCTGCTCAACTGGGGCGAGACGTCCGAGCAACTGGTGATCGATCCCGAGTACCTGAGCAACATGGAGCATCCGCGCAGCTCATTGGCATCGGAAGCCGGTCTGCGCGTGGGATACGGCTCGGGCATCGCCGCGTCGACCACCGAGGGCTTCCCGATGCTTGGCCACGCCGGCGGCATCGACGGGTTCTCGTCGCTGTACGCGTATTCCACCACGCGCGACGTCGGCTACGTGGTGCTGCTGAACTCGACCCATTCGGGCGATACGATGCGGCGCATCTCGCAACTCGCCGTCCGCTACCTGAAGGCCGACGTCGAGCCGCCGGCCAAGCCGCAAGCCGACCTCGCGGCCGAGACGCTGCGCCAGTTCGAGGGCTATTACCACCGGTCGAACCCGCGCAATCAAAGCGCCGCGTTCCTCGAATGGCTCCTCTCAGGAGGACGCATCGTCGCGACCGCCACCGGCCTGCGGGTCGAGCCGGTGTTCGGCTACCGCGAGGAGCTGATTCCGGTGGCCGACAACCTGTTCAGGCTCGAAGCCGATGCCGGCGCGACCCGGGTGTTCGCTGAAGATAGCCAGGGCGCGATGGTCCTCACCGGCGGGCTGCTCTACTCTGAACGGCGCGCCCGGTGGCCGGTCGAGTTGGTCCGATGGCCGGTGCTCGCCTCGATGGTCCTGGTGCTGACGCCGATCGCCATGCTGGTGCCGTGGGCGATCGGCGCCCGGCGCGCGGCCCCCGCTGGGTTCTGGTGGACAAAGAGCGCGCTCGTGCTCGCGGGGATCGGCGAGCTCCTGATCGTGCTCGGCATCATGAATGCGTCAGACCGCAGTCTCGGCACCCAGAACATGTGGACCGCCACCATCTTCGTGGGGTCCATCCTGCTGCCGGCCGCGGCGATCATCGCGACCATGTTCACGCTCGACGCCTGGCGTCGCGGCGCAGGTCGCTGGCTGCGCGCCTATGCCCTCGTCGCCTCAATGAGCGCGCTGGTGCTCTCGGCCTATCTGTCGGCGTGGGGCATGCTCGCCTTCCGATCGTGGGCGTACTAGGGAGGGTGCCTAAAGTGCCTGGGGAGCTGGGCCGCGATACTTGACCGAGGCAAAGCCGACGATCAGGCCGACGATGGAACCGGGCAGCACGATCTCCCATAAGTACGGGCTGCCGATCGTGACCAGGTAGGCCAGGAACGCGCCCACCGTGACACCCACCGCGAGCGTCATGGCCATCGACTGCGTCTTCTGGGCCACCAGGCCGATGATGGCGCCGGCAATTACGCCCTTGAACGTGGACCCGGCCACAATCGCGCCGATCTGCGACGGGATCTCCGGGCCTCCGGTAATGAGCGCGGTCAAGCCGTCGAAGATGCCGAGAAAGCCTCCGAGCAACATTGCGAACACGGGTTTCTTCATGCGTGCCTCCTGAAAGACCTGTTAAACATCGCCGGCCGACCCTGTACACCGGCTTGGCTCGCCGAAGCGCGTTCAGCGGCCCTGCGCGCCGAAGCTTTGAGCGACGGCGCTCAGACGCCGCCCACCACCAGCAACACGAATCGCATCACGATATACGCGACGAGCAGGAGAATCGGCAATTCGTAGCGTCGATATACCCGCAGGCCGCGCTCGACCATCGACTCGCGGTAGGCACTGACCCGCTCCTGGTTCCGGAAGCGGTTGAGATCGGCGGCCAGCTGCTCGACCGCCTGGTAGCGCGCCTGGGGATCGGCGTGCTGGGCCTTGGCGGCAATCGCCGCCAGCGGCGGGGGTGGATGGTCGCCCAGGACCTGTGACAGCACGGCGCCGAGCGCAAAGACGTCGGCCCGCGCATCCACCACGCCGGCCCCAGCCTGTTCCGGGGGCATGAAGCCCGGCGTGCCAACCACCGCGGGCTCCGTATCGGGAGCGCCGTCTTGCGCCACGCCCCAATCCATGACGAACACCTCGCCGAACGCGCCAGCCATGATGTTCTCGGGCTTGAGATCGCGATGTACGACGCCGTGGGCGTGGGCAAACGCCACCGCCTCGAGCACGCGCGCAAACAGGTCGAGCCGAAGCGACTGCGGCGCACCGCCGGCCAGCACCTCGTCCAGTCGCCGGCCCCGCACCAGCTTCATCACGTAGAACGTGCGGCCATCGGGCAAGGTCCCCGCGTCGTGAACCGGCACGATCCCCGGGTGATCGAGCCGTGCCAGGATGTGTGCTTCCCTCGTCAGCCGGGCCGCGCGCGCCCTTCAGGTCAGCGACGTCCAGCACCTTGACGGCAACGTCCGCTGCAGCACGCGATCGCGCGCGACGTAAACGGTGCCCATGCCGCCGCGCCCGGCCACGCCGGTGATGGCATAGCGGTCGTCGAGCTCGGGCCAGGCCGCGGCGTCACGCAGGCGATCGATCGCGCGGTCGGAGATCCAGTTCACGGCGTGTCCCGGGCGGTACTCAGCGCGCGGCTCCCGAGCAGCCGCGCCGCCTCGGCTTCGAACTCTTCGTCGGTTGAGGTCAACTCGCGCAGCCGGGTGAGGAGGATCTGCCGGAACTGGCGTCGCATGGCGGCCAGGTGATTGGTGACCGTCGCCGCCGTCAAACCCAGGTCGCGCGCCAGGTCCGCATAGGTGGGCCGCGATTCACTCTCGTCGGCAAGGTCGTAGCGCGAGAACACCTCGAACATGGCTGGCCGCCCCGCCTGCTCGGCATGATGCTGCAGATCGGCCAGTGCGCGCTCGAACAGGGCGCGCACCCACTCGCGATAGAAGAGTTCGTCGACGTCGGCATCGACCGAGCCTTCGTGGCGGGACATCTCGCCCTCAGCGGTCTGGAAGTCGAGCGAGACGAGGGAGACGTCGCCGCCGCGCTTCAGCCGCCTCTCGGCCTTTCTGGCGTTGGCTGCGAAGCCGTCCAGGCACAGCCGCAAGTAGGTCCGGAACCGCGCCCGCGCCGGGTCATAGCGCTCGACGACTTCTTTCTCGAGGGTCGTCTTGAAGAACTCCTGGGTCAGGTCGGCGGCTTCGTCGGGATCAAGCGACCACTTCATCCGCAAGTACTTGTAGACCGGCTTCCAGTACGCCTCGATGATCGTCGCCATCGCGACGCGGCGCACTTCCTCATCGAGGCTGCGGGTGCGCTCGACGACTGACAGGCGAGTGGCAGGAAACGACATCCTCAACCCGGAAGGCTACACTAGGAAACGTGACGGAGTGGAACGCGGCGTCGTATCACAAGGTATCGGGCCCCCAGACCAGCTGGGGACAGAAGGTGCTGGCCCGCCTGTCAGTGAACGGCGACGAACGCACCATTGATGCGGGTTGCGGCAGCGGCCGGCTGACCGGTGAGTTGCTCGAACGGCTGCCTGGCGGCCGGTTGATCGCGATCGACCGTTCGTGGAACATGCTGATGACGGCGCGCGCCAACCTGCGACCGGCCTTCGGCCACCGTGTCGGCTTCGTGCAGGTGTCGCTGCCGCAGTTGCCGTTTGCGAACTGGGCCGACCTGGTCTTCAGCACGGCCACCTTTCATTGGATCAAGGATCACGAGGCACTCTTTACCAACATCCGGCAGGCGCTGCGGCCGGGCGGCCGGCTGATGGCACAGTGCGGCGGCGGCCCCAACCTGGTCCGGGCGCATGCGCTTGCCGAACAACTGATGCACGCCGCACCGTTTGCGCCGTACTTCGGCGACTGGCCGGGCCCGTGGGAGTTTGCCAACGCCGAGACGACCGCCGCGCGACTGGCGCGCGCGGGCTTCACCGCGATCGACACCAGCCTCGAAGAGGCGCCGACCACGCTGGCCACCGAGGCCGACTACCGGGAGTTCGTCACGACGGTGATCTACCACCCGCATCTCGAACGCCTGCCCGAGCCCGCATTGAAACAGGCGTTCATCGATCGGGTGACCGAGCTGTCGGCACGCGAAGAACCCGCCTTCACGCTCGACTACTGGCGCCTCAACATCAACGCAACCAGGCCATGACCATGACGCACCCCGACGTAGTACGACCTGCCGATCACGCGGTCTATGCCGCCGACAAGATGGGCAAGTCCACCATCTTCGAGTCGGCGCGGCTGCTCGTGGGGTTGAACGCGTTTGAGCCGGGGCAACAGCACGCGCTGCACGCGCACGGGGGGCAGGACAAGCTCTACTACGTGCTCGAAGGTGACGGCCAGTTCCTGCTCGACGGCCGGGAGCTGCCCATGCGGTCCGGGGACCTGCTGATTGCCCCCGAAGGCGTGCCGCACGGGGTCAGAAACTCCGGGTCCGCGCGCCTGCTCGTCCTGGCAGTGCTGGCGCCGGCACACTAAGCCCGCAGCTCGATAGGGATCGCCGCGTCGGGTGAACCGACGTCGCGGAACCAGAAGTAGCGCTCCTTCACCAGGCCGACCCGCAGCGACAGCCCGCCGGGCGTGTTCATCGGAGCGGTCAGGTCCACGCGCACGTTGACCTGTTCCTGCGGCCGCACGTGTGACGGCAGCGGAAACCGCAACGGCTCGCCGGTCAGGTTGGTGCCATCGGCGGTGATGAACGCGGCGCCGACGCGGACGCAGTGGCTCTTGTCGCCGCCCGCAAACCAGGTCGCATCGCCACGGTTGACGAACGACAAAGTCAGGCTGAACTGTCGGCCGGGCACGACCTGTGGAAGGCCGCCCTCGACTTGGATCTCGGCCGCGTATCGGTACCGCTCCAGCGGTGCCGCAACCTCGACGCCCCTGATCGCATTCGCGGCGGCATCGGGCCCCGGCGGCTTCGTCAGGAACAACGCCACCGATGTGTAGATCGTATTGAAGTTGCGCAGCACCACGTGTGGCGCGACGAAGGTTTCCATGGGCAGCGCCAGCGGCCTCGCCGCGAACTCCTGCTCGACCCGCAGGTCGGGCGGCTGGTCGATCGTGAAGCGCGCTTCACCGACCAGCGCGAGCAAGGTCTCAATGGGGAAGTACTGATCGCCCCAGCCGAGGCGGTTCAGCACGACCTCGGTGGTCAACACGGCCACGCCGCCGGGCTTGAGAATGCGATGCATCTCGCGCAACGCGGTGAGCTTGTCGCCGCGGCTCCCGAAGTGCTCGATCGACGACAGGCAGAACACGAAGTCGACCGACTGGTCGGCGGCCTCGAGCGCCAGCGCGTCCATGCGCCGCACCTCGAGGTGGTCCTCGCGGTACTTGAAGGGCGCGTACTTCGCCGGGTGGGTCAGCACGTCGGCGTCGCTTTCGCCGCCGATCCATTCGCCCTCGTACAGGTCGGTGGCGATCACCCGCCTGATGCGGTTGGCGAGGAAGTACATGAACTCCTCGTGTCCGCAGCCAATGCCCAGAGCCGTGGCCTCGGGAGCCAGCCGGTTCAAGGTCCTCAGGCCATACAGGGCCTGGTTGAACTCCCAGATCTTGCGATGGAACACATCTGGATTCGGCGAGAACCCGAGGTCGTCGTAACCTCGACGCCACAGTGGATCGCCCGCATCTGCCGTCCGGCACACCTTGTTGACGGGTGGCGCCGCGCCGGCGAAGGACCGCGTCGGCGCCGGCGCGACCAGATACCGATCGAACGGCTGCATCAGGCGGCGGTAGAACCCGTCTCCCCAGAGGGTCCCGATTGCGAGGTCTTTCAATGGCACGCGGACAGTGATTATGCCATCCCGCGCGACCGGGCCGCGCCACCTGCGGTACCATCGACACGTGAAGTCTCCTACGTTCGCTGACATCGCCGCGCGATACCGCGTCTCCAACGGCTCGCGCTTCCGCCTGGCCGACATCGATCCGGCCGACCCCTGGGGCGCTTCGCTCAAGCCGGCCGCCGGCGACCTGATGTCGGAGGGGCTCGCGCGGCTGACCGACCTCCAGGAACGCCTCTACGCGCAGGATCGCTGGTCGGTCCTGCTGGTATTCCAGGCGATGGACGCCGCCGGCAAGGACGGCACCATCAAGGCGGTGATGTCCGGGGTCAACCCGCAGGGGTGCGAGGTGCATTCCTTCAAGGCGCCCTCGAGCGAGGAACTCGATCACGACTTCCTGTGGCGCACCTCGCGCGCCCTGCCGCGCCGCGGCCACATCGGCATCTTCAATCGCTCGTACTACGAGGAAACCCTGGTCGTGCGCGTGCACCAGAACATCCTCGCCCGCCAGCAGCTGCCGCCGGCGCTGGTGACGAAGAACATCTGGCGCGAGCGTTTCGAGGACATCAATGCCTACGAACGCTACCTGTCGCGCCAGGGTGTGGTGATTCGCAAGTTCTTCCTGCACGTGTCGAAGGAGGAACAGCGACTGCGCTTCCTCAAGCGCCTGGACGAGGCCGACAAGCACTGGAAGTTCTCGCCGGCCGATGTTGGCGAGCGCGCTCGCTTTGCGGAGTACATGCACGCCTACGAAGACACCATCCGCCACACCTCCACCGAGTGGGCGCCGTGGCACGTCATTCCGGCCGACCGCAAGTGGTTCACGCGCCTGGCCGTCGCGGCGGCGATTGTCGAGACCATCGAATCGCTCGATCCCCGCTTTCCTTCCGCCGATCCCAAGGTGAAAGAGGAACTCACGAAGATCAAGGCCGCCCTCGAAGCCGAGGTGCAGGCGGTCAAGTCGAAGGCCAAGGCCAGGAGCCGCAAGAAATGAAGCGCTGCTCATGGCCGGGCGAAGACCCGCTCTACGTTCGCTATCACGACGAGGAATGGGGCCGCCCGGTCACCGACGACACGAGGCTGTTCGAGAAGATCTGCCTCGAGGGCTTCCAGGCGGGCCTGAGCTGGATCACCATCCTCCGCAAGCGCGAGCATTTCCGCGAGGCCTTCAACGGGTTCGACCTCGAGAAAGTGGCGCGCTTCACCGCTCGTGACGTCCACCGCCTGCTCAAGGACGAGGGCATCATCCGGCACCGCGGCAAGATCGAATCGACCATCAACAACGCCCAACGAGCGCTCGACCTGATCGATGAAAAGGGCTCGCTCGCGGCGTATTTCTGGTCGTGGGAACCGGCCGCTGCCGAGCGCCCGCGCACGGTGACGCGCGAAACGCTGAGGGCGATGACGACCTCGCCGCAGTCGGTGGCGATGTCGAAGGACCTGAAGAAACGCGGCTGGTCGTTCGTCGGCCCCACCACCAGCTACGCCTTCATGCAGGCCATGGGACTGGTGAACGACCACATCCACGATTGCGGCGTGCGCGCCGACGTCGAGCGCGCCCGAACAAAACTGCGACGTCCAGCTTAGAGACCTTCCTTCACACTTTTCTCTGAACCGTAGTCTTCACCCATCGCGCCAGCCTACTCGTCGCGCAGCGCGCTGGTCGGCTCCACCCGTGCGGCCCGGCGCGCCGGCCACCACGTGGCGGCGACGAGGGCCGTGGCCAGGGGCACGGCTGTCGAGATAAACAACCAGGCGTCGACGTTCACGCCGTACAGCGTGCCGGCCAACCCGCGCGCGATCATCACGGCCAGCGTCAATCCGACGGCCAGGCCCAATCCCCCGACCCGCGCGCTTTCACGCAGCAGCATGCCGACGACATCGGCCGGACGGGCCCCGAGCGCCAGCCGCACGCCGATCTCCCGGCTACGCCGGCCGACCGAGTACGAGATCAGCGCATAAGTCCCAAGGCAGGCCAGCAGCAGCGCCGCGGCGGCAAACGCGCCCATCAGGCTGCCGAAGAATTCCTGCTCCCATGTCGTGAAGCGGCGCAGCTCACTCATGGGCATCAATCGGTACACCGGGAAGGTGCTGCTCAGCGATTGCAACAGGTCGCGCGCCGGCGACACCAGCGCTTCCGGCGACGACGAGGCCCTGACGAGCAGAGCCATGCTGCGCGAGCCATCGCGGCTGTAGGGAACGTAGACGTTTAACCGCGACGCGTCGGTGCCCTCGCTGATCTCCTCGTAGTGGATGTCGGGCACGACGCCCACGACGCGCAGCCAGGTGATGGCCTGGGGCCCGCGAAAGCCGACCCGGCGATCGACGGCGCTCTCGCCGGGCCACAACCGGTGGGCGAGCGACTGGTTGAGAATGGCCACTGCAGCCGCGGGATCCTCGGCTTCCTGCTCGGTGAAGGTGCGTCCGGCCACCATCGGCAGATCAAGGGTGGTGAACAACGACGGCGTGATGCCGATGGCATGAATTCCGACCTCGTCGGTCTCGTCGGTGCGCCCGTCAATCACCAGCCGCCTGGTCGCCCCGCCATCGTCCCCGGGAATGGCGGTCGTCGCGGCTGCCGCCTCCGCTCCAGGCAGTTCAGCCAGGCGATTGGCAGCGTTGCGGAAGAACGCCGCCCGGGTCGCAACCTGGTCGTAGGTATCGCCGGCAAGGTAGGCGCGAGCGGTGAGCAGCGGCTTGTGGTCGAAACCGAGGTCGGCCGTTTGCATGGCGAGAAAGCTGCGCACCATCAGGTCGGCGCCAACCAGGAGACCGAAGCACAGCGCCACCTGCGCCACGGCCAGGCCCGCCTGCAGCCGTTGGCCGCCACGGCCAAGCGAAACGCCGCGGCCGCCGTCCCTGAGGTCTTTCACCAAATCGGGCCGAGCACCGCGCAACGACGGTAGCAGGCCGACGGCGACCGTCGTCAGGGCGGCCGTGCCAAACGTGAACAACGCGACCCGCCAATCAAGGCCGAAGCTAAACCAGTACGGCAGGTCTTCCGGGAACGACGAAATCATCGCGTCGAGGGCCCACTGCGACAGCAACAACCCGGCGAGTGAGCCGGGCACGGCAAGCAAAAGGCTCTCGGTGAGCGACACCCAGATCAGGCGGCCTCGGCTCGCGCCCATGGCCGCCCGCACCGCCAGTTCGCGCTGCCGCGAGGCGCCACGCACCAGCATGAGGTTGGCGAGGTTGGCGCACATGATCAGCAGCACGAAGCCGACCGCCGTCATCAGTACGACGTTCATGCGCCCCTGGTCGGTGCCGACGTAGGTGTTCCGGATCGGCACCACCTGCACGCCAACACCGCGGTTCGTGTCGGGATAAGTGGCCTCGAGCCTGCGCGCGATGCCTTCGATTTCTGCTCGCGACTGTTCGATCGTGATCCCGGGCTTCAACAGGGCCACGGCGTTGACGTTGCGCGCCGATCGGGCCGACTCGTCCCACCGCAGTGGCATGTAGAGCTGATCGACCAGCGGAAACGCGAAGCCTTCTGGCAGCACCCCGATCACAGTGCGGGGCAGGTCGTTGATCATCACAGGCTTGCCGATAATCGACGGATCGGCGCCGTATCGCCGCTGCCACAGGCCGTGCGTCAGCATCACGACCGACTCGAGCCCGGGCGCAGTGGCCTCTTCCGGCCGGAACTGGCGTCCCAGCATGGGCTCGATTCCGAGCAGCGGGAACAAGTCGGCCGTGACCGATCCACCCTGCACCCGCTCGGCACTGGCCACGTCGGCGCTCAAGACGAAGTTGCGGAACACGTAACCCGCCATGCCATCGATGGACGATGCGGTCCTGAAGTCGAGCAAGTCCGGATAGGAGATTTCGGCCTCACCCCAACTCGGTTCGTCGGTGATGAACCGACCCGTCGGGTGCACCGTGATGAGGCGATCGGTGCGATCGCCAAACGGCATGGGTCGAAGGCTGATGCCGTTCACCATGCTGAAGATGGTGATGTTGGCGCCGATGCCGACCGCCAGCGTGACGAGGGCCGCGACGAAGAATCCCGGCTTCTGTGTCAGTACACGCCAAGCGTGCAGGAGGTCGCCCATGGGTCCGGTCATGCAGGGCAATACTTCAATCGGTGTGCCACCGCAACACCGAATTCAGGCCGGTTTTCGGATAGGGCCGCGCGCTCGCGTCCGTCGGCGCGACGAACTGTTCGCTTCCGGTCAGTGCTGGGTGACCTTGAAGCCCTTCTTCTCGAGCAGGGCCGGCAGGCCGTCGGGGCCGACGAGATGGGCAGCGCCGACCACAATGAAGCAACCGGCATTCTGCGCGAGACAGGTCTCGACGTGCGGGACCCAGTTGCGATTGCGTTCGACCAGAAGCCGGTCGTAGAGCTCGCGCGAGCCCTCGAACGAGGCCAGGAGTTCTTTCTCCAGCGTCTTCACGTCGCCGGCGGCCCACTGCCGCGCCAGTTCTTGGACGTTGCCGACCTGGGTATCGAGATCCTTCATGCCCGACACCAGCATGTCCTCCTGCAACTTCGGCGAGAGCTGATCGAATCGATCGATCTGGTATGCGAGCGTCTCGAGCGCCTGCCGTTTCAGCCCGGCCTGCTTGGCGCGATCGAAGAAATGCTTGTCAACACCGAGCTCTGCCTTGAAGCCGGCGGCCTGCAGCGTCGGCCCCATCAAGGTGATGGCCACGAGCCACGGCTTCATGCGCTGCAGCGCCACCATCGGCAAGCCGGCCTTCTCGGCCCGCTTCGTGACCTCGGCAAAGGTCGACGGCGCCACGATCTGGTCGAGCGTGCGGCCGTCGGTCAGCATGGCCTTGCCGAGCGCACCCATCATCTGGGCCGGATCGTTCATCTCGTCGAAGTCCAGCTCCTCGACGAGCGTTTTTGATGCGGCAAACGCCTGGTTGATCGCATCCGCCAGCGGGTAGTACTCCGGCGTCAGCACATGGAGCGACCCCAGCAGATAGGCCACCGACGCATTCGGCCCTTCGACCTTCCAGAGAAAGTGCTTCCCCTGGGCCGATCCGGTCGTGGAGCACAGCGCAAACACGACCAGCGTCGCCAGGATTCGTCGCGGAGACAGCATCCCAAAGGCTAACATGGTGAGGATGGACCTTCGTGAAGTGCTGAACGGGGCGGTCGTGATGGCGCCCATGACCAAGGGGTCCAACCTGCCCTATCGACGGCTCTGCGTCGAGATGGGCGCGCGGATCACGATCAGCGAGATGACCGTGGCGCGGCGCCTGAAGCAGCGCAAGAAGGGCGAGTTCGCGCTGATCCGCAAGTTCGAGGGCGAGCCATTTTTTGGCGTTCAACTCGCCGGCACCAACCCCGAAGAGATTGGCTGGGCCGCGGCGCTGGTCGAATCGCGCGGCGCCGAACTCGTCGACCTGAACTGCGGCTGCCCGATCGATCATTTCACCCACAAGGGCATTGGCGCGGCCTTGGGCCGCCAGCCCGCCCGCATCCGTCGCATCGTCGAGTCCATGAAAAAGTCGGTGACGACGATTCCCGTCACCGTGAAACTTCGGCTCGGCTGGAATGATGATGACCGCAACGTGCTGGATCAGGCGAAGGCGGCCGTCGATGGCGGCGCCGATGCGTTGTTCGTGCACGGCCGCACCCGTAATGCCCGCTACCGCTTTGCTGCCGACTGGGATGCCATTGGCACGGTCGTCGCCGCGGTTCCGGTGCCGGTGATCGGCAACGGCGACCTGCTGTTTCCTCACGACATCGAGGCCGCCCGTGCGCGGTCGGGCTGCGCGGCGGTCATGAGCGCGCGTGGCGTGCTGATCAAGCCGTGGTTGTTTCGCGAAGTGACGGAAGGCTACCTGGACCTGACCGGCGAGGAACGGGTCGCCATCTATCGCCGCTACGTGGCGCTTGCCAAGGAGCACTGGGGCGCCGACGCCTACGGGCTGGAGCGCGTCACGCAGTTCACGCGCTGGCACGCCGACTTCTGGCATCGCTACGTGCGGCAGCGGCCGGATGGGTCGTTTCCGAGCTTGCAGACCCGCGAACAGGATCTCAACCTGCGGACTCCGCTCGAGACCTTCCTGGCCCGCCCCGACGGCGCGGCGCACGACTACCTGACGGAGTGCCTGGTCCATGATCGCGAGATTGAACCCGCACTGGCGCCAGAGCCGGTGATCGTCGAAGGACGAGACCGCGATTCGCGCGATCGCGAGCTGGTCGAGACCGAAGGATAAGCGCCGAGTCGAGAGGCGGGTCTTCCGCCTTCGCGCAAAGCGCTTCGGCGGACAGGTCAGACCCGCCTGTGAGCCTTGTACTGCTCCAACTCCTCGAGGGACTTCGGCCAGTCACCCTTGAGCAATCGCGACAATCCACGGTCGGCCAGCAGCTTCCCACCGGTTTGGCACGACGGGCAGTAGTTGGCCTCGTTCGAGGCGTACTTGATTCTCTGGATCGGCGTCCCGCAGTCGGGGCAGGGCTTCCCGAACTTGCCGTGGGCCGCCATCTCCTCACGAAACGCCGTCACCTTCGCCGGGAAGCCGTCGCCGGCTTCGGCGATCAGGGCATCGCGCCACTTGGTCAGGACGCTGACGACGCAAGCATGCAGCGTCACGACCTGGTCCGGCGACAGCCGGCTGGTCAGCTGCATGGGCGATAGCCTGGCGGCGTGGAGAATCTCGTCGGAGTAGGCATTGCCGATGCCGCTGAAGAAATGCGGGTCGGTCAGCGCACGCTTCAGCGTGTGATTCTCCCGCGTCAGGACACCGGCAAACTCCGCGACGGTCGAACCAAGTACCTCGATGCCACCGGGATCGAGGTCCGCCAACCCGTGCTCGCCGCGCACCAGGTACATTGAGGCCCGGCGCTGAGAGCCTGCCTCGGTCAGCAGCAACGAACCGCTGGGAAACTCGAACGCGGCCAAGCCGACCTTGCCGGGAATCTTCGACGGGGGCGCGCCTTCGGCCCACCGAAAGCGGCCGGCAATCATCAGGTGGATGACAAGGAACAAGTCGTCCTCCATCTCCCAGACGACGCGCTTGCCAAGGCGGCGCAGACCGGTGACGAGCTTGCCTTCAGCAGACGTAATGGGTGGATCGACAGAACGAACCAGGAAGGGACTGGCGAGACGAATGCGATGCAGCCGGCGGCCGGCAATCCGCGGCCGCAAGGCATGCAGGTAGAGCTCGATGTCGGGGAGTTCCGGCACCTACCAGGCGTTGACGAGGAGTTGCCAGCCCGAGATCGCCGGACGCTCGTCGGCGGCCCGCCTGAGCGTGCGACTGACCTCGGAACGCACGCTGCACGCACCCGTTCTCAGGTATGCAATGGCCTCGGCGAATGACCCTTCGGCGACGTCGCCCAACTGGTGCGAGGCATCGTCTGCCGCGACACAAGTGGGCGCAATGCCGTCGAAGAAGTCGCCTTCGTCGTTGGCGTTCCGGATCGAGAACGACACTGGCGCCAGCACCTTGTCGCAGACCGTGAAGCCGTATTGACCCACCGGCTTGCCGTACGTCGTGTCGCCGATCACGACCACCGGCATGTAGGGCCGCAGCGAATTGATGATCAGCTCGCTGGCCGAGGCCGACGATCGAGTGGTGATGACCACGAGCCGCGACAGGTTGAGTGCCTGCTCGGGGTTCGTGAAACGGGTGGTCTTGTTGTAGGTCGGCCCCACCCGGGCGTTGTGCACGTAGTTCAGCAGCACCTGGCCGTTGGTGCGCGCGCCGCCGATCAGGCTGGCGAGGTGGACGGCAATGTCGACCAGGCCGCCGCCGTTATAGCGAAGGTCGAGCACCAGCTCCGTGGCGCCGGCGGACCGCAGGGCCGCGAACGCATCGTTCAGCGCCGCTTCCGAGGGCCGCACGAAGTTGCGGAACAACAGGTAGCCGACCTTGCGACCGTCGACCTCGACCACGCGGGTCAACGAGACGGTGGGAATGGTCACCAGCCGCTTGATCATGCGCGCCGTCCGCCGATCGCCATTGGGCTTCTCGAACACGATGTCGGAGGTCACCCCGATGTCGCCGGCGCCGAACGCGCTGCCGATCGTGCCGTTCGACACCATGGCCGCGACCGACTGGCCGTTCACCTGCGTGATGCGGTCGCCGCGCTCGAGGCCCGCCTCGAGAGCAGGGCTGCCGTCGAACACCTGCAGCACCACCAGAAAGCTGCTGTTGGTCTGACTCGACAGGCCGTAGCCCACGAACTGGCTGTCGTCGTACAACGCGCTGTTGGCCGCAGCCGACGTCACGTAGCTGTAACTATTGTCGATCGGCCGATAGCGAACCGCTTCGAGGTAGGCCTCGGGCGAGTTGAACGACGCCGGGTTCACGCCGGACGGCAGGTGCTGATTCCAGAAGTAGAACTGATTCAGCACGTCGCGCACGTACAGGTTCTGCGACGTCACCGAGCAGTTGCTCGGTCCGGACTGCGCGGCCGCCGTCCAGGGACAGAACAGCACGCACGTGAGCACGAGAGAGGACAGAACCCGGTGCATGGATGGCCTTGCTTGCCTATTGTGCAATGTTTGAGCCGTCGGCCGCCAGCAGCGGAAGTGTGACAATAAAGCGACCGCCCGAGTCAGCCCAGCGCGCCGCGACTCCCGTAGTCAATCGGAACCGCTGAGCCAGGTTCTCCAGGCCGACGCCTGTGGAGGACACCCCCGTCCGCCGCGGCCGTTTCTCGTGCGACACCGTCAGCCGGTCGCCCTCGAGACGGACCTCGATCTGCAGCGGGTTATCGGTCGAGAAGTCGTTGTGCTTCACTGCATTTTCGAGCAATTCCGGCAACACGACCGGCGGCAGCTGCCATCGATGGACGGCCTGCGCATCCACGTGCACGTTCACGAACAGGCCATCGGCGTAGCGAATGGTCACCAGCGCCAGGAACTGATCGAGCAACTCGAGCTCGTCCTTGAGCGGCACGAGCCGCTTCGACCCGCTGCGCAGCAGCGACCGATAGCTGCCGGCAAGCGCGCCCACAAACGCCGACGCGCGCGGGTTGCGCTGTTCCACCAGGTGACTGAGCGCGTTGAGGTTGTTGAACAGGGTGTGCGGGTTGACCTCGCTCTTGAGCGCCAGCAACTCGGCCTCGAGGTTCAGCCGCTGCAGGCGGTCACTGCGCTGTCGATCGCTCTCCCACTCGCGGACCAGGAACAGCGTCTCGTAGACATGAGTGATGAACACGACCGCCGAGACGATGGCGAGGACGGCCATGCCGACGGAGCGCCAGTCCGCCCGCGGATCGCCAGTGACGACGGCCCAGCCCCACAGTGCCGACACGGTGAAGGGGATCGTGAACAGGCAAATCAAGCCGACCAGCAGCCGGACGCGGTGCCAAGGCCGCGTGAGCCACGCGGTGCGATCCTGGAAGCGCAGATAAAGCTTGAGGTTACCCTCCCACGTGATGAGGGCGACCGCAATGAACCAGAGATAGGCGCCCACCAGGCCAGCGAGGGTATGGGCGGAGTGGTCGATCATCCCCGCGAGATTGGGTACGGCAATGCCGACGAGCGGGGTGACCACCATTCGCGCAATGCCGTCGTCCACGCCCGAAGGGCTGCCGGGTGACATCTTGTGAGGATAGCGGCGCATTTCGTCCGCCACATGTCCCGGGACGAGCTGTCGTGAGATTGCTGGGACGAACAGCGGACAAGGATAGACTTGGTGGCGAGGCCAACCATGAACGCGAACGAAGCGGCACGACTGAAGGCCCTGCACGCGTACCACATTCTCGACACCGACCCCGAACAGGCCTTCGACGACCTGACGCTGCTGGCGTCGCAGGTCTGTGGCACGCCGATCGCACTGATTACGCTGGTCGACGAGAAGCGCCAGTGGTTCAAGTCGAAGGTCGGCATCGACATTGACGAGACGGCGCGCAACATCTCGTTCTGCTCCCACGCGATCGAGCAGCCCGGGCTGTTCGTGGTGCCAGACACCCTGAGCGATGGCCGCTTCCGGGACAATCCCATGGTGGTGAGCGAGCCGCACATCCGGTTCTATGCCGGCGCGCCGCTGCTGACCCGCGATGGCGATCCGCTGGGGACCATTTGCGTGGTCGACAGCAACCCGCGCGTCCTCACCGACGACCAGCGAGCCGCCCTCAACGCGCTGCGGCGCCAGGCCGAGTCGCAGCTCGAGCTGCGCCGCAAGCTGGACGAGTTGCGGGTGGCCATCGATGGCCTCGAAAAGCTCGGCGGCCTGCTGCCCTACTGCTCGAGATGCGCGCTCAGCATCACCATCCCGGCCGATCCGGCGGCCATGACCACCGTGGGCGACGGCGTCACGGAACTGCTCACGAACAAGGGTTGGCCCGAAGAGGAAGTGATGAAGGTGGAGCTGGCGCTGCAGGAGGCGCTGGCCAACGCCATTCGCCACGGGTGCAAGAACGATCCCACCAAGAAGGTGCAGTGCTCGGTCACCTTCGACGCCGAGGGTGAGCTGGTGATCGTGATTCGCGACCCCGGGCCCGGGTTCGACGTCTCGACGGTTCCAAACCCGCTCGAGGGCACGAACGTGCTGAAGCCGAGCGGTCGCGGTGTGTTCCTGATCAACGAGCTGATGGACTCAGTGGAGTTTTCGGACGAGGGGCGCCGAGTGCTGATGAAGAAGAAGATCGAAGGCGCCGGCCTCGAAAAATAGCCGTCAGCCGGGCGGCTCGATCTCGACGCGATTGCGGCCGCGCTGCTTGGCGCGATACAAGGCACGGTCCGCGGCGCTCAGCATGCCGGACGGAGTGACGTCGGCGTCGAGCGCGCCGAAGGCGACGCCTATGCTCACCGTCACCACGTTGGCGACGGGCGATCCCGGGTGCGGCAGCGCCAGTTCCTGGACGCGTGCCCGCAAGTGCTCGGCTTGCCGCGTGACGCTGTCGGGCGAGTCTCCAGGAATGATGACGGCCAGCTCTTCACCACCATAGCGCGCCACCAGCTCGCCCGCCCTCCGGGTGGCGGCAGCGATCGCCTGCGACACCATCCTGAGGCATTCGTCACCGGCCTGGTGGCCGTGCTGGTCGTTGTAGGCCTTGAAGGCATCGAGGTCGATCATGATCAGCGACAATGGCGTGCGCAGCCGGCTGGCTCGCCGGCATTCCTCGTCGAGGGCCCGGTCGAAAGCGCGGCGGTTCATCAGGCCGGTGAGGCTGTCTTCCTGGGCCAACCTCGCCAGCAGCGTGTTGGCGATCTCCAGGGCCGAGGTGCGTTCCGCCACCTCTCGCTCGAGCGCCGCCTTCTGCCGCGTGAGGCGACGAACGCGAACGCGATAGAACAGGGGACCGGCAAGCAGCGAGACCAGCACCACCAGGCCGCGGAACCACCACGTTTCGTAGAACAGGGGCGCCACCGACACCTGCAGCAACGCGCCGTCCAGGTTCCAGACGCCATCGCTGTTGGCGGCAATCACCCGGAACCGGTAGTCGCCTGGCGGCAGCTTCGAGTAGTAGGCCGTGCGGCGCCCTTCGGCGTTGACCCAGTCGTCCTCGAGCCCTTCCAGCCGGTAGCGAAAGCGCACCGCGCCAGGGGCGGTCAGGCTGAGCGCCGTGAAATGGACCTCGAGGGTCTGCGCTTCGGCGGGAAGGCTGATCACGCCAGACGCGTCGATGACTCGATTGTCGACGAGCACTTCTTCAATGACGACGGGGGGCGCGAAGCGATTGGTCGGCAGGCGGACCCGATCAGGGTCGACCGAGGCGATGCCTTCGATGGTTGGGAACCAAATCACGCCAGCGCGCGTGATCGCCCCGGCACTCGCTCCGCCGTTGCACTCGGGGTTGCGCATGCCGTCAATGACACCGTAGGCCACGTGGTCCAGCGATGGCTCGACGCCATCGGCCACCTGGTCCAGGGCGCGCTTCTCGACACGAAAGATTCCGCGGTTGCTGCTCATCCAGAAGGCGCCGCGACCGTCGTCGAGAATGCGGTGGATGACGTTGTCGAAGAGGCCGTGCCGTTCGGTAACGGCAGTGAAGCGGCCGTTCTTCAGTCGGGAGAGCCCGCCGCCATAAGTGCCAATCCACAGGCTGCCGTCGGCATCCTCGTGAAGCGCGAATACCAGATCGTCCGACAGGCCGTCCTTGGTGGTGAACGTGGTGATCTGCCCGTCTTTCAGCCGATTCAGGCCTCCGCCCCGCGTGCCAATCCAAAGGACGCCAGCGCGATCTTCCAGGATGACGTTGACGGTGTCGTGCGAGAGTCCCTGCCTGGTCGTGATCGCCGTGAACTGCCTGTCTTTGTACTGATTCAGGCCGCCGGCGTAGGTGCCAATCCACAGGGTGCCGGCCCGATCCTCGTGCAGCGCGAGCACGCTGTCGTTCGACATGCCATCGCCGGCGTGGAACACCTCGAATCGGCCGTTGCGGTAGCGGGTCAGGCCGTTGTCGGTGCCGATCCAGAGACTGCCCTCGCGATCTTCGATGATTGCGAAGACCACGTCGTTCGAGAGCCCCTCCTTCGTGGTGAAAGCCGTGACCTGGCCATTGCGCAGGCGATTCAGGCCACCGCCTTCGGTGCCGATCCACAGCGTGCCTTCGCGGTCCTCGTAGATCGCGCGGATGTAGTCATGCGACAGGCCCTCGCGCTTCGAGAAGGGCGTCACGCGGCCGTTCTTGAGGCGATTGAGCCCGCCCAGGTTGGTGCCCATCCATAGGCTGCCCTCGCGGTCCTCGAGCATCGCGAGAATCGAGTCGTTCGACAGGCCCTGGCGCGAGGTGAACGAAGTGATCGTCCCATTCAGCCATCGGTTGACGCCGCCGCCGTCTGTGCCGATCCAGATCGCGCCGTCGCTGTCTTCGACGAGCGACACGATCACGTTGTGCGACAGGCCGTCGGCACGGGTCAGCACGGTGAACGTGCCGTCGCGATAGCGGTTGAGACCGAGGTCGGTACCGATCCACAACGTGCCGTCTCGAGCGCGAAGCAAGGTTCGCACGCTGGTGCGCGACAGGCCCTGCGCCGGGCCGAACGATGTCAGTGTGCTGTTGGCATCGAGGTGCGCCAGGCCGGCATCGGTAGCGACCCAGATCCCGGTCTCGTCTCCGGTGATGGCGCGAATGCTGATGCCGAGCGCGCCGCGCGATGGCTCGGCGACAAACCGCTGCGGCTTTCCCATCTCCGGGTTGCTGCTGTTGCCCGATTCCGCCCGCGCGAGGCCGGCGCCGTCGGTCCCAACCCAGAGACGGCCGTGGCGATCTTCGAAGATCGCCGAGATGAGATCACCGGGGAGTCCATCTTCGCTGGTGAAGCGGGTGAATCGCCGGCCCTCGAAGAGGACCAATCCGCCGCCCCATGTGCCAATCCAGAGGCGTCCCTGCCGATCCGCGAGCAGGCTGAGCACCTGGTCCTGGGTGATTTCCGGTGTGTTGTCCGAATCGAAGACCGTGAAGCGGACACCGTCGAAGCGAATCAAGCCTTCGCGGGTGCCGAGCCAGAGGTAACCGTCGGGCGTCTGCGCGATTGCCGTGATGGTGTTCTGAGGCAGGCCATCCCTCGTTTGCCAGATGTCGTGCAGGTATTGGGTGATTGCCTTGGAGGGGTCGAGTGCCGCCGCGCCGGTCGGGAGGGCCAACACGAGCGCGGTAGCCACGACGAACAGCGAGGAACGGGCAAGCACGCGAGGGCATTGTAGGGGTTTGCGCGTACAAAGAAAAAGCCCAAGTCTTGTGGACTTGGGCTTTGGTAATTAATCCCCGGCAGCGACCTACTCTCCCACCCACCTGCGCGGGCAGTACCATCGGCGGTAGCAGGCTTAACTTCCGTGTTCGGAATGGGAACGGGTGTGACCCTGCTCCTATGGCCACCGGGAAACTTGGTGCCTGGGGTCTCGGTCATCGGTGGTGGCATGCGAGCCACCCATCACGACGATCAAGTCATCCCAGAGCATATTGTGACTTGATGAATCAATCGTTCGATCGCTACCTAGAATTTCTAAGCAATTCGATCAATCGAAACATCAAGCTGCCCGCCGTTCCCTGTTTGGGGGAACGGGAGCCGAATACTCTGCAATCAGTAGCTTTTATGACCACACACTCACAATCAAAAGAAGTGAATAAATGGTCAAGCCTCACGGCTGATTAGTATCGGTTAGCTGAACGTATCGCTACGCTTCCACACCCGACCTATCGACCACGTAGTCTACGTGGAGCCTTTAGGGACTTGCGTCCAGGGAAATCTCATCTTGAGGTGGGTTTCACGCTTAGATGCATTCAGCGTTTCTCCCTTCCGGACTTAGCTACCCAACGATGCCACTGGCGTGACAATTGGTACACTAGCGGTCCGTCCAACCCGGTCCTCTCGTACTAAGGTCAGATCCTCTCAAATTTCCTGCGCCCACCATAGATAGAGACCGAACTGTCTCGCGACGTTCTAAACCCAGCTCACGTACCGCTTTAACCGGCGAACAGCCGGACCCTTGGAACCTGCTACAGCTCCAGGATGCGATGAGCCGACATCGAGGTGCCAAACCTGGGCGTCGATGTGAACTCTTGGCCCAGATCAGCCTGTTATCCCCGGCGTACCTTTTATCCGTTGAGCGATGGCCCTTCCATGCGGGACCACCGGATCACTAAGACCTGCTTTCGCATCTGCTCGACTTGTAGGTCTCGCAGTTAAGCTCGCTTATGCCTTTGCACTCTATGGCTGATTTCCAAACAGCCTGAGCGAACCTTCGTGCGCCTCCGTTACAGTTTAGGAGGCGACCGCCCCAGTCAAACTACCCGCCTAGCAGTGTCCTGAACCCAGATAATGGGTTTCAGTTAGAACGTCGAAGGCGTAAGGGTGGTATCTCACTGATGACTCCCCCAAGCCCGAGAGCCTGGGATCAAAGTCTCCCACCTATGCTGCGCATACGTCGTCAACATTCACTACTAAGGTGCAGTAAAGGTGCACGGGGTCTTTTCGTCTTATGGCGGGCAACCGGCGTCTTCACCGGTACCACAAATTCGCAGCGTTCATCGTTGAGACAGCGGTCAAATCGTTACGCCATTCGTGCAGGTCGGAACTTACCCGACAAGGAATTTCGCTACCTTAGGACCGTTATAGTTACGGCCGCCGTTTACCGGGGCTTCAATTCAAGGCTTCACCTTGCGGCTGACCTCTCCTTTTAACCTTCCGGCACCGGGCAGGCGTCAGACCCTATACGTCGTTTTCGACTTAGCAGAGCCCTGTGTTTTTAGTAAACAGTCGCTTGACCCTCTTTATTGCAACTCTCTGCCGCTTCGTGCCGCGTGGACACTGACAACAGGGAGCACCCCTTCTCCCGAAGTTACGGGGTAATTTTGCCTAGTTCCTAAACGATGATTCTCACTTGCGCCTGAGGATTTTCTCCTCACCTACCTGTGTCGGTTTGCGGTACGGGTACTTACAGATCTCCTTAGAGGCTTTTCTCGGCAGCGTAGCGTCTGCGGCTTTATTGGCCTTGCGGCCATCGCCATGACACCTCAGGGTTTGCGAACAAACGGATTTACCTGTCTGTTCCCCCTACATGTCTGAACCTGGATATCCAAAACCAGGCCCGCATAGCTTCCTGCGTCCCCCCATCGTGATAACGATCTGTCAGTAGTTCCGGAATATTAACCGGATGTGCATCCGCTACGCCTTTCGGCCTCGCGTTAGCTCCCGACTAACCCTGAGCGGACGAACCTACCTCAGGAATCCTTAGGTTTTCGGCGGGGAAGATTCTCACTTCCCTTCTCGCTACTTATGCCGGCAGGGTCACTTCTCTCAGCTCCACCAGTCCTTGTCGGTCTGACTTCACTGCAGAGAGAACGCTCCTCTACCAAAGACGGATCTCGCAAGACCCGTCTGTCATGATCTTCGGTGCACTGCTTGAGCCCCGTTACATTGTCGGCCCAGAGCCGCTTGACCAGTGAGCTATTACGCTTTCTTTAAAGGATGGCTGCTTCTAAGCCAACCTCCTGGTTGTCTAAGCGTCTCCAGATCCTTTCCCACTTAGCAGTGACTTAGGGACCTTAGATGCATGTCTGGGCTGTTTCCCTTTCGACAATGGAGCTTAGCCCCCACTGTCTCACTCCCGGACTACGTGTCGATGGCATTCGAAGTTTGATTGGATTCAGTAACCTGGTAAGGCCCCTAGTCCATTCAGTGCTCTACCACCATCGCCGACCATCCGAGGCTGCCCCTAAAGGCATTTCGAGGAGAACGGG